>LSQX01223226.1_pt2 | contig 10637 bp, 9 predicted proteins | sample 654561 | NCBI WGS metagenome assembly LSQX01 (sample SAMN04489861, study PRJNA283612) | anaerobic digester metagenome | isolation source: 4 biogas reactors fed with cattle manure at either 37C or 55C with and... | place: Denmark: Kongens Lyngby | collected 2014 | reverse complement strand
CCCATCCCAATGAACCCATCGGCACCCTGACCATTGATTTTTGGGCAGAATTCCTCGCGAAGAACGACGCCCTGCGGGATGAGCTGGATTGGACATTTTTCTTGGTGAAGTGCATTGACCCTGACGGAACCCGGCTCAATGAAGGGTGGTTTCAAGGACCCTTCGATGCTTACACCTATGCCAGCAACTTCTACCGGCCGGCGGGAAAGGATCAAGTGGAATGGACCTTTCCCATACAGTATAAGACCCTCAACTTCAATTCCCCCCTGCCAGAAACACAAGCCCTAATGCACCTGATCGATACCGCCAAACCCCATTTCCTCTACCCGCTGCACAATGCCGGATTTGGCGGCGCTTATTTTTATTTAAACAAACCGCTTCCCTCCCTTTACCCTGACCTGCATAGAGCCATCGAAAACCTAGGCATTCCCCTGAGTCAGGGAGAACCGGAGGTTCCCTGGGCAAAAGTCTATGCCAAAGCCATCTATCAGCTTGTCAGTACCGCTGAAGCCTATGACTACTACGCTCAGTTTGCTCAGGGAGACCCAGCTCAGATGGTGCTGGTGGGAGCATCCAGTGCCGAATACGCTGCTAAGTACAACACTCTCTGCCTCGTCTCTGAGCTGCCGTATTTCTATCATCCTTCCATTGACGATTCTACTCCCACCGCTATGATGCGCACAGAGGCCCTCTCCTGCTCCCTCAGAATGCAGCAGGAGATGCTGGATTTTCTCGCTCCCCGTTACGAGCAAGTCAAAGGGTATCAAGATTCACCCTTCGCCGCGGCCTTAGAAGAATACGTAGCAAAAACACCCCAGCGGCTCCAGGCACAAAGGGCTTGGGTGGCATCACTCAAGGCAGATGACCGCCCCGCCACCGCCGCAGAAGCCTTTGACAGTTTGGTAATCATGCGCTTCTATGGAATGCTGCAATACGGCATGCTGGCCCGACACTGCCGCTGGTGTGCTGACCACAATCCAGCCCGGCAGAGAGAATACCTAGCGTTGGCGGAGGAAATCGATGAAGAACTGCAAAGCACTGCGGCCCAGTTGGAAAGGGAACATCCGTATCAGGTGATTCCCATTAAGAAACTGGTCTCGGCACAGCTAGCCAGCGGACTTCACACCCTATCTCATCTGTAAGGGATTCACCGAAAACGAAAAGCGGCTGGCCGGCACCAAGACCAGCTAGCCGCTAGCTTTTTGCTACGTCTCTTGTTTTCTGCCTACCGGTAGCGGCCGTATGTCTCGGCCATCTCCACCATCACTTCGGCATTCCTAAGATCAGCATTGGCGGGGTACTCGCAGCCCGTTGCCAGGATGTATCCGCCGCCGTCTTTGTATAGGTCAATCTGTTCCTTGCAGGCTTCCCGGACCTCATCTTCAGTGGCACTTATAATCCACGTAGGGCTGATATGACCGATCAGGGTAGTCTGCCGGCCGTACTTCTCCTTGAGTTCAGCGGGGGTCGATACATCATCGGGAAGATGCAAGAAGGAAATGGCCTCCGGCTGCATTGTCTCAATCTGCACATCGAAGTAGATACCGTGGCCGCAGTTGTGGATCATCATTAAACAGCCCCGCTGGTGCACCTTATCAGCCAGCCCTCTTACATAGTTGCCTTCGAATTCCATCCACATAGGTTTGCTCATGATGGATTGGGATGCATAAAGAGTGTCGATCATGACCGCGTGAACACCAGTATCCATCAGAGCGTCATAGTAGTCCATTAAGGTTTCGGTGATGGCAGAGAGTGCATACTTGACTGCATCGGGCTCCAGCACCAGGTCCATGAACATCTGTTCCTGTCCCCGGAGCATGCTCAGAATCCCCAAGGGGCCAAAGGTGAAGGCAATAATAGGCAGTTCCTTGCCTTTGGCCTCCACGAGTTTTCGGCACAGCTTGATGTGCTCACTCATTCGCCTACTCTTACGGGGATCGACAGGAGCGATTTTCCGGTAGTCCTCAACGCTCTTGATCAGCCGCTTGGTGTAATCCGGGTGGGCTGCTTCGTTCTCAGGGTAGATAATCTCGGCACCAAAATCAGCGGCTTCCACAGACAGGTCAGTCAAAGTGCAGATGGCATCCAGTCTGAATTGCTCGGCTGCTTTAATATAGGCCGCCGCACAAATGTCGGCATCATTGGCCCAATCGTAATAGCTGGCATTGACCAGCCTACGGGTAGCTCCGGCCAAAAGTGGGTAGACTGGCACTCGATCAGGTTCCTCAAAACGCAGGCATTTGGTTACTCGTTCCAAAGAAGTCACCGCTAGTCCCTCCTTCAAGATCAGCATATAGCCTCAGACCTAACATAACTTTAACTTCAGGGGTTGAGACAGACCAGGGATTCTCTTGCGAATCCTAGAAGAATCTTGTTATCTAGCTCAGCCGCGGGAGACATATTGCAGGCAAAGGATATACTAAGAAAACAAGATAACCAAAGGAATGGTGTGCCTTGAATCGTCAGCAGTTAATATGGCTCATGTCAGGGTGGATCCTGGCAGGTATCCTGGGGCTCATGCTTTGGGCAGGCTACCGACAAGATTTCGCAGCTCCCCCCAACCTGCCAGATCAGGCAGTTATTGTAAGTCTAGTGGATCCCAACTACCCCGCAGCAGAGGGTGAACCAGGCTGGGATTACCGCCAAGAGGTGGAGGCAGACCTCAATGGAGACGGTGCTTTGGAACATATCTTGGTCACTGCCAGAGCCGAGCGTTCGCCTGCTAACCCCAATGAGTATCTTTGGGATGACGGCCAGCCATGGCAGGTGCTAGTAACTTCTTCGAAGGGTGAGAAAACCCTGGTATACTCCCGCTGGGTGCAGATTGGACAGCTTCGGGTCCTAGTAGGCGAACCCGAGGAGAGCGGAGGCCATCATCTCATCATCTTGGAGTTGACCGGTGCCAATGTATCAATGTACGAAGTGGAGTATAGAGGCCCCGGTCAAGTCACTGCTAAGCGCTTGCTAGAAATGCCCATTGTCAACCAAGCAGGCCCCGCTCTCCTTCCCTGATCGGGCCCAGGTTCCCTCGTCTTCCATCTAGCCGTTAGGCAATTTGAGAAGAATCTTGTTCTTCCTTACCGACCCCATTCTTGCTGACTAGCACATAGGTTGCGTTGTCAATTAACCGGTTGGGAACAGTATGGAGAGTGCCATCCCCGTCACGAATCTTGGTCTTGCGGATCCCGACCGCCTCTACTACTCCTTCAATGGCTCCGGTTCTGACAGTGTAGCCCACTTTGAAGTCCTTATCACCTATAAGAAAAACACCTGCCAGAAGATCCTGGGTAACCGAATTGACGCTGGAGGCCAGAGCCATGGCAACCAGAGCTATTGATCCACCTAAAGCCAAGGACACCTGCTGCAAACCTAGGGCTGCGGTGGCAGCAGTCAAGATGAGAACCCACCCGGCAAAGGTGACGGTAGACTGAAGCAGAGTGCCTAAGGTTGGATCCATGCGAGTTACATTCGCTGCCCGGCCAATAAGGGATTTAACCACCTTTACAATCACGGCTCCTACTGCCAGAATGAGTATGGCGGCAGGTACCTTGCTGAGAATTCCCGTAATCTGCGTTAAAGCATCTGAATACCATACCTCGGACATTTGCTATCCCCTTTCCATTTTGATGATTACCCCGCTCTTGCAACCTAGTTCGCTCCTCTTGGACAAAACCCTGTTGCGGAAGAGCATTTCAGCGAGTTGAATAGTACCTTACTGAACATTGCGAATACCGTCTCTGTGGAAGGCAATCGCCTACCTGTAGAGAACTAATTGGCAGTACATATGTCCGCGCATACGGTTATCTACCATCGGGAAGGAATGTGGTTGGCTATGGATATTCGCAGTCGAGACGCCCGCTGGGGACTATTGCTCCCCATAAGTCCTGCTTTTGCCCTTGTCTATTATGGAGTGTTGCTCTCCAAAATTAAAGCGGTAATAAAGGGTATTCGCTCTGATCCTGTTACCTACTGGGCTTTGATTGCGCTTCTCCTTAGCGGTACAGTTAGTGCTGCCCTAGCTCCCAACAAAGGCCAGGCTTTGCTGAACATGCCCATTCCGTTAGTTTTCATTCTTATCTATTCCTTGGGGCGCTGGGGGATCGTCGATGCCCGAGACTTTCTCAAAGCTGTGACTTTGGGCTGCGGATTCTTAGGGTTAGTTGTTGTGGTCAGCCATCTCTTGCGTCTTAACATCTGGTATGGTTCCTTTCCGATTCTCGCCAGATTCAATGGGGGACGGGGCAATGTTTTGGGTATGGCAGATAACGGCCTGGCAGCAATGCTGGAGGCCGGGGTTATGGGCGGACTAGGATTTTTTCTCTACGGTTCCCGGCGCCGCTGGCTTTACTTGGGGGCAAGTCTAACCTCCTTGATGGGCATCTTCGTCACTCTCTCCCGGGGTTCAATGGTAGCTGCTTGCGGGGGAATTCTTGCTCTAGCGATGATGAACGCCGAAACGCTGAAGCGCCACTGGAAGATCGTAGTTGCCCTTTGCCTAGTGGTGGCTCTCTGTATCACCCAGTCGCCGACGCTGCAAAAGCGGATCCTCTCCATCCCCAATCTTACTACCAATAGGAGTAATATCGGACGCCTTCAAATCTGGGAGGTTTCCTGGGAAATGTTTAAGGACCGCTTCCTTTTCGGTAGCGGCCCCGGACATTTTGGCACCATATATGAAACCTATCGTCCCCAAGGCTATCTCGAAGCCAGGAGTCCCCACAGCCTGTATTTGTTTCTGCTGACGGGTTGGGGATTAGTAGGTTTTCTGCTTTTCTTTGGTTGGATGGCAGTGTCTGTTGTTAAGCCGATCTTGCAGGACAGCAGTCCTTACCGCCGCATCGCTTTTGCCATGATGTTTTCCTTCTGGGTGCACGTATTGTTCAATGACTTGTATATAGCCCATGTGCCGCTGATCATGGGCTGCATAGCCCACCCTGATCTGGGTGCAGCTGATTACCCCAGGGAGGAAAGCCCCTCCGCAGTCGGGAAAAGCCGCTCGGCGGCAGTCCAATAATGGCCCGTAGGCAAGCTGACACGGCAGAAAGGCTTAGATGCAACTTAACAGGGGTGAAGGATAACCCTTCAGCCCTGACTGTTGGCCTCATTCTATCCGCCAGTAACCCTCAGGGTTAACTGCGGACGCCTATTACCGACTAACTAGACACCTATTGCCAACAGACTAACAGATGATTTCTACCCACATGCGCCCCGTAAAAGTCTCTCCTCCCTGGAGGACAATCAGCCCGGTATCCTCGGGGGGCAGCGGCAAATTAGGTGCGTTGGTCACCCAAGTATAGGGTTCTAGGCAGACAAAGGGGGCTTGAGGAGTCTTGCCTGTCCAAACCACCCAGTGCTTAAACTCCTTACCCGCACCATAGCGGACTGTGATCGCAGCGCCGTTGTCCTTGAGTTCTGCCACAGACGCCCCTTGGGTAAAGTCCAGATCGGTAAATACATCATCTAACATGACTCCACTCAAGGTTTTTGGCTGCCTCAGGTCCCGATCACCGGCTACTGGCAGACGTCGACCCGTGGGGATTAGATCATCCAGCTCCCACAGCTGTTTGGCAGGAACTTGAACTGTACACAGCTCCTTGGAACTGCTAGGGGACAACGGCACGTTAAAATAGGGGTGAAATCCCACTCCAAAGGGCATGGGATCTGAACCGAAGTTTTCCGCCTCCACAGTAATATCCATCCTCTTCCCTTGGAGAGAGAAGGTCATCCGCAGTTCAAAGGAGTGGGGATATGACCCCTTGATTTTGGGATGCTCATCAGACCGGATGGCGGTAGTGACAGAAGCAGCCCCATCAGTACTGGTCGCCACGACTCTCCACGGCAGGTCGTGGACTATGCCGTGGATGTGATACTTGCCCTTCTCATTGATTTCAAAAATATACTCCCGGCCGTTGAAAGTAAATTTCCCTTGTTCGATTCTGTTGGGCGGCATTAGTACTGGAAAGCCCCAACCGGTTGTGTTGGCTTTAAGCTCCTCCAGACTACCCGGGGTCGTCAAGACATCGATCCCTTCCCCGGTGGACCGAAACGATATTAGATTGCTACCGATTTCAGGAATCACCGTTCCTTCCCAGCCGCTTTCGGTGTCTTTCAGAATCACGGCATCTGCACCGTGAAACTTGCCCTCCTCTATCTGGAACCTGGACAAATGAATCCCTCCCTTTTATTCTAAGACCCATCCCGCTGTAAAATACGGCAAGATCCTCTGCTACCTGTATTGGCCTGCTACACCAGCCTACGACTGGACTACTTCGAAATCATAGCTCACCTCGGCGTTTAGAGAGCTCAACACTGAACAATACTTCTCCACCGACAGCTCCACTGCCCGGGCTACCCGTTCCTCCGACAGGCCGTTACCGCTGACGACATAATGCAGCTTGATATGGGTAAAACGGCGGGGATGCTCCTCTGCCCGCTCACCTGACACAGTGATCCTAAGACCTGTCAAAGGCTGCTGCATTTTCTTGAGAATGCTGACGATGTCAATGCCGGTACAGCCTCCCACGGCAGAAAGCAGCAATTCCGTCGGACGGGGACCGCGGTCATTGCCTCCTACCTCCACCGAAGCGTCCATGTTCCAGGAGTGACCAGATTCAGAATTGGCCTGAAACTCCATACCGTCAACCCAAGTCACCTCTACCTGCATCGACTATCCCCCTCACTTATTGCGCTGATTTCCAGCGGTCATTGAAAGCCGCCGAAACTAACCTGCCCTAAAAAGCGTATTTCTTAATGACTTGGAGAAGTTCCTCAATTGATTCATCGCCCCGATCGTGCTTAACAGCATCGGCTACACAGCCCCGGATATGTCCTTCCAGGAGAATGTGTCCGACACTGGCAAGGGCTGACCTCACAGCTGAGATCTGATTGAGGATATCTACATAATACTCGCCTTCTTCCACCATGCGGGTTATCCCCCGCACCTGGCCCTCAATCCGGCTTAACCTCACCAGCAAGTCCTTCTTGCGGCGGGGATCGGTATGCGCCATCTTTGCTGCCCCTTTCTCCCCTAACTTGATCTACTGGATACTATACCCACCCACGGTATATTCTACTCAAAGAAAGACCTGCCGACAAGCAAAGTTATCACAAGTCAGCCAGGGAAGTCTTGTACTATCAGGCGCCAGGGCACAAGCTGGGGCCAGCCATTCTACTCCAACAGCAGCGGAAACTCCGTTACCCGCAAGTTGGTGCAGCCGTAAGGAATCAAAGTCAACTTCTCTGCCTTTTCCCAGGAACGGGTGGGACTATGGGGAATGGGCCCAGCCCAATTTCCTTCCAGCTTCCACTCAGGGACCAGCCGGCCGGTCACCTTGAGCTCTATGGGAGCACCCTCGGGCGAAAAAGGCATATGACCTAACGGCTTTTTCGTCACTCTAATGGATTTGCTGGGATTAGCTGGATCGATGACAAGACCGTAATGCCAACGGGTAGTGGGATACACCTCCCAATCGGCATGGGGCTGTACCCCACCTATGTGCTTCCAGCTTTCCCCGATCTTCAGAGAATAAACCAAGGGGCCCCTCAACACTGCGATTGCACCCTGGTACCGCCGCTCGGTCTCAAGCTCCATTGGCAGAGTCAGCCGGAGCTGGTCTCCAGGCCGCCATTCCCTGATGATGGTCTGGAAAGATTGGGCAGGCAGAGCCAACGTTTCTCCGTCGGGCAAAGTCAAAGTCGCACCCTTGGCCCAAGCAGGTACCCGGAAGGTCAAAGGGAAAGTGACCGCCCGGGCGGACTGGATGGTAAAGTCCAGTGTTTCATCAAAGGGATACTCGGTTTCTTCAATAATGCTCACTTCCTGACCGCTCTCCCCCACCCTGGCCGTAACCATGGACGGACCGTAGGCTACAGCGACAAGACCGTTATCTGGAGTTCCCATCCACAGGCTGGCAGCGAACTTGGGCCATCCCTGATGCATGTTGGCAGTACAGCATCCGAAATGGGGCTCCAATCCGAAGATATTGGCATCAGGGCCGTTGGTCCAATCCCGGTCTGCGACAGTGCAGATCACCTGGTTCACCTGCTGGTCATATTGGTGGGCCCACATATCTGGAGAAAAAGCAGCCGGCAAAGCGTTAAGAGCGATCTTCTCCAACCGATCGGCCAGTAACGAATCACCCAAAATGGAGATCAACTGCTCCAGGGAGAACATGTACTCGACAACTGCACACAGCTCTGTCCCCTGGGATGGATTCTTGCCCGCCAGGTGCTCATCTCCGCTGAAAACTCCGGTCACCTGACCGTGGAACTTGTCCAGATTTTCCATTCCCATGCGGACTGCTTCCCGGTCCCTGGGTTCACGGGACTGACGATACCACACCCCTGGGGCCTTAATACCCATAGCGTTGTTCACCACATGGGTCTCCATATTTATGGTCAGCTGCTTTCTCCGATGGCGAAAATTAGTGAAATGGTCCTGCCAGTCATATCCCTGGCTCTTTACTTTTTCCGCCAGAGCCAGCAGCCACTCTTCTCCCGTCCGGTCATACAGCCAGTGGACACTGAGGATAAAGTCGCCCCAGCGGAACTTGGCCCAAGACTCCAGCGGCCTGCTATCCAAATTCTCCTGCATGTAGCGGCAGAACTTGAGGAGCACCGGGATGACCCGCTCGTCACCAGTTGCCTCGTAATACTGGGTAAGCACTTTGCAGACGATGAACACCGGCCACGGATCGTACTCTGGATACTTCCTAGCCCCCAGAACACCTTGAACCGGCCCAATCCAGCCATCGTCTCTCTGGCCGTTGAGAAAGGCCTCTATCCACTGCTGTGCCTTAGCTTTCAGTTTTGCATCATCCAAGAGATACGCCAATGGGACTAAGCCATCAGCATAGTAGGGTCCTCTCTCCCATCCTTCCCGGGTGCCGCCAAACCATTGATTGTCCGGCCCCAAATCCTCCCAGAATTCGTCGATGTGCCCTGACAACCCATCGGCTTGAATCTGCAGCTGCTGCTTGAGCCAGCCTAGAGGTCTAACCGTCCCCAAGGGCAGCATGGTAAAGGCCCTCGGCTGCAGCCCTTTTCCATTTTCGTTCAGCATTTATCTAACCTCCTAAGACCGCACCGTCTTTGCTTCATTGTACCTTTCTTATTTTACTGCCAGCCCAGTTCCAGGGCTGTTTCATACATGGCAACAATGTTCTCCGGCGGACTGACTGACTGGATATTGTGACAGGGACCAAGGATGTACCCGCCGCCGTCTCCCAAGATCTCAACGTTTTCCTTTACCTCCCGGCGCACATCCTCCGGCGAACCGAAGACCAGAGTCTGCTGGTTATCTACGCCGCCATGGAAGATTAGTTTATCTCCAAAATCCTTCTTTAAAGCTCTTCTGTCCATACCCCGACAGCGCCACTGGATGGGGTTGAGGATATCAATTCCTATGTCGATTAGTTCTGGAATAATCTCCCGGATAGCTCCATCATTGTGATGAAAAACGTAAGCACCGGCTTCGTGGGAGAGCTCAATAATCCTCCGCATCCGGGGTAGCAAGTACTCTCTGATGTGGTCTGGGGAAAAGAGCAAACCCTCCTGGGAACCCATATCTTCGGCAACATAGGTCAACATGACCTTGCCGGGAATCTGTTCGAGAATCCGTACTGTATTGGTGTAACAGAGGTCAAAGAGCCTATCTAAACAGTAATGCACAATCTCAGGGTACAGAATCAAGTCCATCAGTGCCTGCTGTTGACCCCGTAAATGGCAATAGGTGAGGAAAGGTTCTGAACCACCGCCCCTGATGGGATACTCCTCTGCCAAGGCCTCAACTTGCTGGGCAATATGGGAGTAATCCCACCAGTCGGGGCTGGGCCATCGGTACTCCGCCTCAATCTCCTCTACACTTGTAAATCGAGCTAGGGGATGGTAGACGCACTCCCGGTAGACCCCGGTGCCGTAGTCTACATCCCGGTAACGGCAGCCAAATACATCCTCATCATCGGCCAGGGGAGGTCCTATGTAACGGGGGCCTACTTCTATCACCTTATCAATCCTCAACCGCCGGTACATCTCCGCCTCCGTTTCACAGCCGAGATGGGCCATCAACTTCTCTGTCGCTTCCGGTGTGGCCCAGTAGTCCATGGGGATTCGATCGGGCTTCTCCCGTTTTAGCACAGCCAGCCAGCGCTCCCTAGGCGTCATCTCTGCCGACATACATACCCTCCTTGCATTGTACAGGTGGCAATTCACCATACAACCATGCAGGCCAAGCTGTTAGGCCTTAACAACCACATAGGAACTCTATTTGTTTAGACAGATAGCTTCCCAGCCCATTGTTCGGCTTCCCTATATCTTTGTGCCATGTCGGCCTAATTCAAAGTTCCAGCTCTGCAGCCAGTTTCCTCCATTATGCGACCGTGAGTCCTGTAAAATCAGCCAAACAACAAAGGGCCGCGAATCCAAGGATCCACGGCCCTACTGCCCTCCGATGACGTTCCAGTATGGTATTACAGTCAAACGGCTTACCTTTACTGACACCACGATTTGAATCTATCAACCAGCAAAGACGTGGTGACCGATTCTGGTGAGAACAGGACGGGTGTAAATCCAGGCTGAAGTACTCCGGGCAGGATTGTAAAAGTATAAGGCACCGCCGGTTGGGTCCCAGCCGGCTGCAG
>LSQX01256261.1_pt1 | contig 10638 bp, 7 predicted proteins | sample 654561 | NCBI WGS metagenome assembly LSQX01 (sample SAMN04489861, study PRJNA283612) | anaerobic digester metagenome | isolation source: 4 biogas reactors fed with cattle manure at either 37C or 55C with and... | place: Denmark: Kongens Lyngby | collected 2014 | reverse complement strand
AAACCCCGAAAGCCCCTGAAATCAAAGGACTCCAGCATTGTATCAATACTGGAGTCCTTTTGTGAGCAGCCTAGGCTAAATTATGTAGAGTAAGTTATGTTCTTAAGTGTATAATCACTTGTATGAAGTGCTTGATATTAGGTCGTTTCAGGTTATCCTGGTTTAAAACGGTGCATTCGGGCACTTGAAAAATCAAATTAGGCTAAATAGCTTTGATTGTTGGAAACCAATATATCTGGTACAGCTAAAAAAGTATCGCTTTCAATCAGTTGATGAAAAGGTGAGGTTTTTTTCTGGTATGATCGACTAAGAAATAGAGACTGCAAGCAAATCAGACCGAAAGGGGCTGTGTATGGATAAGGGCGCCAGATGCTACCACCGTTTTCTTGAGGGAGATGAAGGTGCGCTCGAGGAAATCGTCGGCCTGTACAATCGAAAGCTGATCCTGTTCATCAACAATCTGACGAACAATCTGAGTGAAGCAGAAGACCTGGCTGCAGAAGCTTTTCTGGACCTGATCCTGAAAAAACCGCACTTCCGTCAAGAATCATCTTTCAAGACTTACCTTTTCTCAATCGGACGGAATAAGGCTCTGGATTTTTTGAAAAAACAATCGCGCCATACTAGTGTGACGTTAGATGATGTTCAATTGGCAGACCAAAATCTGTTATTGGACGAGCTCGAATGGGGTGAACAGCAGAAAGCACTGCTGCGTGCGCTGGATGAGCTGCACCCTGATTACCGCGATGTTTTGCACTTGCTGTATTTCGAGGAGATGAGCTATCGTGAGGCTGCGGCGGTCCTGAGAAAGAGCGAGAAGCAGATCAATAATCTGGCGTATCGGGCGAAAAATGCGATGCGCACAGCCATGCAGCAGGAGGTGACCTGACCGTGCGAAATACGAAAGAACAAACTGCGTACATTTTGCAATTGAAAAAGGAAAGGGAAATAGTAAAGGGTACTGTGCCAGACAGAGACTGGCATAAAGACCGGCGATCACAAAAAGCAGAACAGACGAAGATGCGCAGAAGACTGGTATGGGCTGCCGCAGCTGCGTGCCTGGTTGTAATGATCGGCGCGGTGACTTTCATGACCGGCTTGATCGATTGGCCTTTCGACTCAGAAAGAACTCCCGGTGCCAGTGAAGTTCCTTATTTATCTTGGGACGGTGTCTTTTATTCGCCGATCGAGAATCGGAATCAGCTTTTTAATTTGAGCGCATCCGCACTTACGATTACACCCGGCGAGGTTCTCGGTAAAGTTATTGGTATTGGTTTTCATGCTGACGAACGGCTCGGGATTTACTCGAACATTCTGGAAAAAGACACGACGATCCTGGAATGGTCCGGTTATTCACCGGAATTCCGTGTCTGTTCCCGAGACAGTAACGGCGAGCTGCGGGCTTTTGAACGGAGTTACTTAAGTGTAAAAAAGTTGGGAAAAGGCCCAGTCTCCGACCTGTTTAGTTTTCAGGATCGTGTGATGGAGATTTTGATCTGTAACAACAATCCAAGCGAAATCGGACGGATATCAGACCCAGCAGTTATTGATCAGTTGATGCAGGATTTTACCGATCATGCTGACTTTGTTGGTGAAGACAAACACGATGATGTCTATCAGGAAAACCAGTTTTACCGATTGTACTTGCGACTGTCAGACAACAGCGTCACAGCGATCATTGTCAACCTGACCAGTGGATATGGCAACTGGAGCGAGAGTATCAGACTGCCACCTGAATTTGCAACAACTTTGTCCGAACATGTGCTGGGTTCAATGACACCGGAGTGCCCTAACTATGGCAACCTCAACGCGGATGTAGACTATGGTCTGGCTTTGATTCCCGAGGCATCAGGGTTGGTCAGAAACGACTTATATGCACCGGAGGGTGTCTGGGTCGACGGCGCAACCGGACATCTGTATCTGGCGGTCGACGGAGATAACGGACAATACCTGCTGGCTGATGATGCGCAGGCGGATGTCCGGATCGAGGGGCAGAGCATTTACTACCTGTCCCTTGAAGGCAAGGTAACATGCATTCGATTTGAGTATCCAAACGATCCGTTCGGCTTGCGGGAAGCGGTTACTGCAGGAGAGGATCTATCATCGTCAATTAAGTCGCGCGAAATTCTTGCCGAAGGTCCTTTTGTCCGTCTTCAAGTTCGTCTTGGCGTCATCTGGACACTCAACAAGGAAGGTATTCTTCATCGAAACGGCGATCTTGTCGCCGAGCATGTCACCAGTTTTGCGCTGGATCCTTTGGGGGTAACGTATAGCGACGGGCAGGCGATCTGGCGCAGACGCACCGATGGTGAAATGAGAAGGTTGGCCGATACTGATGCTGTGACCATGACGACTGTTGATATTTATCTCTACTACACACCATTGTCAGGCGGAATCTGGAAGATGCGCCTGGATGGTGCGGACAACCAGCAAATCTATAGTTTAAATGCAACGAAAATTGTCTACAAGAATGGCGTCCTGGCGATCCTCGAAAGGGATACAGGCCGGATCTTTCTAGCGCCACGTGACCGCCCACTGGTTGATACACCCTACCGTTCTGTGGATCTCGACCTCGGGCTGTATCAGGGGCTGGTCTATATCGATCAGGCGACGGGAAAACTGGCAACGGTGCGTTATGGACGGAAAATTGAAGACGGAATAGAGTTCCTGACGCTCGATTAGTTTTGCCTGCCGGCCTCCAGTGCAACACCTCACACCAACCAGATTGGATTGCAGGTAAATTATCTCAGAATATCTATCAGAAGGTCCCTTATGGTGTCACACAGGCTCGATCCCGGCAAATTCAGGCTTTTTCATTGATCAGGGCTTTGAATTTATCAAATTCTTTATAAAAGGAAAGACTGACTTTAGAATAGGATTCCAATTCTTTGTAAAGCCTATGGGATATCAGCTTGGGGTTTCGCCCGACTGCATCCATCACCATAACAAGTGAACAGGCGCTTATTACTTCCTTCATCAAAGACACAATCCGAGTATCTGATTCAACTGCGGCATTGGCACTGAACATATATGAAATAAGGCTTATGACTTCATCATCAATCAGTTCATTGTCATTCCCAGAGCTGAATAAAGTCTGATGGCTGTCATTTTTATCAACTTCAGCGTCCTGGAGATCATCGAGAAGCTGAAGAAAGCTCCCATATACAAAGGCAAATTGCATTTCTTTTATGTCAAGAGTCCCTTTAACCAGAAAAGCATCTGCAAGAACAGAAGTGCCGCCTTTAAAAAAGCTTAGGCGTAGTATTTGATCACAGGAAAGCTGTTCAGCCTTGTCCTGATTCACACTTTCTATCTGGGCTTCATGAATAAACCGCAGACTATCAAAAACCTCAGGGAATCTGTCTCTGTTGTATTGGGATTCGATTTGACCGACAAGAGAAAACACCTTTTCTTCAATGTAGCTTGTCGGAGTCAATTTCTCCCCATTTAAAACACCAGACAGTCTTCTGTTGAATTTTATTTTTTCATCACTTTTGACATCAGGATTGTCAAGAAGATTGTCTGTGTAAGGATAGAGCAGACTGTATGCATAAACAGAAGGTGTTATTTCAAGTGGCAGCCCCCAATAAAGCTGAAGACTGTTCATTATCCAGACATTTCGCAACGCCTGGAATATTTCCTCATTCGATAATTGTGGGTTATCCAGTCTTACGCGCACGATGAATTCCTGGGCTGCCTCAAGATATCCTTGTTCCATGAAAAACTTCAAAAACGGCCTGTCAAAAAGAAGTTTTCGTTTGTCCACTTTCAGCAAAAATTCAGAAACAATAGACTTAACCCTTTCTATTTCAGGTGAACTAAAATCAAGATTGGTGTTTGACATCTCCTGAAGTACGGTTTGATAAGGTCCCAAATCATTTATAAGTATTTGGGACAATCGTTTGAGTGCCTTCTGATTCCTATGCTTGCCAATATGTGAAACTTGCTTGATTTTACATAAATAGGACCTGCCACAGCTTAGGTATTCATTGGTTGCAAAGTCAAGCAGATCATCTATTGGAATCATATGCCTGCCCTGCGATACTTTTTCCATAGCTAAGCTGCCTCTTTCCAAAGTGATGTCAGTGCTGTTCAAGTGGATAAGCCAATGCACACTGGGGGTCAATAAGCCCTTAAACTTGCCTTTTCGATAATGAATGCCTTGCTCGTGTTCAAAAGTGGAAACCATCCGCACCGAGGAGGGTCCAACACACAAAAACCGGATCTGAGAACTCAGTCGGCTGCTTGCCACTCCAGCATGGATTATAATGTCTCGCTGTTCTTCCAGTCAATAGAATTCATTTCGAGTCTGTCAGAAACTCACAGCCTTTATGCGTCCTCAGCATTACACATCTGGACGTTTTTAATCGGATTCCAATAAGCCGCCTTGACAACCTGCTCCGTTTCTTCGTATGGAAGGTTCATGAAAGTCAACATTTTATCTTCCGGAAAAAAAGAATCACAATAACGGGGAAAGACACCCTGTGGAACAATTCCGATATAATCTTCACCTTTGAACATAGCCAGAATTGCCTTGCCATCATATAGATAGACAGGTACACCTCGTTTAGCCAGTGCCAAATAAAATTTGACAGTCTCCACTGATCGCCACATACTTGATCCGGCTAAACTAAAATACCATCCCTGGTCATTATGGCTGACATACAATGATATGTGCGTCGAATTGCCACCGCGGCAGACCTCCCATGGATGACCACCCCGCCGTTCCCGATCGAAATACCATGCCCGGAAGGCTTCAGCTGATACTTCATCCAGATCCAGCAGCCCGTCGTCTCGGCCATCGGCGTGTTTTTGATAGAGCTCCCTGGCAGGCAGATTCCCTGTCCCCTCATAATGATTGGCTGTATAGCCAAGTTTGCAGGTGTCAAAATAGAGACCAGCTGTCATCACTGGCAAACGACCATCCGGGTGATTTTCTGGTTGCTTGTTCATCATAGCCTCAAATAAGGCCATTTCACCAACATCCATATCGGCAAGCCAGGCTTCCTTTTCTTCCGGGAAGATTAACCAGTAATCCTGACGGAGAATTTTGCCGATCCGGTGGCGATAGGGAAGATTGTTGTTCACAAACATTTGATACGTTCCTGATTTGATCATTTGGATTGCCTGGTCAACGGCTGTTGTCAACCATTGCAGCAGTTCAGTTTTCGGATATGGGTATATTTTCTTCACTTCTGGCTGCAGCTGAAGCACCAGTTTGCGGTTTGCGAATACTGAATAGATCCCTTTGTACCGCAGTGTCGCCAGGCGATACCAGTTCAATGGTTCTGGATATTGATCGAGCCACAGCGTCTCAAATTCCTGGCGATTCTCTACATCGCCTTCGGCCAGGCATTCATCGAAATCAGCAAATTCCTCGATTGAGCCGCGCGGTACAAAAAGCCACAGCTCGCGCAATTCGTCATCACCGCTGATCGTGATTTTTTTCATCTTCTGGGTAAACGCAAGAATAAGTGATTTCGTCGACTCGTCAGCCACATCGTAATCATGCTCAGCCTGATAGAGCAAATTGTCGACAACGGGGGCCGACAACCCGTCTGACATCAAATGATTATCCAAATAAGCGCACCACCTTTCTGTTTATGATCCAATTTCCTTAAGATCGATGACGCCCAGCGTTTTGCCTAGTGGCAACAGGAATCGTAAAATTGTTTCCAGTTGCGGGTTCGTGTCACCGCATTCCAGCCGGGCGATGACTGGCTGCTTAACACCGCTTGTTGCTTCCAACTGCTTCTGCGACAACCCTGCTTGCCGCCTGGCTTGAGCAAGGTGCGCGATCAGCTGACCGCGCTGCATTTTCACCAAATCTACAGAGACGCCATTCTCCCACAATTCGTTGCAGGCAAGATCAATATCATCAGTCCAGGAGATTCCGTAACCGCCCGCAACTATTTTTACCTGGCGGAACAGCTGCTCATCCTGCAGCGCAGAAAATGGCTGCCACCTGGTCATCAGGGGTTTGACATCATACTGCCTGACCTCGCCGTCAGCAAACCACAACAATAACGTCATATCAGGAAGAGACTTAACACCGAATATTTTATGAAACATAAGATTACCTCAAATTAATTCAGAGGAGGAAGATGAACATATTCGTGTGCTTGCCACATTGCTTCCAGCTCTGTCCGATGGATCTCAACCAATTGACATGTGTATTATAGCGTATAAAATATTGAAAATCAATATCATATAAGTTATTATGTGATTTATGGAAATCAGAACTGGATTGTGAAAACATCCAATGCAAGCTGAACTGCTATCATCGATGATACGGTTGGGATATTTTTGATAAGTTGAGTTATTGTTGCGATAGAGTTGAGATATTGTTGGTATAGTTGACTTAATTTGATTCAGTTGGCATAATGCAGGTGTAACATTTCAATTAAGGCATCACAGTTATGGAGGAAGGTCATGCAAACAGCTGATTTAGCGGATCTTGTCAAAAAGATTCAAACGCAGCAATGCGAATCACAGACGGTAGAGGTTAAGTCAGCCCATAACGGGCCGCCGACACGTCTATATAACACAATATCCGGATTCGCAAATCAGGACGATGGCGGGATTATCGTTTTCGGGCTTGACGAGAAAACACGCTATCAGGTTGTCGGGGTCTATGATCCTCAGGACCTGCAAAAAAAGGTCACTGAGCAGTGCAAACAAATGGAACCAACTGTCAGGCCATTGTTTACTGTTAGCACGAATAACGATCGCACAGTTGTCTCTGCTGAAATTCCAGGAACAGATGCAGATCAGCGTCCGGTATTTTATAAAGGTGTGGGCAGGATCAAAGGATCCTATATTCGCGTTGGTGAATCGGATGAATTGATGAGTGAATACGAAATCTACAGCTATAATGCCTTTCGCAGACGAATCCGTGATGATTTGCGCCAGGTCAGTCAGGCAAAACAGTCATTTTTTGATGAAACCCTGCTCAATCAGTATCTGTCTGCCGTCAAACGTGACAGGAAAAACATGGCTGATGTCGTCTCGGATCAGGATATTTTAGAGCTCATGGGCATCATTGCTGCCGGGTCGCCGACATTGGCTGGTGTGATGGCTTTTTCGCGTTATCCACAGGCTTATTTCCCGCAATTATGCATAACAGCTGTTGTGATCCCCGGACTGACCATGGGCGATACAGGCGAAGATGGCGAACGCTTCATCGCCAATCAACGCATAACCGGTCCGATCCCGGATATGTTGGAAGAAGCCGTTGCTTTTGTGCGCCGCAATGGACGCGTGAAAACGATTATCAATAACGAGGGCAGAAGGATCGACAAGCCGGAATTTCCGGCCAAAGCTGTCCGTGAGGCTATTTTGAATGCCCTTGTTCACCGGGATTACAGCATTCATACTGAATCGGTGCCGGTCCGGATCGCAATGTACAGCGACCGTATGGAGATCACCAGCAGTGGCGGTTTGTATGGTCATATCTCAATTGATTCACTGGGGAAAGTCAGGCCGGATACGCGTAACCCAACCCTGGCCAATATACTGGAACTGCTGGCAATATCTGAAAACCGTTACTCAGGCATTCCGACCATTCGAAATGAATTTGCAATGGCTGGCCTGCCCGAACCAGTTTTCGCGATCCATCATGGCGATTTTGTTGTGACATTTAAAAACGACCTGTTGGTCCTGCGCGATGGAGCCGCTCAAAAAGACATGAACGCCTCGATATTGAATTACTGTCAAGTTCCCCGGTCTCGCGCAGAACTCGTGGCCTTTACCGGTTTCTCACAGTATTATACAATGGCCAAATTGGTACAGCCGCTCATTGATCAGGGGAAATTGCGCATGACAATTCCCGAGAAACCGAGAAGTCGCTCGCAGCGTTATGTTAGACGCTAACGTCCGGAGCAAAACGCAAAGCGGCACGCGATCGAAAATGCCGAAAGAACTGAAAGTGATCGTGATGGAGAAATAGGGGTATGATTATAGGCGGGAAGATTGGAACAGGCGAGAAAAGTCAGCCGTTGGAATACTCTCAGAGCCATGAAGGTTTAGACTGTTTTTGCTATCCTCATTATGAAAGGGATGTTGATATGAGTGAAATTCTCGCAAATGAATTAAGAACACAATACCAGAAAGTTTTCCGTACAATCCGGGGGATAGTTGAAGCTTTTCCGGAAGCTCGGTGGCGGGAGCCACATGGAGATATTTATTACATTCCCTGCCGCATTGCCTATCACTTGGCTGCCGTTATTGACAACCATATTGCCGATGGATACAAGAACAAGGATTTTGCTGCCAACCTCCCCTATGGTAAATGGTCAGAGGCCAAAGCTGAGCATCTACCTGACAGGAAAGGGTTGCTTGCCTATTTTGATGCAGCACGCGACAGGGCAGAGAAGGTTCTTGCCTGTATTGATGACGAGACCCTGATGTCGCCCATAGAGCAGGAGAGGGCATGGATGGGTCAGATTCAAATGGGGATGCACCTGTACATGTTTCGGGAATTATCTGATCACACGGGCGAATTGAACAAGATGCTTATCGAAGACGGCGGACAGGACGTATGGATTTCCCGGTGACGCCACGCAATTCGCTTATGCAAACAGCAGTGTTTTCAGTCTTAGTGGCTGTTAAATAGTAACTTGGTCAATAAATTTCCCGTGACATTGACCAGGGGCATGTTATGAAACAACTTGCTCTATGGTTCTCTCGAAGGATTGACCTTACTCGTCAATCCTTCGGGAGAAAGACCAAGTAATTTCCTAACAATGCCCGATCTCGCCAATGTCACGGGGAAATGACCGATTAAATTCTTAACAGCCCCTGGTCATTCAGCTGTTAATTGCGACGGATGCTTGGGAAAGAAGTCTACCCGTGGTTCCAGGAAACGGACGTGATGATTTGCCGGATCAGTCATGAAAGCATATAAAGTTTCGAAAGCATACGTCCAATCCCAGAACCTTTCGTCCAGCCGCAAATAGTCGCGAATCATCTCCGTGCCGGTCGGTGCGATCGGATGCATCAGCAGCGCAGACACTCGAACCATATGAAAAGCGTCAATTAGCAGCTGCCGGATAATCTCCTGTTCATTTGTGTTTTCGAATATCCGAATCATCTTTGACCAATATTTATTGATGTCACGGATATAAGTGTCCAGGAGATTCATAACCAGATGAAACTTACGCTCAGCCATGAAACATTCATAATCGAGAATGGCTTGATCTGCTGCTGTGAGGACATCCGGGCTAATTTTGCCGACCGGAATATGGCCGCTGCAATATTTTTGGACAGTATAAAAACAGGAACGGACTGCACGATTCAAGACATTTGACAGAAGATTCGCTTCTTTTAGCACAGGGTCGCTGTCCTTGGCCTTAGCATGTGGATTGAACGGCTTAGGCTGGAAATTGACACTGCGCACACCTAAGCTAAGGCTGAAGAAATGTGCACGCAGCTGATCCGCAGTATAGTGGGCCAACAGTTCTTCGCCGGATGGGGGTCGTATCTGGCCGCTGCTGCTGGCCTTGCGATCGAGAAACAGCAGGTGGTTGTTCACGACCAGATCTGTGAGCTGGAGATCTCCTTCGGCTGGTTCCGCTCCTGTCTGCTCATCTTGGAGTGCCATGAACAGGGCCATCTGAGCTGGCCCATAAAAATAAGTGTTGTCCTCACCGATAAATTGATTGACATGGGCTTCGCGGGAACACCACCATTTTTTCCAATTCGAAGCTGGGCGTTTCTCCTGCTCGAGCAATACGCGGGTGAAAGAAATCGGCGCCCAAAGTGACTCCGGCCAGACCCAGAAGGTCAAGCCGGTCACGCCATCAATGGTCGGCGCCGGCACTCCCCAGGAGATATTACCGGTCAGGCGGAATGGAACCAGTGTTTTGCCGGTACGGAAGAACACGCCGTGTTCGGTCAGCACACGACAGGCCAGTTCACGATCGGTTAGTGTGCGGAATTGCAGGCGGATGGATGATTTTCCGGTATCATCGAGCCATTCGCAGTCTGGCAGTTTAGATGCAAGTGGCTTGACCGCCTCAAGGAATTTGCGTTGAAGGTAGATCACTGGTGGTGCGAGGAATTCGCGTATGCTGTTGACTGCCGATTTCCGCGCGGTTTTCGCTTGCTCCATCCGATCTATCCAGACAGCTAACTGATCGTGGAAATCCTCAAGCCGAAAATACCAATTACTAATCGCCTTCATGATCGGGCGCTGTCCGGACAGAGCGCTGATCGGCTGGATCAGGTCAGCCGGTGAATACTGATGACCAAGCGCGCATTCGTCGGCATAGCCAACTTCCGACCGGCAGCCTTCAATCGGGCAGCGTCCGGTGACTTGGCGACCGTTTAGGAAAACATCCGCGAATGGATCGTAGAACTGCGGCTGGGACAGACAGACTAAATGGTGGTGCGCATAGAGGTTGCGCAGGATTTCTGCGGACAGCTGACGATGGATTTCACCAGCTCTTCCCAGTGCTGACGCGGCATAGAGATCAAGGCTGATCTGATATTGGCCGAGAACTTGCTTTTGCCGGAGATGATTGGCTGTGACATAGTCTTCGAGGCTACCGGAAAACTCGCCGCTTGCGGTCAGCTTTCGGTAGCTTTCAAGGATCGGGGAACAGCGTGAGCGGCTCTGCCGGCTGATTGACAGCGTTG
>LSQX01208013.1_pt1 | contig 10638 bp, 9 predicted proteins | sample 654561 | NCBI WGS metagenome assembly LSQX01 (sample SAMN04489861, study PRJNA283612) | anaerobic digester metagenome | isolation source: 4 biogas reactors fed with cattle manure at either 37C or 55C with and... | place: Denmark: Kongens Lyngby | collected 2014 | reverse complement strand
AACAGGCAGAATTAATAAGCAAAGACTGGTTGAGAAGGAATGAAAATATGGGATTTCGTGAGAATTTTCTTTGGGGCGCGGCCAGCGCAGCGGCGCAGGTAGAGGGCGCTTATCTGGACGATGGGCGCAGCCCCAGCATTTGGGATGATCCGTCTGTGCTGGGCGATCATATCGCCCACGGGGAAACACCGTACATTGCCTGCGACCACTATCACCGCTGGCAGGAGGATGTAGCGCTGATGCGCGAGATGGGGCTCAATTCCTACCGCTTTTCCATCAGCTGGTCGCGTGTGGTGCCGCAGCCGGGACAAATCAACGCTGTGGGTCTCGCGTTCTATCGGCAGCTTGCCGAGGCGCTGCGGGAGGCGGGGATCGAACCGATCGTGACGCTGTATCACTGGGATCTTCCGCTGTGGGCCCACAAGGCCGGCGGCTGGGAAAACGGGCAGATCGTGGACTGGTTCGCCGAATTTGTACAGGTCGTGGTGGACGCGCTGTCCGATCAGGTCAAATGGTGGATCACCTTCAACGAGATGCAGATGTTCATCGGCCGCGGCTATATCAGCGGGCAGATGGCGCCGTTTCATAAAACGCAGGATCCCGCTATGATCGCCGGATTGACGCGGCACGTTATGCTCGCCCACGGCAGAGCAGTCAGAATCATCCGGGAGCGTGCAAAAACGCCGCCTATGATCGGTATGGCCCCCACCGGCCCGGTCTTCACGCCGAAATCTGAAAAAGAAGAGGATATCCGTTCGGCCTATGAGGCGACGTTTGCCGTCATGCCGGATGCCGACGGCGCCTGCTGGTGGATGGATCCGATCCTGCTCGGCCGGTTGCCGGAAGGGCTGAAGGGCTTCATCAGCGAGGACGATCTCAAGATAATCTGCCAGAAGCTGGATTTCTACGGCTTCAATGTGTACCAGTCCCGGAACTACAGCGAAGCCTTCGGGAGAAACAGCTCCGTTTACCCCGGCATGCCGAGGACAGCCTTTGCCTGGCCCATCACGCCGGAGGTCATGTACTGGGCCGCGCGCTTCCACTACGAGCGCTACGGTCTTCCGATCCTGGTAACGGAAAACGGCATGGCCAACACGGATTTCGTGATGGAGGACGGAAAAGTGCACGATCCTCAGCGCGCGGACTTTCTCCGGCGCTATCTGCGGAGCCTGAAAAAAGCTGCGGACGAGGGGATTCCTGTGCTGGGCTATCAGTATTGGTCGATCCTGGATAACTTCGAGTGGTGCAGCGGGTATGACATGCATTTTGGCCTGGTTTATGTGGATTACCTGACGCAAAAACGAACCGTCAAGGATTCTGCGTGGGTCTACCGGGATATCATTCGGACAAACGGAAATATGTTTTAACGCAATTTGGTTTTGACAGGAAGGAGAACCTTATGATCATTGATAACACGGAATTCGGCCGCGTAGAGGTCAGGACGCTGCCCCTGCCGGAGGGCCTCGGGTCGGATGTGATCGGAACCTATACATATTCCGGAAGAGTGCTGGTCGCGGTACGTGAACCGGAAAAGGGCAAAGACTGGTATCGCGTTTTCACCGTCGAGGATGATGGCACCGGGATCTGCGAGCTGTTTTCCGGCGAGATCCCGCAGAAGCCGGGGGCCAACGGTATCCGCTGGATGTGCTATGCGGATAACCGCCGCGTTTTGCTGGGCGATTATGTGCTGGAGTGCTGCCCCGATCTGGATCACTGCGAGAGCAGCGAGCTGATCGACGTGGTTTTTCCGCCGGAGATCAGCCGGATCCCCAGGCTCTTCATGCGCTGGTCCGAGCCGATCATTGCGCCGGACAATGTGCATGTCTGCTTTTCCTCTCTGACCGCCGGGAACGCCTTCAATTTCCTGGGGCGTTTGGTGCGCAGGGAGAACGCTTATGTGATGGAGGACGTCTCTGTCATCAGCACGATCGACAGTCTGATCCCCGATCCGCAGGATCCCGGCTATTATCTGCCGCAGATCCAGCGCGGCGGCGAGGTCAAGCAGTTCGTTCGCGGAGGTCGGGGCATCACCCTTGCGGGAGGAGGCCGGAGCATCAGCGAAAGCTGCCTGCAGATGCTCGACAGTGAGGAGGTCTCCTTCCTTACCGATACGCTGGGTTATGAGGAAACGGCGATCCTTTCGCCCAACGAGGTCTATGCTGTGTGCATGTCTCCGCGCTTTTCGCCCGGGACGGATGCTGGCGTGCTCGGCGTTGTTCCGCTCAGCGGCGATCTTGCGACCCGCGGCAAATACCTGAACGTGCTGTATCAGTACGCTATTGCAGGCGTGCGTTCTCACCGCTCCGGCAATATCGGGCCGGCCCTTATCAACGTGGAGCGCTCCATGAAGGAGGGCCGCGGATATATGGGCGTTGATCTCAGTGATCCGGAGGACAAATGGGTCTATTACTCCCCGATGAGCTGGCACCCGGACAGCACCCGTGCTCTTTGGAACGAGCGCACAAGACTGAATGCCGGACCCGTGCAGTGCCGGCTGCAGATCTGCCGGCTGCTGGATGCAGCGCCGTCCGAACCGGTCAGCGCGGCTGAGACGCCGGACAGCCGGGATGTTCCCTATGCCCGCCCGATCACCGACGCACTGAAACAGGAAATGCCGGTTTTCCCGCTGAAGATCAGGGGAGAATCCGGCCTTGTGCAGAACGCTCCCGTGGAGGGCGGAGCCTGGGAGACCCGCTATGAACACTACAGTGAGGATGGCGAGACCTTTTACGACGGGTTTATCCGCGTGAAGGCCCCGACGAACATGTTTCGTCCCGGAAAGACGACGATCGAGAGCGATCTGACGGTTACCGGCGCGCATCAGGGACAGATGAAGCTGCGCCTCGAGATGTATTCGGACGAACGCTTCCAGATCTATCCGGACTTTTCCGCAGACGAAAACGGACAGCCGAAGAGCTTCGGCTTCGCCGAATATGACGGCCTGCGCCGCGAGGTCTCGGAGCTCGCGCCATAAAAGATAAAGCCGGAGGGCGTCGTTCAGGCAGCCCTCCGGAATTGCCTTAAGAGAAAACAAAAGGTTAAAGCTTAGAATGTCGTCCAGCCGCCGTCGCAGGTGAGGATGACGCCGTTTACGAACTTCGACTCATCGCTGGCGAGGAACAGCGCGGCGTTTGCGATATCCTCCGGCATACCCATATTGGGGGAGTGGGTCAAAAGGCTGCTGGTGCGTTCAAAGCCGAAGGGATCGGAGGGCGGCATGACAAGAGGAATGTCTGTCAGCACGCCACCGGGGGCGATGCCGTTTACACGGATGTGCTTCTCAAGATACATGAACGCGGTGTTCCGGGTGGCGGAGGTGAGCGCCGCCTTGGATGCGCCGTAATGGGCCTGACCGGGGCTGTTTACTCGCCAAGCTGGCTGACAAAGGTATTCGCGGTCTGACCGCCGTCAGCAAGGATATCGACGCCGTTTATAAAGCCGGCGCCGGGAGTGCAGAGAAATGCCGTCAGCGCGGCAATCTCATAAGGATGGCCCCAACGGCGGAAGGGGATGGACTCTTTCTGCATTTCTGCGGTTTCGGGCTGGTTGTCGATGAGCGCCTGATGCATAGGCGTCAGGTAGGATCCCGGGGAGACAGATAAAATGCGGCAGCCTTTGTTCGCGAAACGCACGGTGTTTTTCTGCGTGTAGTATATTACAAAGCGCTTGGAGATCGTGTACGCTATGCCTGCGCAGCTAAACTCGTCATCCTGAAAGGGCGCTGTCAGCTCCTTGAGTTTGTCATAGAAGCCCGCGTCCTCGCACTCGTCAAATATCTCATACCACTCGTCCGGAGCTTCGATGGTGTAGGCGGCCACGGAACCAAAATTGATTAGCACACCGCCTTCGGCCAGAATGGGGTAAAACGCATTCGTGAGATAGATGGTGCCCATAGCATTGATCGTGAGGATATCCTCCGTGCCGGTGTTGGCGGGGGATACGCCCGAGGTGTGGATGACGTTTACCACATTGCCCAGAGACGCTGCAAAGTCGGCAAGCTCCTTGACCTTGGACTCGTCCCGGATATCCAGCGGGAAAATACGAATCTCGCAGCCATATTCCTCCAGCTCCGCTTGTGTTTCCAGAAGTTTTTTCTCGTTTCTTGCGGCAAGCACCAGGAGGCTGGATTTGCCCAACTCCCGCGCGATGGCTTTGCCCATGCCGCCATGTCCGCCAGTGATGACCGATACTTGCTTTGTCATGTTAGTCCCACCTCATAGGTTTCTTAGAATGTCGTCCAGCCGCCGTCGCAGGTGAGGATGACGCCGTTTACGAACTTCGATTCATCGCTGGCCAGGAACAGGGCGGCGTTTGCGATATCCTCCGGCATACCCATATTGGGGGAGTGGGTCAAAAGGCTGCTGGTGCGTTCAAAGCCGAAGGGATCGGAGGGCGGCATGACAAGAGGAATGTCTGTCAGCACGCCACCGGGGGCGATGCCGTTTACACGGATGTGCTTCTCAAGATACATGAACGCGGTGTTCCGGGTGGCGGATACCAGCGCCGCCTTGGAGGCACAGTAGGCCATGCCCGCGGTCTGGTGCTCCGCGCCCACGGAGCAGACATTGATGATGTTGCCGATGGGATCGTCCTCGTCGTAATCCTCCCCGGCCTGGTCCATAAAGACCTTTACGGCCTTGCGCATGGCGTTGATGGGGCCGTAGGTGTTCACCCGGAAGAGCTTTTCCAGCATCTCGTCGGATACGTCGCCCACAGCGGTATTATCATCCATGATACCGGCGTTGTTCACAAGGATGTCCAGCCGCCCGAACTCGGCTATGGCCTTGTCGATCATGCCCACGGCTGTTTTGGGATCGCCGATGTCCCCGGCGAAGGGAACGACCCGGCCTGGTGCGTCCTTGAGAGACGCCGCCAGCGCCTCCAGCCGCTCCATGCGCCGCGCCACGGCGACGACGTTTGCGCCCTCCGCGGCAAAGCGCTCCACGATGGCCTGTCCTATACCGGCGGACGCGCCGGTGACGACCACAGATTTACCTTCCAGTCTCATTTTACATCCTCCTTAAAGCCAGGTTTTTTCGGTGATGATCGCCGGGGAATCGTTCTGGCCCACGGTGACCTTCTCGCCCACGACGGCCTTATCGGCGCGGATGACGGCAAAGCCGATATTCTTGTCTACGGTATAGCCGTAGGTAGCGGCACGGACGAAGCCCACGGGCACGCCGTAGGAATAGACGATCTCCCGCTGGCAGATATCCTCGTAGGACTCGGCGAGGTATTCGAGACCCACGAGCTTGTACTTCGGGCCTTCCTCCTTGGCCTTGAGCAGCGCCTCCTTGCCCACAAAGTCCTTTTCGAGGTTCACGGACCAGCCCAGACCGCACTCATAGGGCGTGAGCATGTACATATCCTGCCGCAGGGCAAAGCCCTTCTCCACCGGCAGGCTGCGAACATAGACCTCCAGGATCGTGAGCTCCGGGGCGTCGAACTTCGCCGCGGTCTCCCGGATGGCGGCCTCCACGGCGGCGGTGTCCTCCATGGCACAGTAGACCTCATAGCCCAGCTCGCCGGTAAAGCCGCTGCGATGGATCTTCACGGCGATATCCCCGATCTTATTATCGGCCACCTGGAAACGCTTTATATCATCTGCGGGCTCGGCCAGCATCGCGTTCAGGACCTTCAGAGAGTTGGGGCCCTGGACGGCGTACATATCGATGGCGGGGGTGATATCTTCATAGGTGACGTCATAGCCGCCCTTGTGGGCGTCCGCCCACTTGATGAAATGGGGGGCATACAGGGTGGAGACCCACCAGACGCCCTCAGCCATGTGCATGACGATGGTGTCGTCGATGATCTTGCCGTCTTCGTTCAGCATGGTGGTGTACTTCGTGCGGCCCACGGCGGCCTTGCCCACGGTATTCACGAACAACCAGTCCACGAATGCGTCCGCGTCCGGGCCGGTGACTTTTACGAGATCATGGGTCCAGCGGTACCAGCCGGCGTTTTCTCGGACAGCCTGATGCTGTGCCCGGGCCTTTGCGTCTTCTTTAAATAGCATTACGGCAGCCTCCTTCCTCAGATCATCCGCTTATCGACCTTGGGGCCGATGTGGATGTACAGTGTCTCCTCTTCCTTGCCGTCGAACCAGCAGGACCATTCCGGGCTCACCATAGTTTTGACGGCGTTGTGCCACAGGGCCTCATAGCCTGTGATGAGCTCGTCGATGGGCACCATGGGGAAGCGGCCCGTGAAGGTTTCGGTGTCCACCTTGATGACGACCTCGTCCTTCGTAAAGCGCTCCAGCTCGCAGGGGACGAGTTGTGTATCGATGACAGCCTTGATGTAGCCGCCCATGAGGCGCGGGTCGTTCTTTCCGATCTCGTGGGGAACGCCGAGCCACGCCCTCAGGCCCTCCACGGCGAAGGGCTCCATGAACAGGTTCTTGCCTGCGGTGGAGAACACGATCTTAAAGATCCGCTCGAACTCCTCGTCGGAGTCTGCCATGTCCCGGATGGCGATGAGGGGGAAGGCCACGCACCAGACCCAGCCCTTTTCCATGCACCAGCGGTAGGCCCACTCAAAGGTCTTCTCCTCGCCGAAGGCCTGGGAGTATACCCCGTTTCGGAGGATCTGGCCGTCGCGCACCATGCGCTCCCGGGGGGTGTCGTGGACGGGCTCCGCGGGCTGCTGCATATGATCGAGCCAGCCCTGCTTGGGCAAGTTGTAGACATCTCTCCGCTCCGCGACCACGCGGCAGTGCTTGTTCCCGCACCCGCGGGCCTCGCACATGTTCAGGGCGACCTCGTTCTCGCCGTTGGAGTTGAGGTCGAAGTTTGCGGTGAACATGGCGGTGGTCATGTTGCAGAGCTCCGCGCCCACGATGTCCCAGGGGCAGGTATCCAGCTCCTTTTCCACGCGGTCGTGGGTGAACTGGATGACGCGGCCGGCCATGTTCTGGTACTCGTCGCCGGAATCTCCGAAGATGGCGCCGAGCCACGCGTCCTTCTTGCAGAACTCGGGGATATTCCACTCATCGAAGAACTCGTGCATGTACTCGTCGCTGGAGGCGGACATGTTCATCATGTACGATATCTCGCAGATCGCGGCGGTGCGCTTTTCGAAGTCCGGTTCCAGGACGCGCATGACCTGGAAAAGGTTTGCGCAGAAAGCGGCGATCTGACGCACGGCGTACTTGTATGATTCCTTCTCGGGAATCAGCTTGCCCCATACGGTCTCCACGCATTTCTGGCTTGGCAGCTTGTCATTGAGTGGCACCTCTCATAACCTCCCTGTTGATTTGCTCAATAATAAATGGGTTGCTCAATCTCATTTTAATCGTGGGCAGGCGTGCTTGGGTAGTCTACAAAATCACGGTTTTTTCTCGCGGAAGCCCTACAAATTGTTGGTGTACAAATTGTATGTTCCGACAGGCGCGACGGTTGCAATTTTGTCGGGTGGTGCTAAAATGAAGCTGTGGCGATGGGATTCGTTTTGGAAGTTTTAATGGGGGAACGGAGCAGATGAAGCTGAGTGCAGATATCGTATTTGACGGTTTGTATGGGCGGTTTCCCATGGTGATGACAGGCCCCAAGGTGACGGAGCTCCGGCTGGAAAGGCCGATGTTTTTCGATGGCTCCGGTGATGAGTTCCTTGCCGATCGTCTGTATATCACCCGGACAGAGCGGCTGCCGCGGCGAGCCGTTATCCCCAGGGGCGTCGTGCTGATATGTTCTGGTGACGGAATACAGCTTTCCTATTATCGGGAGCAGTGCTGCGTCATACAGCTGAAGGATGATACGGATATCTTTACGCTGTTCAACGCGGTGCAGGAGCTGTATGACATGTTCGACACCTGGCGGGACAGACTTCAGGAGATCCTGGATCGAAATGCAGATGTGGAAGAGATGCTCGCGTGCAGCTGGCCGGTGTTCAAGACGCCGATGTTCCTGATCGATAAGAATTTCCGGTTTTTAGCTCGTGGAAGAGTTGAGGGAGAGAGAAACTCCACGCTGTGGACCACGTTTCGTGAGGAAAAGCTGAGCCCTTCGGAGCTCGGTAAATTCCTGGAGCTGCACGAGTTGGCGACCACCGAAAAGGAGCCGCTGATCCTGAATCTTCTGGACACGACGACCCTGAACGTCAACCTCTTTGACCGGGATACCTACATGGGCTGCCTCACGCTGGACTACAAGGACCGCACACATCGCCTGGGCGACATCGAACTTGCGAAGATCCTGGCCGACATGCTCACCCGCGCCATTTTGAAGTTGACCGCTTCCGAGCCGGCAGGGGATCATCTGCTCCGCGCCGTGCTGCAGGATGTGGTAGACGGGCTTCCGGCGGATTATGCACAGCGCCGGGCGCTGGAGCATGTCGTGGAAGGACGGGAATATGTCTGCGTCAAAATGGAGCTGAATAACCGTCTTGCCAAGCTCCCGGTGGGGTATATCTGCAGCGAAGTGGAGAGCCGTTTTCCGAACAGTGTGAGCTTCGAGCGCAAGGGCGCCGCCGTGTGCTTTATCGAAACGGCTTCTTTAACGGGCAAGAGCGGCGATCGCAGGGAAACGCTCAAGGCGGCCATGGAAGAATTTACCGAAACGATGGGTGTTCGAATCGGCGCGAGCGATGCCTTCCGTGATGTGTACAGCGCACGGCTGTATTACCATCAGGCCAGCGCGGCCCTGAAAAACGGGACGATTATTGATCCGGCGAAGAAATACTATCATTTTCAGGACTACGCGCTGACGGAGCTCATCATAAACTCTCTTGGCAAGATGCCGACGGAGCTGTTCTTCTCCGAGGGCATGCGCCGTCTTGCTGCCCACGATGCGGAGGCGCCTGTCAGCTATATAGACACGCTCCGGACATATCTGGATCAGAATATGAGTATGACCCGCACGTCGGCAGCGCTTTATATACACAGAAGTACGCTCTTGGAACGCATTGGGCGTATCGAGCGGAAACTGGATACGGATCTGAAGGATCCGGACGAACGCCTGCGGATACAGATCCTGCTGAAAGCCCTGCAGATCCAACAGCAGATCAATGAGCGCAAAAAATCGGAATAAATGCAAATGGAATGGGTCCGGCAGAAACTCTGCCGGACCCGTCATTTTTGTGTGTCAGTTTATTCGCCGAGGGCTTTGAGCGCGGCGTCGATCTCCTCCAGCTTTTCCGCAGAAATGCCGGCCTGGGGGAAGCTGCAGAGCTTGCGGAAGGTCAGGGCCTGCACAAGCTTCATCTGGGGATTGGTTTTGAAGCCGGGAGCATACTTTTCAATCAGCTCAGCGGCTGCCTCGTTCTTCATGAGTTCCTTCACCTTGGAATCAACAGACAGTGCCATATTCTTTTCCTCCTGTATTATGCGGTGGTGTGCCGCGGTTTCATATGAACACAGCTATGTCTGTGTTCTACGATTATTTTAGAACCGTGAATCGCGGGTGAAAAGCCTACAAATCGGTGGGAGGTTCGATCCTGTACCCGTACATTAAAACGGGGGTGGATCAGTGCTTGGCGCCATACAAAGAAACCCGGCTGATTTGTCGTTTGGGAAGAATCGGTCAAATGTCCGTACCGACAATTATGGCGGCTGCCTCAAAGAAAAAACCAACGATGCCGCGGCTTTTGCTTTTCCGTTCCCGGATATACACTGACATGGCAAAAGCACAACTAATATTAAAGGAGCCGACACTATGGGATTTAAAAGTGATATTGAGATTGCCCAGGCCTGCATTCCGAAGCACATCCGTGAGATCGCAGCTGTTGCGGGCGTCGACGAAAAGTACCTGGAGCAGTACGGAAATTATAAAGCGAAGGTGGATTACCAGCTTCTGCGGGATAAGGAGAACGAGCCGGACGGCAAGCTCATCCTGGTGACGGCTATCACCCCCACCCCGGCGGGCGAGGGCAAGACGACCACCTCCGTCGGCCTCACGGACGGTCTGCGGAAGATCGGCAAAAACGCCGTCGTGGCGCTGCGCGAGCCGAGCCTCGGCCCGGTCTTCGGCGTCAAGGGCGGCGCGGCCGGCGGTGGATACGCCCAGGTCATCCCCATGGAGGACATAAACCTCCACTTTACGGGCGACTTCCACGCCATCGGCGCGGCAAACAACCTGCTGGCCGCGATGCTGGATAATCACATCCAGCAGGGCAACACCCTGGGCATCGACGGTAAGCAGATCACCTGGAAGCGGGCCGTGGATATGAACGATCGGCAGCTCCGGAACATCGTGGACGGTCTGGGCGGAAAGATGCAGGGCGTGCCCCGGGAGGACGGGTTTGACATTACCGTAGCCAGCGAGGTCATGGCGGTGCTGTGCCTCGCCAGCGATATCAAAGATCTTAAGGCCCGGCTCGGCAGAATCATTGTGGCGTATACCTATGACGGCAAGCCCGTCACGGCCCACGACCTCAAGGCCGAGGGCGCGATGGCGGCGCTTTTGAAGGACGCGCTCAAGCCGAACCTCGTGCAGACGCTTGAGGGCACACCGGCGTTCATCCACGGCGGTCCGTTCGCCAACATCGCCCACGGCTGCAACTCCATCACCGCGACGCGCATGGCGCTGAAGCTGAGCGACTACACTGTGACGGAAGCGGGCTTTGCCGCCGATCTGGGCGCGGAGAAGTTTCTCGACATCAAGTGCCGCATGGCGGGACTGAAAAGATAGGAATTTGCTTTTG
>LSQX01143161.1_pt1 | contig 10638 bp, 10 predicted proteins | sample 654561 | NCBI WGS metagenome assembly LSQX01 (sample SAMN04489861, study PRJNA283612) | anaerobic digester metagenome | isolation source: 4 biogas reactors fed with cattle manure at either 37C or 55C with and... | place: Denmark: Kongens Lyngby | collected 2014 | reverse complement strand
TTTCAATACAGGAATGCTCCTCTTTAGTTTATCTCTGGCACGCGTGCACGCGTGTCTTCCGGTGTGTAAATATTACCTCAGAATGTTCCGGGCGGTCTCCTCGTCTGTTACCAACGCATTAATCAGGCCTTTGGCCAGCGCTCCTTTTGCCGCAGGCACCCTGCTGCTTCCTCCACCGATCCCGATACGGACAGGAACCTTCATTAACTGCTCAAAGGTAATCGCAATTATTCTCTGACTAAGACTGGTCTGACACTCATTCCCTTCTTTGTCAATGAAACGCCCGCAAATATCCCCAACCGCCTCTTTTTTCAGCCATTGCTGTTCCTCTTCCGCAAGCTCGGAGTAATTGAGGAGCAGTAACGAGTTGGCAGCCGGTGGACCAATGGTGACAAAAACCTTGGTCAGTTTCTCCCAATCATCCCTGACTTTTTTAAGCATGTTTTCTTCCAGAAGCAAGTCGTAGGTCTTTTGTGTTTTAACAACCAGCGGTGCGTCCAATACGCCGGATACGCCGCCAAAATGCTGGGCAAATTCACGGCACAACTCATTAATCTGATACTCCGCTTCCATTCGTCCCCTGCCACCAACCAGGGGAACAACTTTGATTTCCAGATTTTTTTCCATGTTTCCCAGAGAGTTAACCACCTCATAGATTGTACGCCCGCTGCTAAGACCGACAAGTTCATTTCTTTCAATGACTTCCCCGGCCAACTCAACGGCGGCAATCCCCAATGCCTTTCTGAGCAGGCTTTCATCTGCAAAAGTACCACTGATCACAACCGCATGTTTTAAAGAAAATTTTTCTTTGAGGCTTTTTTCGAGTTCCTTTACCTTTTCAAGAGGGTTTTTAATATGCACTTCCACAACTCCATCTTTGATTGCCTTAGCCAACAATCTGGATACTGTTGATCTGGAACAGTTCAAGATTTTCCCGATCTGGCCCTGGTCATAGCCTTTTAAAAAATATAACTCACTGGCCTTGATCTCCAAGATGATCTGCTCATGATTTAGATCTTTACTTGCCAACTCTTTCCACCATCCCGTGAAAATATTTGCAGCATATTTTTTCACGTTTTTATTATAACAAATTTGTTTCCTCTTTGTCAAAGATTATTTTAGATATTGTTCAACAATTTTTTCCCAAAATAAAAAAACCACCGGTAACGGTGGTTATAAATACGAGACTGGAAAGTAGTACGGCGAAAAAATTGGAAAACCAAATCAGCGCCGCGATAATAAACTCGCTCCGCAGCCGCGGGCATTCCCTGGCCCGTACTTCAATAGATTTCTGTGGTGGCATGAAAGACTATCTTCGAAACATTGCCGTCCAGCAAAGCCGCTTCCACCCTGAACTCAACTTCATCATTGATATTCATGGAAAAGCCAACGCCGGTCCGGTTATAGAGAGTAAAACTTTCCAGAGTCTGTCCCCTCTGGACCCCGGTCAGCTCGATAAAGACCGGCAGCGAAAAGACGCTCTTGAACTCTTCTGTAGAGATCGTCAGTAGGGGGTATTTTCTTTCCATCGTCAGTAAGAACATATTTATACCTGTAAGTTTATCTACCGGGAAACCTTGGAGAATTCTTCCCACATCAAAACAAGGCATCAATCTTCCTGAATAGGTATTGTGCCCGATCCCTGTTGATACGGTGAAGTTGTTTTTGTTAAAGACCAGTTTTGCCTCGGTAATGAGGTACCCTTCGCCAGCTTCAGTCCAGCCGTAATTGGCGTTGGTTACCAGGACGGTCTTCCAGTTCTCTTCCGTCCCTTCACTGATATATTTTGTATAGCCCAAGGCAAGCTCGGTGATTCCTACTTCCGCCGCGTTTTCTGTTTGCAGCTTTCCCGATAATAATCCTATTTTGCAACGGTCTTTCCCCTGTTTGATTTTTGCTTCTGCAGTATATAGCCTCTTCCTGGAGGCAATGACGGAATCATACTTCATTGTCCGGCCAAACGGCCAATCGCTATAACCCAAATGAAGGGAGAGATCCTTGGTAAAATAGTATTCTCCGCCAAGTATGAAGCAGAAGTTTTTCATGTCCCAGTCGAAACCGGGCACAGCATAAAGCAGGGACCTGTCCAGCAAATGAATGACTCTTACTCCGATGCCACTGTCATCAACAATTACCCCGCCAAAAGAAATTGCCGCTGCACTGAAGGCAAAGCCAAACGTGAGAATGGACAGGGTAATAAAGATCATAATTCCTTTCCTTAGCATCACAGATGCCTCCTCTTCCTTTTCACCCGCCATAATCCGGTCCAAGAGTGACTGGCAAATTAATACTGGCATATTAACACTGTCGTATTAATACTGGCGTATTAATACAACAGTGTTGATTAGTTTTTCTCCTTAATCCGGTTTAATACACTTTGCGCCCATTGGCTGTTAGGATAGATCTCCAGCGCCTTTTCAAGGTACGCCTCTGCTTCACCAGGCATTTTCTTCTTTTCGTATGCCGTTCCCAGCCAAATATAGGAGATGAAGTTTTCATGCCGGTCATTGCTTTCCAAAGCTTTTTCCAGGTTTTCTATGGCCTTATCCACACCTCCTCCGCCGATCGCGGGAGCATGCAGGCAATAAACGCCCATGGCGTTGTAAGCGGCATAGTTTTTATCGTCTAAATCTAAAGCTTTTTTGTAGAGATTATTTGCTTTAGAGCCATGGCTCATTGCATAAAACATGCTCTTATACGGCATTAACCGCACATAAGCGTCTGCCAATATCCGGTAAGCGTCACTCCGGTTTGGATCAAAATCTATCGCCTTGTTGATCAGTTCTTCGGTATTACTGAAACACCGGGCTGCTTCCTTTTCCTCGTTTGCCACTTCTTTTACTTCTCCCAATAAGAGCTCTACTTGGGCCAACCAATAATACTTGCCAAAACTATCGGTTGCGGTGAGAAGCAACTCTTTCCCTTCGTTCAGTGTGGCAATCGCCTCCGGGATAGGTTTTTCCGCATTGTAGAACATCTGCCTTCCTTCCAGGAAAAGCTCTTTTCCCTGCTCAAGAAGGTGATTGTCGCTGCCAAAAACGGAATTAAAAGCGAAAAAGAAGGCCATAACCAAAAAACCACTCTTCACAATTCTCCCCAGTTTCATTTTTCCTCCCTCATTTGCCACTGACTTACCATAATATTCTTGCAAAAATTATTATAGCATTCGCCATCCTGGAGTGTTTTTCCTCCAATGGAATACCAATCCTTCCACCCCGTATCCTTGCCTTTGGTCAATGCGACGAAAAACAACCGCCCACAAGATATTGACTTTTCGTTCCGGGTTATTATATACTATAACAAATTAGGCTGTTTCCTCTAGAAAAGATTGGGCGCTGACAAGCGAAGGCACGGGCACGCGAAGGCGCTTATAAGCGAAGGCGCAGATACTTGCGCAATGAAACCGGTGAGTAAGAATAGTAGGCATGGTACCTGCTATGCGCAGTGCGCACAGAGAGCTGCCGGCGGTGGGAGTGCAGCGCAAGGGCCATGTTGAATGGACTTACGAGGGCAGGGAGAAAAGCGGCGGAGCCCCCGGCAAAGCTGCCGAGTAATACCTGACGGCCCCTCCCGCCGTTAACACGGGAGATCATACGGCTTTGGCTGTGGGCTTAGCCTGGGCGCGCCGTATGAGGAGAGCGGGTGCAAGCGCGCGCATGCGTGCGGCGTCATGCATGGCGCAGCACCAAACCGGGTGGTACCGCAGGAGTGTGGAAAAAAGCTTCTGTCCCAGTGATACTGAGACAGAAGCTTTTTTATATAAAGCAGGTTTAGAAGCGCCATGTTGGCGGAGGCGTGGTGCTTTCTAAAACTAAAAAAAAGAAAAGACGAGAAGAGAGGAGAATGATTATGTCCAAGAAGGTCCCTTACCGTATTTATCTGAGCGAAGAGGAGATGCCGAAGGTATGGTACAATATCCGCGCGGATATGAAGGAACAGCCCGCTCCGATGCTCAACCCGGCGACGCTGAAGCCGGTCACGGCGGAGGATCTGGCGCCGGTCTTCTGCGAAGAGCTTGTCCGGCAGGAGTTAGACAGCACGACCCGGTATTTTGAAATCCCCGGTGAAATCCTGGAGTTCTACCGGATGTTCCGCCCTTCGCCCCTGATCCGCGGCTATAACCTGGAAAAGGCTTTGGGTACCCCGGCGAAAATTTACTACAAGTTTGAAGGGAACAACACCTCCGGCAGTCATAAGTTGAACTCCGCGGCTGCGCAGGTGTATTATGCGAAGAAGCAAGGGTTGGCCGGTTTAACTACGGAGACCGGCGCCGGGCAGTGGGGTACCGCCCTGGCGGAGGCCTGCGCCTTTTTCAAGATCCCCTTAACCGTCTATATGGTGAAATGCTCCTATGAGCAAAAGCCCTTCCGGCGTTCCGTGATGGAGACCTTTGGCGCCAAGGTGATCCCGAGCCCCAGCAATACCACAAATACCGGCCGGGCAATCCTGGAAAAAGACCCGGATACCGGCGGCAGCCTGGGCTGCGCCATCTCCGAGGCGGTGGAGAAGGCCGTCTCGACCGAAGGCTACCGGTATGTCCTTGGTTCCGTTTTGAACCAGGTCTTGTTGCACCAGTCGATTATCGGCCTGGAGACAAAGAAAGCCATGGAAATGATCGATGAATACCCGGATGTCATTATCGGTTGCGCCGGCGGCGGCTCCAACCTGGGCGGCCTCATCGCCCCCTTTATCCAGGATAAGCTATTGGGCAAGGCCTCGCCGCGGATTGTTGCGGTCGAGCCCGCCTCCTGCCCCTCTTTCACCAGGGGACGTTATACCTACGACTTCTGTGATACGGGCAAGATCACACCCCTGGCCAAGATGTACACCCTGGGGTCCCAGTTTGTCCCCTCCCCCAACCACGCCGGCGGTTTGCGCTACCACGGGATGGCGCCCATCCTCTCCAAACTCTACCATGACGGCTATATGGAAGCCGTGGCCGTGGAACAGACCAAGGTTTTCGAGGCGGCGGTCTTCTTTGCCAAACACGAAACGATCCTGCCGGCTCCCGAATCCGCCCACGCCATCCGGGCGGCAATCGACGAAGCCCTGAAATGCAAGGAAAGCGGGGAGAAAAAGACCATCCTCTTCGGTCTGACCGGCACCGGTTACTTCGATATGACCGCTTATGATGCCTACCTGAACAAGACGATGACCGATTATATCCCCACCGACGCGGACCTAGAGCGGTCCTTTGCCCAGATTCCGGAGTTGCCCGGGGTCTAGACAGGCCATCAATGCAGCCATCAATCTGGCCCAATGTAGTTCTCAATACGGGCGCCCGCCGGCACACAGGCGGCGCCCGGTAAGTAAAAAGAAACCCCCCGGCTTTTACCGGGGGATTCTTTTTTGTTTTGTCAGGGGATTATTCTGTTGTTATTAATATCTGTTATTAGTATCCTTTGCCAATTACCAGCGCTGACCTTGGCGGAGGAGCCAAGCACCTTTTTCCCAAGGGCAAGGCGCTCATAATGCTTGTAGAGCGAATGGAACTCCCCGGTATACTGTTCCTGCCACGGCTTCTTTTTACCGCAAAAGTGGAGGATTACGGTGTTGTCCATGATATAATCCATATTTACCCGGCCGTTGCTTTGTATTCTGTAGTAATAATAGAACCGGGTGTCGTAGTTGTACAGAACCTCGTCCACTTTTTTAATTTCTTTGCTGTACAGCGCATTCAACAGATCCTGATCCGGCAGGATCAAGCGGTTCCGGTTTTTCTCCAGATACGCGAAGATCTCTTCTTCCCGGATCTTCTCCCTGTGTAGCGGCAGGTTCATCAAGAGTACTCCCGAGTTGAAATACTCCTGCATTTCGTAGGCTTTCAGCCGGATCATATTGATCCCTTTTACCAACGCCCTTTTATGATAGGAAGCCGCGTAGAGGTAGCCTTTCATCTCCGTTTCGTAGAGTTCGTTGATGGGGTTTATGACGAGGATATCCGGGTCCAGATACAAGATCCTGTCCAGGTCTTCCGGTAAGAACCTGTGGGCCAAAAGGCGGTAGTACATCTCCTGGGAATAATGCTTGACCACAGGCGCGTCCGCAAAATACTTGGCGGGGATCTTTATGACAGAAAACTCATGCCCACTGCTGTTGATATATTCGCGCAAATCCTCGAGTTCCTGTGGGGTAAGGGATGAATGGATCAGGTAAACGTGGAAATCCCGCCCGCGGTTATTAAAGAACAACGACCACAACATTACCTTCAGCGGTTTAATGTAGTTGCTGTTCAGCGTAACAAGAATATTCATTTGCATAGCACCCCAAGGTTGATCATTACGCAATTCAGGTAATTTATTCCCGTCAGCTCAATATTTTTGGGTTTATGAAGGTGGTAAAGATAAAGAAGCCGTCCACTCGCTGGCGAAAAGACGGATTCCAAAGCTTCGATGGAAAATGTAAAGAAGAACCCTAGACGGCTTTATTCTATCATACTTTCCGGTTACGGGCAACAGCCGCGGGCCGCCGTCTTCCTGCCCAAGGTTCTTCTTTCCTGTTTTTAACAGTTTATATTTCTAGTATGCGCGCGCAATCACTCCCTAATCTAAACTTCAATCATTTTTATAAGCTTTTCTATCCTGTATGTACAATCCTTTATCCGCAATTCTTTCGTCCGCCAGGAATCGGAGAGCGGGAACTGGATCCCGTCCTTTGCTTCCACCCCCATATCCCAATACCCCTCAGGTTCTTTATTCCTCTCCAACCACTCTACCACAAACATGAACTTTTCCCTGCACCCCGGATTTCTGTACCTCGCCAGCAACTCAATGGCCGTAAGGTACCAACTGGCTGTTCTAGATTTGAATACCGGCGGCAGGATGGATAATTGCTTATCGTATATATAATATATCCCTGATGGTTTCTGCAGAATATAGTCGATCAAGGCTAACGCGGTCTGATCATCCAAAAGGTCCGCCACCAAAGAAATATGATAAAAATTGGCGAAATCAAGCAAGCGTCCGCCCCTGGGCGGCAAATTATGAACCTCTCTATATACCTCAACGTACCGGTCATGATCGTAGACACCGTTGGCAAAAGCATAACTAATAATCTCCGCCCACTTTTTCCCGGTGGCGTTTGCCGCCTCATCATCCGTGGTAAACCTCCGGATCCATGTCGAGAACATAAGGGAAGTGAAGACCTCCCAATTATGAAGTTTCTCCCTCCGGTCGGGGATTGTTTTCTTCCCCACCAGGCAGTCGTGGAGGTAAGCGACGGCCTTCATGATGGGTTCGTCCTTTATGGTGTAGCCCAGGATCTCCAGCCTTCTTATGGCCTGTTCGGTCGTTATCGGGTTACTCTTTATTGGATAAGCAAGCGAATGAAAATAGCCCCAAGACCCGTCATCCTTTTGCAAGGCAATAATCACAGCAGCCCACTTTGAATCCTTGTAATCAGTCGTCATACCTCTCTCCCCCCTTTGACATTATTAATAACCCGTGTCCGGCGTTTTCCCAATATCCAGCCGCAGCAAGTGAAATTGCCTGCCTGTAGGCATACCCTACGGGCATACCCGGCAGGAGCCTGCATACCCGCACTAAGGCTTCTGCAGCACATAAATGATGAAATTCGGTACCCGCAGTTCGTTGTCGAGTTCCGGATAAGCCGCCAACTGCTCCCGAGTAATTGTCGGCTCAATGATTCCTTTGAGCAGGAAACCGGTGGCAATGAAGGTATTTATATAAGTGGACAAGGTACGGTGAAAATTGGTGACTATCTTCTCCCTCAGCACCTGCGCACGCCGCTCTCCCTCGGCAAAATACTCATCCACCACTACATGGAGCTTCTCCCCGTCCGGGCCCCGGTGCCATTTGCCGGTCGCGGAGCGCATAGGGTGGAGGTTGGCAATGATGAAGCGGCCGCCCTTCTTCAGCACGCGGAAGACTTCTCCCGTATTCGCCGCAAAACCCGGCAAATCGCATTGGTTGAGGTAGGAGACGGCCAGATCAAAGGTTTCGTCTTCAAGAAAGCCAAGATCCTGGACATCCTGCACACGATAATCCTCGCGCTGAGATTGGAGTTCCCGGGCGGCGGCAATCAGCGGCTCGCAGAGATCCAACCCCAACACATATACGGCGCCGCGCTCCGCGAGGATCCGGCAGAAACGCCCCTCGCCGCACCCGCAATCCAGGATCCTCAGGCCTTCCACATTACCACAGGCCTCCAGCATCGGTGGGTCCAGCAGGCCGTTGCGCACAGGGTTCCTGCCTCTGGCCTCTCTGATCCAGGCGGAGGCAATGGCGTCCCACTCCTGCCGGAGATTATCGCTGTTTGCCACGGTCAGTCATCCCCTCTTCCCGTTTCTTTCTTCTCTCTTTCTTCAGCTTTTCTTTCTCCAGTTTTCTGTTTTTGCTTTTCTCGCCACCGGGATATAGATCCTCTCGGTGAAGGCGCGGCTTTGCTCCTGGTAGCATTCAAATTCCGGGCCGCATTTCCGCTCGTAACTGCTCTGCCGGAACCAGACTTCATTAATATACTCCCAGGTGCGGTGGATGGTATTGACAAAATCCGCATGGGTGGTAACAGGCGTTTGGAAGACGGCGTAAAGCCCACCGGGGATCGTCAGTTCCTGCGTGCCCGAAAGGTCCCCCTTGGCCTCTTCCGTAGCGATGCCGATGAAATAATCCAGGCGGTTTTCAGCAGCATTCCATATGCTCACGCCAAAGTCCAGGCAAGGCGTGCCCCCTGATAAACGCAAGGAGAGTTTTCTGGCATTGTATTTGTTCCAGAAATTCGGCGGATAATCCTCATCGCTTCTATAAACAGTCAGGGAAAAGCCGGGGAGCGTGACGATCTCGGGGGTAACGGAAAAAAGCTTCGTTTCGAAAGACAAGGGTTCATAGAGTTTCAGGCTGTTTTGCGCCGCTTTGTATTCGGTCGGCAGGATATGATGCTCCGCTTTAAAAGCCCGTGTGAAGTTCTCTTTGGAATTAAACCCGTACCTGAAGGCGATCTCCGAAACAGCTTCACCGGTTTCGCAGATTCGCTTGGCAATTTCGCTGAGCCGCCTCTTCCTTATATAATCGGCAGGAGTCAGCCTCGCGACTTCCTTGAAAACCCGGAGGAAATGGTATTCCGAGTAACCGCAAGCCTTGGCGCAGGCGGCCAAGTCAATCTCGCCCGTTAAATTCTCCTCTATATACTTGACCGCCCTGGCGATATGCTCTTTGTAATCCATAAAGAAAACACCCCGTTATCTAGCCAGCGACTCGGCCCAAAGCCTGGCTCGACCTACATCAACTCCACGGCCGCTTTCTCGCAATCCTCCGCCTTTTTCAGCAATTCGGCAATAGCCCGCCTGTTACCTGCCACCGAGATATCCGTGGTTTTTTTCAGTTCAAACGCCCTCTGCCAGCTCTCATAGATGGTTTTGTAGAGTTCCGCCAACCGGGTCAGGCAATATTTTTCAAGATAGGTCCAGGCATACCATTTCAAGGCCGCATAGGTCCCCAAGTAATACTCGATATTCCAGGAGAGCTCGGGGTTGAAATCACCCGCAATATGCTTGATCAGCACCGGGTACGCGGCAAGTCCCTGGGCGTTTTCGCACCATTCCCCGCCGAGTAAATGGTTCTTGACCAGTTTCAGGCTACCGGCAATAATCTCCTCCTGCGCTTTGCCGGTTGTGCCCGTGATCGTCAGGACACTCAGGATCGGGATCTCCCTCTTTCCCAGCTGGGCATAGGCCATCTCCTCCTCCGCCCCGGTGATCGAGAGGGTCGCCAGCTTTTCCGCTTTCTCATCATAACCGGTGATCAGCCCCCATTCCGGGATGCCAATATCCCAGCTGATGGCGGGAATGCCGCGGTCAATTGATTCTTTAATCATCGCAAGCGCGGCCAGGCGGCGTTCTTCCACTACTTCATCATCGCCCCACAGGCGTTCAATATAAGCGCAGGCGATCCCGGCGCTCTCCACCCACGGCTTCTGTTGTTTGAACTCCCAGACACTTGTGGCGCTGGGGCAAAGATCGGCAGCGGCCCACATCCGGAAGGCAAACCCGCTGGCCGCAATCACATCTTCGGCGTACTCGCGATAAGGACTGTTCTTCAACGCAGCAACCAGCACCTTGGCAAAGGAGAAGAGATAACCCGTGGTATCCTTGACCCCGTCCCAGGTGATGTTGAGCTTTTTCATCTTCCCCACTCCTTGTAATTTTTCCAAACTTGAGTTCATTATATCCTTCTTCTCTTCATAATGATTGATAAAAATTGCTGTATCCCCGCGGCAGGATGGGCAAAAATGGATGACCCCAAAAAATATCTCTCTTTCTGCAGGATTTGCCTGATAAGTTTTGAAATAATCTATGGCTTAAAAAGCATATCAGCTTTAGCAGGCTATCTTGGATTCGGGAAGCGGTCATGCATTGTCAATAAAAAATAGAATGAACAGAAGGAGCATTCCTGTATTGAAATCAAATGAACTTTGAAAAGACGAGTACCTCCTGTTAGAATACTGGGTGTAAGCAAGTTACCCCTAACAATATAAGACTGACAGAGGAGGTACTCAATATGAAGTATAGCCAAAATGAGAAGAGTGCGAAAGTCACAGAGAAGACTTTAATTGTGGGTGTAGACGTAGCCAGCATGACACACATTGCCAGACCTTTTGACTTCAGAGGCATTTAGCTTGGGA
>LSQX01325333.1_pt1 | contig 10639 bp, 6 predicted proteins | sample 654561 | NCBI WGS metagenome assembly LSQX01 (sample SAMN04489861, study PRJNA283612) | anaerobic digester metagenome | isolation source: 4 biogas reactors fed with cattle manure at either 37C or 55C with and... | place: Denmark: Kongens Lyngby | collected 2014 | reverse complement strand
CATAAGCTTGATGATGTTTTAACTGATCAGAAAGATATTATACAAAATGAGATAAAGGCGGATTTACAAAGCATATGTAACGAATATGAAATGGGAGTTACTATTAAAAATGTCGCATTACAGATGGTCTATGCTCCGGTAGAAGTTGAAGAGGCCTTTAATGATGTTATAAAGGCCAGGGAAGACATGAACCGCTTTATAAATGAAGCGAACAGGGAAGCAAATGAGATTGTTCCGGCTGCCGAAGCAAAGGTGCAGGAAATGCTCAACGAAGCCAATGCTTACAAAGAAAAACGTATATCCGAGGCTAAGGGAGACGTAGAAAATTTCAGACAGGTTTATGAAAACTATGTGCTTGGCCCTAAGGTCACAAGGATCCGTATGTATCTTGAAACAATGCAAGAGGTTCTTCCAAAAGCGAAAATCTACATAATGCATGACTCGGGAGATACATTGAGATTTCTACCTTTAGAAGGTGGAGCAGTTAATGTTGAAGAATAAGGAGGAAATACTTGAATGGATAATATAAATGATTTTCAACAACAATATAAAAATCAACAAAATATACCAATAGATTTTAATAAGATAACCGGACTTTTAAAAGGTGCAGGATTTGTATTTGCCGCAGTTTTACTTATAGTGATAATATTTTCGTCTTTTACCTTTACTGTGAACGAAACAGAGCAAGTAGTAATAACTCAATTCGACAGCATTGTAAAAATTATTGTGGATGATATCAACGATCCGGCGATACAAGCAATGAAGGATGATCCCAGATATGCGAGTGTAAAAGTTCAGCAGGGCAAGGGGCTCTTTTTCAAAATACCCTTTATACAAAGCGTTAAGCATTATTCCAACAAATTAATTACATACGACACCTATGCCGAGGAGGTTACAACAAAGGACAAGAAAACAATTTTTATTGATAATTTTGCACAATACAAGGTTAACAACCCGGCAACCTTTATGGTTAATATAGGAACCAGAGAAGCTGCCCACCAAAGAATAGATGAAGTAATTTATTCAAAAATGAGGGAAGAAATCGGTAGGATTGACGCCCATGTATTAATCGCAGATAAGGATTATATGTTCTCTATGCTGAAGAATGTGGAGGACTTTGTAAATGGTCAACTGCAAGCCTATGGAGTTAAAATTATAGATATCAAAATTAAAAGAACAGAATTTCCCGATGAAACAAAACCAAGTATCTATCAACAGATGAGATCGGAAAGGGAAGCTGTGGCATCGAAATACAGGGCAGACGGTCAGAAAGCGGCCAGAACTATCCGAGCCGAAGCCAATAATAAAGCAACCGTTACTGAGGCACAGGCATATGAGCAAGCCCAAAAGCTTATGGGTGAAGGCGATGCATCAGCATTAAAAATTTATGCCGATGCATATAATGCAGACCCTGAATTCTATGGATTTTGGAAGACCCTTCAAACCTATAAGGATGTTATTGACGAAGATACAACAATAATAATCAGCCCTGACTCTGTATTTGCCAAGTATATTTACGGCGAATAGAAATAAATTGTTCTATATTAGCGTTAAATTTTCCTTTATAGGCGGCCAATGGCCGCCTATTTCATTTCTTTCTGTCATTATGAACCATTCTAAAAAATAAAAAAATAACTTAGAAATAAGACTAAACAAACCTGAAAAAATCAATACTTAATGTATAGGTTATTTTCAACTTATTTTTGAGAGGACAGATAGAATGCTTTATAAAAAAGGCTTTGGGTATAGGTTAATCCTAAGTTTGATTTTACTTGTTCTGATTCCTTTCTTTTCTGCATGCAGTAAAACAAAACAATATCATGAAGAAAAGAAACAAAGTATACCTGTGATTATCATGCCTGTTCAAAAAGGCAGTATTGAGAACATTATGCAATATACCGGAATAGTCCAACCGAAAAAAATTGTTTATGTAGTATCACCGATATCCGGTATGGTTTCGAAAGCTTATTTTGGTGTGGGTGACAGAGTTAAAAGTGGTGAAACTCTTTTTAGTGTTGACAGTAAAGAGCTTGAAGCAAATATAAAACTACTCGAAGAGCAGCTAAAGGTCGCAAGAGAAAGCATTTTGCTTGCCAAAACAGCTTTTTCATCAGCAAAGGGAAGTGGTTATAAAAGTCAAAAACTACAGCTGGAATCAGCTCTTACAAGTGCTGAAAATAATTATACCGCTGCAAAAACAGCTTTAGATATAGCTACTGTTTTATATGAAACAAAAAGTATAAACAGTATGAAATATTATGAGATAAAAAATCAGTTTGAACAGGCAAAAACTGCGCTGAGAACATCTGACAGCGCATACAATCTTTTTGTTTACCAATTATCAGAAGAAGCAATATCATCGGCAACCCATCAGCTTAATCAAGCTATAGCATCATATGATGCGATCAAGATTCAAATTGAAACCGCTAAAGAAATGCTTAAACATACTAATGTAGAATCTCCCATTGATGGCGTAATTGTTGCTAAAGATGTTTTTGAGGGATCCCTTATATCCAACACAATGGTATCTTATATAGTGGCAGACACAGATACGGTACAGATATCCATCTCTGTAACAGAGCATGTAATAAATAAAATGATTGAAGGAAGCGAATTGAAAATTGAAATACCGGCTGTAGGAGCCGGAGTTAGCAGCGGAAAGATATCCTCTGTAAGCCCAGTTATGGATAAAACAACATTTGCATATCAGGTATTAATTGATGTGCCTAATCAGAATAATCATATAAGACCCGGAATGACAGCTAAGGTAGATATAATAACTGAAAAGCGGGAAGCTATTATTACAGCGCCCCTAAATTCGATTCTATCTGATGACAACGGTAAATTTGTATTCACAATTGAAGATAATAAGGCTATAAAAAGATTTGTTGACACAGGCATTAGTAATAATGATTATATAGAGATTACTAAAGGGCTTGAAATGGGCAATTACTTAGTTGTAAAGGGACAACATTTCTTAAAGCATAATGATCCTGTAACCTTGTCTCAGGAGGTTTCAAAATGAGTTTACCCAAACTTGCCATAAACCGGCCTGTTACAATAATAATGCTGATCCTATCTATAGTTCTCATTGGGGCTGTTTCCCTGTCAAAGCTAAAGCTAGATTTGCTCCCCGATTTAAATATGCCGGTAGCTGTTGTGACAGCAAGGTATGAAGGGGCGGGGCCAAGAGAAATCGAAAGACTTATAACTAAGCCATTTGAAGAAGCGCTCACTACGGTATCGGAATTAAAATCAATAGAAACTATATCTACTAATGAGTATTGCCTATGTATACTCTATTTTAACGACAATACTGATATGAATTTTGCAGCCTTGGAAATGCGTGAAAAGATTGATCTGACTAAGACCTATTTACCTCAGGGAGTAGAGGATATTATGGTCATGAGGATCGACCCAAACAACTTCCAGTCTACCTTTGAAATAGGCATAACTTCTGGAATGGATTTAGAAAACCTGACCCGTGTTGTAGAAGATCAGATTTTAAACAGGTTGGAAAGAATTAGTGGAGTATCGTCAGCAAAGCTATCAGGAGGAATTATTTCAGAAATTAGAATAGAACTAATACCGGAGAAGTTGGCTCAATATGGGTTAAATGAGAATTCTATATCTCAGTATATTATGTCAGAGAATCTTGATATTCCTGTAGGAAGTATGGAAACTGCAGGTATGTCCGTTTATCTCAAGACTTCCGGGTTATTTCAGAGCCTTGAGGAAATAGAGAACCTTTCCATACCCACAAGCAAGGGCACAATTCTTTTTTTAAAGGACATAGCAAATATAAATCTAGATCAAAAAGTAAAAACAAGTGAGAGTTATATTAACGGGGTACCATCGCTTAATATTTCAATTCAGAAACAGAGCAATGCAAACACTGTGCAGATTTGCCGAGAAATAAATAAAGAGATCCAATTCTTAAGAAAATCTCATAGTGAGATGGTTTTCAATGTTATCTATGATAGCTCAACCTATATTGAACAAGCTTTGAATACGGTTACTACATCAGCAATCCAAGGTGGTATTCTAGCTGTATTAATTCTTTATTTATTTTTGAGAAATATTAGAGCAACTTTGATAATAGCAGTTTCTATGCCGGTTTCAATAGTTACATCATTTGTACTGATGTATTTTTCAGGAATCAGCTTAAATCTTATATCCCTCGCAGGATTTGCCCTTGGTGTTGGTATGATGGTAGATAATTCAATAGTGGTTTTAGAAAATATTTACCGAAAGCGCCATGATGGCATAGATATGGTCCAATCTGCTGAATTTGGAACAAAAGAGGTTATGATGTCTATAACTGCCTCTACCTTGACAACGATTATAGTATTTGTACCCATTATATTTGTTGAAGGAATGACGGGGAAAATCTTTAAGGAAATGGGCCTAATAATTACCTATTCACTTATGGCATCATTGCTTGTTGCATTAACCTTTTTGCCTATGATGGCCTCAAAATTACTTAGTATCGAGTTTACCAGAAAGTCATCCAATAGGGAAAAAAGAAATAGAAGTATTATATTTACAAAGCTCTTTGATCTTTGGGATTCATTTTATAGAGTATTATCACAAGGTTATGAGAAGCTTTTAAGGGCATCATTAAAAAAGCACTGGCTTGTAATAGGTATTTCTGTGATTATATTAATTCTTTCATTATTTGCACTACCTGTAATAGGATTCGAATACTTTCCTACTATGGATGAAGGTATGATATCAGTTGAGGTTGTTTTGCCAAAGGGAAGTTCTCTTTCTGAAACACATGATATGGCTCTTATGGTTCAGGATAGGATAAAAGGAATCTCTGAAGTTAAAAGTATAAGTATAATAATCGGTAACTCAGGTTTTGTACTAGACAGATCTACAACCGAAAAGGCAACATTGACAGTGGATGTGGGTAGCGTTGAAAATCGACTGAAATCAATTGCAGAAATCTCCGAAGAGATAAGCTATAATCTAAGAGATTTTGCCGGCGCTAAAATAATAGTTAATGGCGAAAGCCGGGTAATGGGATTTTCAATAGGTTATGATGAGATTGATATACGAGTGTCCGGCGAGGACACAGAAATCTTAAAAAGAATTTCTGACGATTTAATGGTAATTTTAAAAAGAATTGAGGGGATTGAAGAGCCTACCAGTACTATAGATGAAGAAATTGAAGAGGCATTAATAAAAATTGACAGGGATAGAGCATTATTGTATGGACTTACACCTGCACAGATTGGCCAAGCTATACGAATTGGCATAAGTGGAATTATCACAACAAGATATGAATACAGAGGCTCAGATATAGATGTTGTTGTTTGTACTCTGGGAAAGGAGCCGGAGAACCTTCAAGACATTGAGAATATCCAAGTTCAAAGCCCCAGAGGTGTCAGTATTCCGTTAATGGAGCTGGCTGAAATCGAGTTGGAAAGGTCCGCTCCGAATATTATAAGAAATGATCAAAAGAAAACAGTATCAATTACTGCAAATTTAAAGGGGAGATCTATAAATAAGGTAACAATTGATATTGATAAGGCTTTTTCAGAATACGATTTTTCTTCGGGATATTCATATAACTATGCAGGCCAACAAAAGGATTTTATTGAATCCTTTGATGCTCTTTTTGATGCCTTGATTTTATCAGTTATTATAGTATATATGCTTTTAGCGGCACAATTTGAATCCCTTCTGCATCCTTTTACCATATTGATGACAATTCCTTTAGCTCTCACAGGAGCGTTATTGGCATTGCTTATAACCGGAAACACATTAAGTATACCTGCCTTTATCGGCATGATAATATTGGTTGGTATTGTGGTTGATAACGCTATTGTCCTTGTTGACAGCATTAACAAATGCAGGGAAGAGGGTATGTGCCCTAGGGATGCAATTATTAAGGCAGGGCCCTTAAGAATGAGACCAATACTTATGACTACCCTTACCACTGTTCTTGGTATGCTTCCTATGGCGATTTCAATAAAGGAAGGAAGCGAAATCCAGATACCGCTAGCCATAGTTATAATAGGCGGTTTGACTGTTTCTACACTAATTACACTGATAGTAATACCGTCCTTTTATATAGCATTCGAAAATATGGTGGCAAATTTACCTCACTCTAAAGGCACCAATTCTAAAACACAATATTTATTTGACACATCGAGTAACAACAAGTAGAATAATGCAGTACATTTAGTTAGAAACAGCAGGTGATATAGTGAAGAAAGTAAAAAATGAACTTAGAAATGTAGCAATAATTGCACATGTTGACCATGGAAAAACAACTTTAGTTGACGCTATGCTTAGGCAAAGTGGTATTTTCAGAAGTAATGAAAGACTTGTAGAAAGGGTTATGGACTCCGGAGATCTTGAACGTGAAAAAGGTATTACTATTATGTCCAAGAATACTGCAGTAGTTTATAACCAAACCCGAATCAATATTGTGGATACTCCCGGCCATGCCGATTTTGGTGGTGAGGTAGAACGTATACTTAAAATGGTTGATGGTGTTCTTCTTCTTGTAGATGCTTATGAGGGAGCAATGCCGCAAACCCGTTTCGTTCTGAGAAAAGCTCTTGCTCTACATCTTAAACCGATAGTAGTTATTAACAAAATTGATAGAAAAGAAGCCAGACCGGCAGAGGTTATAGATGAAATACTGGATTTATTTATAGAGCTGGGTGCCGATGATGATTTGCTTGAATTCCCCGTTATATATGCATCCGCCAAGGATCGTATTGCAAAATATAATTTGGAAGATGAATCAGACAATATGGATCCATTGTTTGAAACAATTGTAAAATATGTTCCGGCACCTGTAGGTGACAGTGAAGCTCCTCTACAGTTTTTGGTTTCAAGTCTTGATTATGATGAATATACTGGCAGGATAGCAATTGGCCGTGTTGAAAGAGGTACAATAAAAAAAGATCAACTGGCTGTTATTTGTAAGAAGGATGATAGTTTCCATCAAGTGAAAATTTCTTCTTTACAGAGTTTTCAAGGATTAAAAAGAGCAGATACTGATTCTGCTTCCATAGGAGAAATTATTGCTGTCTCAGGTATACCGGATATTACCATTGGTGATACAGTATGCGATAAAGACTATCCGGAGGCTATGCCGTTTATTGATATAGATGAGCCAACAATTTCAATGTACTTTTTAGTTAACAACAGTCCATTTGCTGGTAAAGAAGGTACCTATGTAACTTCGCGCCATTTAAGGAACAGACTGTTTCGTGAAGTAGAAACAAATGTCAGCATGAGAGTTGAAGAAACAGCTTCATCGGATGCTTTTAAGGTATCAGGTCGTGGAGAGCTTCATCTTTCTATATTAATTGAAACCATGAGAAGACAAGGGTACGAATTTCAAGTTTCGAAGCCCGAGGTTATAACTATTGAAAGAAATGGTGAAACATACGAGCCCATAGAGGATCTGGTTATAGATGCACCAGAGGAATATGTGGGTAGTGTTATGGAAAAGCTCGGACAGAGAAAGGCCGAAATGATTAACATGCATAGTCCGGCTCAAGGATACGTACGCTTAGACTATAGAATCCCTGCAAGAAGTCTTATTGGATATCGTTCAGAGTTTTTGACTGATACTCGGGGAAATGGTATAATGAATCATGTTTTTCATGGCTATGAGCCATATAAGGGCGATATCAGAACTCGTAATCGCGGTGTTTTGGTTGCATGGGAAGCAGGAGAATCAGTTACCTACGGATTATTTAACGCTCAAGACAGAGGAAACCTTTTTATAGGGCCCGGTGTTGCTGTTTATGAGGGCATGATTGTAGGTGAGTGTTCGCGAAACGAAGATATAGTTATTAATGTATGTAAAAAAAAGCATGCAACAAACATGCGTGCCTCAGGTTCAGATGAAGCTCAGAAACTTGTTCCGCATATTAATTTGAGCCTTGAACAGAATCTTGAGTTTATTGATGATGATGAACTGGTGGAAATAACACCCAGCTCAATCCGTCTGAGAAAAAAGATTCTGAATACTGATCAGAGAGCTAAGGTGAGGAATGGTGCAAAAAAATAACGCCTTAAAAAAAACAGGTGAACAGAATGATTTTAAAACAATAAAACCTAAAAAAAAGAAAAGAGTTAAAAAGAAACGTTATTTATTCTTAAAATTTTTAATTCTTGTACTAATCTGCGTTATTGTATTTATGACATGTGCACTTTATGGATACCGCTTTATAATGGAGGGTACGGCTCAGGCTCAAGTCCCACTGACAGAAGAAAACGGCATTGTATTTAAAATATCTTCAGGAGCCAGAACGGCGAATATTGCAGAAGAGCTTGTTAATCAAGGCTTTATAGAAGACACCAGAATATATCGGATTATTTCAAAAATCCTAGGCTTTGATAATGCTTATAAGGCAGGAAAATATATTATTTCAAAGGATATGAACTACTATGCTCTTATGGTCAGATTAAGCGGTGATCCATTAAAAAACCCCACCAAGGATATTATGATACCTGAGGGCAAAACCCTAAAAGAAACAGTAAGTATTCTATCTGCTCAAGGGTATGTTGACGAAGTAAAATTCCTTAAAATTGCTGAAAAAAGCAGTGCATATAGCTTTCTTAAAGATGTTAAGGCTAATGATGTAAGGAAATATCCTCTCGAAGGTTATCTTTATCCAGATACCTATAGAATGGACGAAGGCTGGACAGAAGAAGAGCTTATTGAACGGATGTTGAAGGAATTTGACAGAGTATTTACTCAGGACCATTATAAGAGAGCCGAAGAATTGGGTATGACTTTAGATGAGGTTATTACTTTGGCATCATTAATTGAAATGGAAGCACTCTATCCTGCAGATTTAAAGAAGATTTCAAGCGTGTTTCATAATCGTTTAAACAGTAAAGATATGCCTTTACTACAATCGGATGCAACCGTACAATATGCAAGAGTATATGAGGGCATTGGAAGGACAAGCGCAGTATTAATCAAGGATTTGGAGATAGATCATCCTTATAATACCTATCTACATCAAGGATTGCCACCAGGGCCGATATGCTCTCCGAGAATTGATTCCATTGATGCCGCTTTATATCCGGAAAAAACTAATTATTATTACTTCTTTGCTACACCGGACGGAACCAATATTTATAATGAGACGCTCGATGGTCATAATAGGGATCAACAAAAGTATGGTGTAAGCGGATTTAATTAATACTATGAGGCGGCTGTTACAGCCGCCTTTAATATTATAAAGGAGCCTTTATGGAAGATAGAATAATTTATCCTGAGATTATTGAATATCTTCGTTCTACAATATGTCGTGAAACAGGTTTTTTAAAAGAGCTTGAAGAATATGCAAGCTTGCATCACATACCCATTATTCAGCCCGAATCAGCTACATTACTAAAAATATTGGTTAAGCTTCATAAACCACAAAGAATACTTGAGGCAGGCACCGCAATAGGTTATTCGGCGTGTATCTTATACGAGGCTATGAATAAAGCGGGAATTATCGATACAATTGAGATTGATGAAGAAATGGCTGATCTGGCTATGAAGAATATTAACAGTATGGGTTTTGATAAATGCATACGAGTACTCGTGGGAGATGCCCTTGAAGTTATGGAATGCCTGAATTCACCTTATGATATGATTTTTTTGGACGCCGCAAAAGGACAATATAATGAGTATTTAACTCAAGCGTTAAGACTGCTTAAATCCGGAGGTTTATTAATATCTGATAATGTCTTATATAAGGGACTTGTGGCACAAATAGAAAGAGTACCGCATAAACACCGGACCATTGCCGTCAACCTTAGAGAATACTTACAGCAAATTTGTAGTGATGACAGATTGGAAACCACACTTATTCCTATTGGTGACGGAATGGCAATAAGCCTGAAGAAAGGTGATTAAAATGAAAAAAGTCGAGCTTTTGGCTCCGGCCGGTAATATGGAAAAATTAAGAATGGCAATTCTATATGGAGCAGATGCAGTATACTTAGCCGGAGAAGAGTTTGGCCTTCGTACTGCATCCGATAATTTTACTTTTGAAGAAATGAAATCCGGTATTGATTTTGTACATGAAAAAGGTAAAAAAGCGTATCTTACGATGAATATAATTCCTCATAATGAAGATACTTCAAAAGCAACAGAATTTATTGAAAAAGCTGTCTTAACAGGCATTGATGCTGTTATAGTTTCTGATCCCGGTATGTTTGCTATTATAAAAAGGACTGCTCCGCAACTGAGTATTCATATCAGTACCCAGGCTAATATAACAAATTCTGAAAGCGTAAATTTCTGGCATGCTGCCGGAGCCTCAAGAGTGGTCTTGGCACGAGAGCTGTCATTTAATGAGATTAGCGAAATACGTAAGAACACACCTAGCGAAATGGAACTTGAAGCATTTGTTCATGGTGCAATGTGTATATCATACTCCGGAAGGTGCCTTCTAAGTAACTATATGGCAGGGAGAGATTCCAATAAAGGAGACTGTGCCCAACCTTGCAGATGGAAATATCACTTAATGGAAGAGAAGCGCCCCGGGGAATATTTCCCTGTTCATGAGGAAGAAAGAGGCACTTTTATTTTCAATTCAAAGGATCTTTGCATGATAAGAAATATCCCTGAGATTATTTCCAGCGGTATATCCAGCTTAAA
>LSQX01203029.1_pt1 | contig 10639 bp, 7 predicted proteins | sample 654561 | NCBI WGS metagenome assembly LSQX01 (sample SAMN04489861, study PRJNA283612) | anaerobic digester metagenome | isolation source: 4 biogas reactors fed with cattle manure at either 37C or 55C with and... | place: Denmark: Kongens Lyngby | collected 2014 | reverse complement strand
GCACGGTTGGCACAAGTTCGTCGGCACTGATGGCGTAGTAATCGGTCTGGATGATTTCGGCGCCTCTGCCCCTGGCGATCTGGCCATGGAGAAATTCGGTTTCAGCGTGGAGAATGTAGTCGCATGTGCCCGGCAATTGCTGGGCCGGTGACCTGAGAAAGTAGGAGTAAATCATGGAACTGGGCATGATCGGACTGGGCCGCATGGGTGCCAACATGTCGGTCAGACTCATGCAGGCCGGCCACCGAGTCGTGGCAAACGCTCGCACTCGTCAGTCGGTGGACCGCATGGTAGAGCAGGGAGCAGATGGGGCGTACTCGCTGGCTGAGCTGGCAGCAAGCCTCGCCCCTCCGCGCATCGCCTGGGTCATGGTGCCTGCTCCCACCGTTGACGCGGTCCTCGAAGACTTGCTTCGCCATCTGCAGCCGGGCGACCTGATCGTAGATGGCGGTAACTCCTACTACAAGGAGACTATGCGCAGAGCAGAGACGATCCAGGAGGCCGGCCTCGACTTCGTGGATGTCGGCACCAGTGGCGGCATCTGGGGGCTCGCCGAAGGCTACTGTCTGATGGCAGGAGGGAGCTCGGCAGCAGTTGCCCGACTCCAGCCACTGCTGGAGGTGCTCGCCCCAGCACCTGACCGTGGATGGGCGCATGTCGGGCCATCGGGCGCGGGCCATTTCGTCAAGATGGTACATAACGGTATCGAGTACGGGATGATGCAGGCTTTCGCCGAAGGTTTCGCCATCATGCAGGCCAAAGATGAACTCGACCTCGACCTGTCACAGATATCCGAACTGTGGCGCCACGGCAGCGTGGTGCGTTCGTGGCTGCTTGACCTGATAGCACGCGCTCTGGCTGACGATACCGAGCTGGCGCAGATTGCCCCCTATGTCGCCGACTCCGGTGAGGGCAGATGGACGGTGGCCGAGGCCATAGAGCTGGACCGCGCCGCACCGGTCATCACCATGGCACTACTACAGCGGCTCCGCTCCCGTGACGAGCTATCGTACTCTGACCGGTTGTTATCTGTGATGCGCAATCAGTTCGGGGGACACGAGATGAAGAAGGACGAATGAGTATGCCCCAGGCCGAAATCCAACCACATCTTTTCGTAGTCGTCGGCGGCACCGGCGATCTGATGCGGAAAAAGCTACTACCGGCACTGTATCACATTGCCGCGACGAAACCGCTCACCGCTAACTGTCAACTTCTCGCTGTAGCCCGCAGTAGCGATCTGAACGATAACAGCCTCCGTGATTGGGCGACAGATGCCTTGATCCAGAGCGGGCTTCTCGTGCCCGAGCCAAAGCAGTCCCCGAGAGAGTGCGCGCAAAAGTGGTGCAACAGTTGTCTGCACTTCTTGTCCATCGGTGAGGGGCGTCCTGAGGATTTCGCCAGGCTGCGACAACGCATCGAGCGGTTAGACCGCAAGCACGACCTCGGAGGCAACCGTATCTTCTACCTGAGCATACCTCCTGCAGCGGTAAAAGACACGGTTGCGGCTCTGGCTGCAGCCGGGCTGAACAACAGCCCCGGCTGGGTCCGCATAGTGATCGAAAAACCGTTCGGCCATGACCTGACTTCTGCGCGCGCGCTCAACCAGGCCATCCATAGATACTTCGATGAGTCACAGACCTACCGCATAGACCACTACCTGGGCAAACCCACAGTCCAGAATTTGTTGGTGTTCCGTTTTGCCAACCCCATCTTCGAAGCTCTATGGAACCGCCAGCACATACAGAGTGTGCAGATAACGGTAGCGGAAACTGATGGCGTTGGCAGCCGTGGTGAATTCTACGAACAGACCGGCGCTCTGCGGGATATGGTGCAAAACCACCTGACTCAACTGCTGTGCCTGACCGCGATGGAGATACCGGTTGCTTTCGACGCCAACGCCATCCGCGATGAGAAGACCAAGGTGCTGCGCAGTGTCGCCCCTATCGCATCCGATGCAGTGGTACTCGGTCAATACGAAGCCGGCACTGTACTGGGCCGTCCAGCCGCAGCGTATCGCGAAGAGCCGGAAGTTAGCTCCGCTTCGACTACCGAAACTTTTGTGGCCATGCGGCTGGAGATTGCCAATTGGCGCTGGCAGGGCGTCCCGTTCTACCTGCGCACCGGCAAGCGACTGCCACGGCGCACCACCCAGATCGTGCTCACCTTCCGCTGCCCACCTATATCCTTCGAACCGTTTGGCTACTGCGCTATACACTCGAACGCTCTAGTCATCACCTTGCAACCTGACGAAGGCTTTGACCTAACTTTCGAGGTGAAAGCACCCAGCGAGCCGTTCTCAATCGTCACTCAGAACCTCCACTTCCGATACGAAGATGCTTTCGCGCGGCTGCAAGATGCCTATGAGAACCTGCTTCTGGACATAATCCGAGGCGACGCTACGCTCTTCGTGCGTGCCGATGAAGCCGAACTTGCCTGGCAACTGTGTGACCCCATCCTGGAACGCAAATCGCAGGCCCATCCATATCCGGCGGGCACCTGGGGGCCAGAGCAAGCACGAAAAATACTGGTGCCCAGGGGGATGACATGGTACACCACATGAGTCCTGCAGAGCCTGTACTGCATATCTGCGCTGACCTCGAGGAGGCCAGCCTGGAGGTTGCCCGAAAGATAGTCGAACTGGCCCAGACTGCGGTCGCTACCAGCGGTCAATTCTCGATCGTGCTATCCGGCGGCAACACTCCTCGCCGACTGCACGAAGTACTGGCGACAGATTACCGTGATGCTGTCCCGTGGGCAGACACCCATGTCTTCTGGGGTGACGAGCGCTGGGTGGCGCATGACCATCCCGATAGCAACTTCCGCATGGCGGATGAGACGCTGCTGCGACATGTGCCGATCCCCACCGGGCAAGTGCATCCCATGCCCACGCAACTGGACGATCCTGAAGTGGCAGCAGACGCTTACCAGACACAGCTTGCTGAACTATTCGAGGGGAAACTGCCCCGCTTCGACCTGCTTCTCCTCGGGATGGGCAGCGACGGGCACACCGCGTCACTGTTTCCCACTTCGGCAGCACTCACCGAAGCCACCGCCTGGGTCATGCCGTCGGAAGCGCCGTCAGAGCCCAGACAGCGCCTGACGCTCACCCTGCCAGTGCTAAACAACGCCGCTTGCGTGGTCTTCCTGATATCCGGCTCAGACAAGCGTACACCCATGGCGATGGCCCTGGACAGTACCACAGATCCAGCTATCTGCCCTGCTGCTGCAGTCAGGCCGCACTCGGGACAGTTGCATTTCTATGTGGACCGAGCCGCGTCACCGGCCTGAGAGCCACATCAACTCATAGCTTATCCGAACGCAAGCAGGTATGCCGCAGTCCGTGGCTAACTATCACGGAGCGGCACATCAACGCTAGACTAACACACAAGCCAGGAGAGAGGAGTTAGGCATGCCAGCCAAGGAGCCCATCAAAATCGGTGTCATCGGTCTTGGCCGTGCTGGTTACGGTATTCACATCAAGCGTGTTCGTGATGATGACCGGTTTCAGATTACCGCGGTCACCGACCCGATACCCGAACGCATGCAGGAAGTACACGATGAGTTCGGCAGCGCTATCTACCCCAACCACAAGACGCTGGCCCGGGAATCCGATGCTGAAGTGATAGTTGTCGCCACGTTCTCTGACAGTCATGTGTCCGTGTCGAAGGACGTACTGAAGGCAGGCAGACACTGTATCTGCGAAAAACCTATATCCGACAGCTACCAGGCCGCACGTGGTCTGATCGAGACTGCCAAAAAACAACGCAAGAAACTGTTTGTACACCAGAACTACCGGTTCCATCTGGAAGCGCGACACTTGCTGGATGTAATCAAAAGCAAGCGGATCGGGGATGTGTTCGAGATCCGGATGCGTTCGCTGAACTTTTCACGCCGCAATGACTGGCAGACTATGAGCGAACGCGATGGCGGAGTTCTGAACAACACGTGCCCGCACTTCATCGATCTTGGCCTGCAGTTCCTCGGATCGCCGGTCAAGGATATATTCTGTGACCTCAAACAGATCGCCTCAGCCGGGGATGTGGAAGACCATGTGAAGATGTTGCTGAAAGCCGAAAATGGGCGAGTGTACGACATGGAGGTGTCCAGCGCCTGCGCTTTTGCCGAGCCAAAGTGGACAGTACTCGGTTCCCGGGGCACGCTGATATCCGATGGCAAGACCAGCACAATTCGCTGGTTCGACCCCAAGAAGCTGAAAAAGCTGCCGGTAATCGAAGCGCCTTCGCCAGATCGCGCCTATGGTAACGACGACGTGATTGAGTGGCAAACTGAAGAGGTCCCCTCTGTAGGCCCATCAATCGGCGACTTTTACGACAACGTTTGGGCCGTCCTGCGAGAGCGCAAAGCTATGGTGGTCAAACCCGAAGAAGCTCTTGAAGTGGTACGTGTAACGCAGGCCTGCAAACGTGTCAGTGGCTTTTATGACTAGCGCTTGACGCATCACCAGGAGCCGCCTACAATCCACATATACGATAAAGCCCATGGCCGTAGACGGCACTGGGCTAATTTGTAGCATCACCAACCGCTCATCGGAGGGTTCGAAATGGCACAGTTCACCAGAATGGAAACACTCAACACTATCTATCGGGACGGTCTGGTACCCGTCTTCTACCATGCTGATGTTGAGGTAGCCAAGAAAGTGGTAGACGCGGTGGCTGCAGGCGGCTCCCGCGTGCTTGAGTTTACCAACCGTGGCGATTTCGCCTACGAGGTATTCGCCCAGGTCGTGAAGTATTGCCGTGAAGCACACCCGCAAATGGTCGTAGGTATCGGCTCGGTGTGCGACGCCCCCACCGCCGCGCTCTATATCGCCAACGGCGCCAACTTCGTAGTCGGACCGGTGCTCAATCCTGAGGTCGCCAGAGTCTGCAATCGCCGCAAGATACCGTACTCACCGGGTTGCGGCAGCGCCAGCGAGGTGCAGGAGGCAGAAGAGCTCGGCTGCGAAATCATCAAGATCTTCCCCGGTGGAGAGGTAGGCGGCCCGGCCTTCGTCAAGGCTCTCAAGGGACCGTGCCCCTGGAGCTCCATCATGCCTACTGGCGGAGTAGACGCTACGGAGGAGAGCATAACCGCCTGGATCAAAGCCGGCTGTACAGCACTGGGCATCGGCAGCAACCTGATCACAAAGGACGCAGTGGCCTCCGGCGACTTCGCATCCATCACCGACAAAGTCGCCAAATGCCTATGGTGGGTCAAGCAGGCCCGTGGCGAATCAGTGTTCATCGGCGTCGAGCATCCCGGCATCTTCCCAACCGAGCCCGGCGGCGGTGAAGAGATCGCCAGATGGTATGGCAAGGCATTCGACTTTGACGTAGTTGTGGGCAACAGTTCGGTATTCGTCTCTGGCGAGGGCAAGGGGCGACTGGAGGTCATGAAGGATCCGGCGCCAGAGAAAGCCCATGTCTGCATACTGGTACATGACATGGATGAGGCCATGGCACAACTGCAGGCCAGAGGCTTCGAACTCGAAGCAGTCAACGCAAAGCCGGGCCTGAAGGCTGTGTTCCTGAAGGACAGCGACCCCGGCGGCTATCGAGTACACCTGCTGTGGAGCCCCTCGATAACCTGACACTAACCGCTTCTGGACAAATCAACGGCCACACCCCGAAAAGTGGGTGTGGCCGTTCTGATTTTCTCACAAGATGCCGCCAAACCAGAGCACACCCCGATATCCGCACAGTAGTTCACTGACCACCGCGTGCAATGGATTTATGCGTCACACACTACGAACGCTCACGCAGCCAGCAGGGTGTGTCTCCCTCCTGTATTCCGAGGAAGCGCTGAGGCCAAACTGCCCTCGAAAATGCCAGTCGTTTTGAGCTGCCGTTCTTCAGGGGGTACGTCGCACTGCTCCGGAAGCTTCGGCACTACGCCAGTATCCTTCACTGCCGGAGCGCGCGTGACCATCAACGAAACCGATGTTCTGTTGGCCGTTATGGTCATACCGGCAGCCGTGAACAGGCGGGCTTACCTGATACGGTGCCCAACCGGCCCAGCTATACCAGCCATACCAGCGCTCATGTGTCGGATGGTAGTAGGCGTATTCGCCCAATAGCACTGTTGCTGCTGGAAAGCGTATCTCGGATTCGCAACGTCCTTCCACCGACCCGTTCATGGCGTAATCAGCATACGCCCCGCAGTACCAGTTAGTAGGTGTACCCCACTTGTGGGACGGACAGCGCCACAATTCCTTACCTGAGGCACTGGTCCCCAATCCGGTCCCAACATACGTGTCGGTGACACGCGGCCAGAAAAACTTACCATCACATGACGCTGCCCCAACAATCTGATAGTATCTGTATGGCAGCCGCGAGTCATAGTCGGACACATACATCAGAAGCCCCAGCGTAAGCTGTTTGATGTTGTTCAGACAGGTATTCTGTCTGGCCTTCTCGCGTGCTTTTGCAAACACGGGAAAGAGAATTGCTGCTAAAATCGCAATAATCGCGATCACCACCAGCAATTCTATCAGGGTAAATCCACACTTCTTTCTCATCATAGCCACCTCCGGAAGTGTTGCGAATCTACCTCAAGCTTCTATCATGGTCGCGTTGAGCATCACGCGCTAAATCCGACATAGGCTGTTTTCAAGGAGCTACTAATACTATTGTTTTATATCCGCATGATGAAATCCTGCCCATGATCAACAAATTGTATGGGCAATCCTGACAATAACCTTTCATGACCTGCTGTCTATTGCAGCCCTATGCGGGAGGTGTCACTACAACGAACCATATCTGCAGCCTGCTCCATGCTGACGGGTTCGGTGTCCATGAGTGTTAGTACCACTTCCTGGCCGGCGTCCAGGTCGGCAACATAGTCATCACCATCTCTCTCCATGTCACCTCCGCTGATGACACACTCTTCCCCATCGAAAGGGTCTCGCAGGGTCAGACGACGGCCCACTCCCGCTACAATCTGCACCCACACCGTTCGTCCGCGCTGGCGAATTGCTGATACCCAAAACGCCCCCTCGGCCACCAGGCCACGGAAGGCAACATCGCGCCAGTGATCGGGAACTGCAGGAAACACTCGCACGACATCGCGCCACCCCTGCAGCAGCATGTCACAGATGCCCTGGCTCAGTCCGCAATTCGTCTCCATCGTGAACGGCCCGTAGCCGTCTCCGTCAGCGCGAAATCCGGTCATGCCCGAGTTGCACATGTCGCGGTTGAAGTAGAGCCCGTTGGGTGCCAACCAGTGCTCGGCAAGCTGCAGCAGACAATCGTATGCCCAGCCCGCCTGTCCCAGTACCGCTGCAAAGCTGATGAGCTGGGCGTAGGTGTGCCCGGTCCAGCGGTACTGGCCAAGCGACAGGTACTGCTCCACACTGGCCTCGATGATCCTGCGCGCTTCTTGCCCATCCTCGATGGTTAAGTCCATAGCAGGATGGATGGCCATAAGCTGGCTGGGATGACGATGCGACTCGTCCAGCAGTTTTCCGGGCCACAGACAGAGTACCCTGCCGTCGCTGAGCGCATAGGGTACCAACCGGCGCCGGACTGTCAGTGCCATTTCGGTCAGTGTCTCGATGTCCAGAGCCTCTTCCATCTCTACAAGCCAGTCGCAACACTTGCGTATTAGCGCTATATCCACATTTGGGTCCGAGCACCACGCTTTGGGGCGGTTTTCGCCATACTCAGGACTGGTAGAGAGTGGGATATGCAGGTATCCATCATCTCCCTCCTCGAGATTGGCATGATAAAACCTGAACGCCTCAGCCACGATCGGGTACCCAACCTGTGCCAGCCAGTCTTCGTCCATGCTGTAGCGCCACCGCAACCATGCAAGAGAGGCAAGCCAGGCGGTGCTACTCCAGGCAAACTGCACCGTACCCCAGCCGTACACCATCGTATAGTACGGGAGAGTAGAGCACACCCAGAAAGCGCCCTCTGTGCCGAAGAAATTGCGCGTAAACGCCTGGGCAGCGGGCATGGCTTCGAGCATGTGGTCAAGCCAGCTATCCATCAGCTGCACGTGGCCACTGGGCCCTGCGGGCCAGAACGTCTCCTGTACGTTCATATCACCGTGATAATCCCCACGCCACGGCGGCTTGACCCCGTCCATAGCCCACACGCCCTGCAACCCCGGAGGCAGCCAGCCGGGCCGCGAACAGGATGCCAGCAAGTAGATGCCGTAGTACCACAGAAGCTCCATGCGCGCTTCAGGGAGATGCACCGCAGACACCGACCAGAAGCGCTCCCAGGACGCCACATGCTCTTCCAGCAGGCGTTCAAATCCTGCAGTGACCGCAGCGGCGTGCGTTTCAAGAGCCCGGGCACGAGCAGCCTCCGGGCTGTCTGCCACCTCGATGGCCATGAAAAAATCAGGCCCCACAGGGTTCCAGGCTACGGCATACGAGAGTCCCCCGGGGATCTGCTGGATCATCACCCGCACCTGATCATGGCTCTCCATCCGCGCTCTCGGATGGTTCAACTCGGACAAATCAGGACACACTTCTATCATCGAACGCAGCTTTAATTCCGCTTCTATCGGGGCATCGGACAGACGCACGCATAGCAGCTCGCGATCATGGTGCACGAAGGCACACAGGGAGTGCTCAGTTTCAGCCGTGTGAAGGGTGCCTTCTACCACTGCTCGGTCCAGACCGAGAGCGCAACAGTACTGCTGGGCTTGGCCGATATCCAGCTCCGCCCGTCCTATATATACCTTGGTAGGGCCTACCCGATCACGCGCACCATCGCGATTCTCGAAGGTCTCGGTGATTTCATCCCAGCGTCCCTCAGCCACCATACGGCGCAGGGCCACGTAATTGTAGTCGGGGTCATCAGCCCAGTTGTCGGCCACTCGCAGATCCCACAGGTTGGCATGGTCCAGAGTGAAAGCAAGAGGCGCACCATCGCCCCAAACCATAGCCCCGCACCGACCGTTACCGAGCGGCAATCCGTCTTCCCACTGCCGTGGTGCACGCCGGTGGACTATGGCGTGTGGCAAATCTCGATCGTGTGAGTGGTTGCCACCACCATGAAAAGACTTAGCATTTGCCATCAGCCCATCGCTCCCTCATGCCGGTATCCTTGTGGCCGCAGCAGAAATCCATGTGGGGCTCTGCAACTTGCTCACAGCAGGCAAGCTACAATCTGTCTGCAAATCCTCGCGAGATAGACATGCTCAGCTGTCTGCCGGCACAAGCGCCACACACAGTTGGTTTCGCCGGACAATAATTCCCTAGCGACCTACGGTGTACATCCACGTACTATGGTTGCTTGCAGGGAACCACAAATCCTCCCGTGCATCCACGCTGAGTGAATGGACCTGAAATATGGGCCCCGCAGATGTGAAAGCCGACTGCAATGCCTGAGAAAACTGTGCAGGTGTGGAGATTTCACAGCTGAGGGCACACATCCGCAGATCTGGTCTCAAATGGCTCGCTACTGGAGTGCATATCTACTGGCTTGACAGTCGTCTCCAACCACACACTCTCTCCTACCTACAGACGCCGTCGGACTCTGCATCTGTTCCACACGGCAGGTCTGGCCAGCGAAGATGACGAAACCAGATGTGGAAACCAAATGGATCTGCATGGAAAAGGCTCGTGTGCGGCGTGTCGGTCGCAGACACACCATGAAGGACATGACTCGTTGAGGATACTGATACTGGGGTTGCAGGGTGACGACCGGCTGTGCCGATGCATCTCTGCAGCGGGCATGGATGTCACTGCATTTCTCGCAAAGCGTGTGGATCTCGGGGATTTCGGCCATATCGTCGAAGCGGAGCCGGATTTCGACATGCCCTATCGCCTGCGATCCGGGCCCGTGTGGCCGCTCAGACCGTACCCCTACAGCCGCTGGACCTGCGGGCTGGCGCATACCATACAGCTGGCCAGGCCGCAGGTGGTGTTGTATACGGGCGAACCATCAGAGTTGGCAGGTGCTCAATCTCTGTTGATGGTACGGCGGTTGGTGCCCGACGCGCGGTTGGGGGTATATGTGTTTGAGAACATCGCGCGCGAGTGGCGTGGCAAACTCCGTTGGCTACGAGGGCGAGCGGAGCGGGCAGTGCTGGCGCAACTCGATTTCGCTGCATGTTCATCCCAGGGCGCTGTGGGGCGTCTCGTAAGCCTGGGCCTCCCTCAGCAGCGCTGCCGAGTTGTCTACCCCGAAGTTGATGCTCAACTGTTCCAGCCGGCCGACGCGACGGCAACCAGGCAGGCCCTGGGACTGGATGATGCAGTAGTGATAGGATACGTCGGTCGGATAGTCTGGGAGAAAGGATTGGACGTGCTGGCAGAAGCCTTCGCAGGTCTGTCCCAACAGTACCGTCTCCTACTCGTGGGAAGCGGCGACTACCTGCCAAAACTGCAAGCACAGATGCAGTCGCTGGGCATCGCAGAACGTGTGCGGCATGTCCCCAGTGTACCACTCGAACAGGTGCCGAGGCACATGTCCGCGATGGACATGATGGTGCTGCCATCACGCAGTATACCTACCTGGCAGGAACAGTACGGCCGGGTGCTGGTGCAGGCGATGCTGTGCCAGATACCGGTGATCGGCTCCGACTGTGGGGCCATACCGGAGGTCATCGGCGAAGCGGGACTAGTCTTCCCTGAGGGCAGCTCTGACGCGCACTGCGATGCTACTGTCTCTAATACACATCT
>LSQX01199254.1_pt1 | contig 10639 bp, 6 predicted proteins | sample 654561 | NCBI WGS metagenome assembly LSQX01 (sample SAMN04489861, study PRJNA283612) | anaerobic digester metagenome | isolation source: 4 biogas reactors fed with cattle manure at either 37C or 55C with and... | place: Denmark: Kongens Lyngby | collected 2014 | reverse complement strand
CCTTGGCCACTGCTACCGTAATGGTATCCTTGTGCACATCCATCCCTACAAACGTGGTATAATCCATTGTACTGGCCTCCTTTGTATGTGGCTCTTTAATGGTTGTCCCATTATAACCCACGTCATTGCAAAGCGAGGCCAGCACTACCATTATGTCTACGCATATTGGAGTCAAAAGTCGAGGTCGGAGATCAAAGGCCAAAAGGGATGGCCAACCGCGAAGCAAAGTCACCGTCCCCTGGCTCAATCGTGTAAATAGCGTTTTAGGTGATCGATGATCATCTGCCAGCCTTCCATGGAGTCGGGCCTGTTAGTCATGGTGAAGCCGTGCTTTGAGCCTTCAAAGCGCTTGTGAGTAACGTCTACTCCCGCCTGGAGCAGCCTGTCCCTGAAAGCCTCGCCTTCCTGGCACAGCGAGTCCTGGCTTGCGGTGATGATGAGGGTGGGCGGGAATGTTTTCAACTGCTCCAGGGAGGCGTAAAGGGGCGAGACCAGGGGGTTTTTCCGCTCTTCTTTCTCCATGCAGTAGCTCGCATCGAAAACACGGCATAGCCTCGGATGAAGGTAAGTGCCCTTGGGCCTCGGCTTGAGGTAGGGATCGGTGTGGAGATCCAGGGGCGGGTAATCCAGGATAAGGCACTTAATGCCCAACTCTTTTCGTTCAGCGTCCAGGAGGCAGATGGCGGCGCTCAAGTTGCCCCCGGCGCTGTGGCCGCCCACGGCAATCCTCTCCGGGTCGATGCCCAGTTCCCCGGCATGTTCTTTGGCATATTTCACCACGGCGTAGCATTCCTCCAGGGCTTTGGGAAAAGGCGCCTCCGGGGCAAGGCTGTAGTCCACGTTGAGGATTTTCACGTTGGCCTTGTGGACCACGTTCATCAAGTGGGGATCGTCCATCTCCGCGTTGCCGAGGACAAAGCCGCCCCCGTGCATGTTAACAAAAAGAGGCAGCTTTTCCGGCCTCTCCAGGCCGTAGGCAAGCACGCGCACCCGGCCCGCAGTCGTTTCCAGGTAGAGTTCCTGGCCCATCCTCTTCTTCCCGAAGAAGACGCCCGTCCCCAGGTTTGCCAGCCTCCTGACAAATCTCACCTTACTGACAAGCTGCTCCCTGGTGTAATTTTTTTCCGGCGGCACCCGTCGCATGAAAGCAGTCCTCCTTTTTTAGTGGTCATGGTTCCAGTCCTTAAGGCACTCCAGGAAAAAGGCGTGAATTTCATCCATCAGCTCCCGGTTGATTTCCTGGGCCAGGTCCCGGTCTACCTTCGAGAAAAACTCCTGCTTCACCGCGTAGGGGATGTCATGGCCGTATTCTTCCAGGAGTTCACGGTAGAGTTCCCCGATGGCCTCGTTGTAAGCCAGAGCCCTCTCGGAAAGAAAGATATTGTTATGGCCACTGTGCCCCGGCTTGTCCAGCAGCAAGACTTTAACACGGGGATTGGTCATTTGCCCGAGCCGGGCGATGATGGAACTGCCTTCGTAGAGGACAACATCGTCTTCCAGGCCATGGACAATAAAGACCGGCACACCTGAGCGGTTGATCGCCTCCACGGCGTTAAACGAGGCGGCTTCGTCAAACAGAATCCATTGATACAGCCACAGGTGAGGGTACAGCAGGCTGCTGAAGCCGCCGAGCAGCTGCCGCCCCTGCTCCATCACTATGTCCATGGCGCTGTTGACGCCGGCGACGCTGGCAACGCCTGCAATCTCGTGATTATAGTGCAGCACGTTGACGACGGCGTAGCCGCCCCAGCTGTGACCAAATAATAGCAGCGGCAGGCCGGCGAGTTCGGGCTGCCCGTTAATGTAGGCTAGAGCGGCATCAAGGTCCAGCACCGCTTGGGGGAAGCCCCTGGTAGATTCTCCCTCGCTGTCGAAGCTGCCGGTGGCATCGTAGGCAAATACCCGCCAGCCCTGGTCGACAAAATAGGCGATCTCGGGAAGGTAGCTGTCGGCGCCGTCTCCCAGGCCGTGGGCCACCACCACAAGCCCGCGCTCGTTGTCCAGGCCGTAGATATAGCCCTGAAGACGGTTGGGGCCGGATGGGAAATTAACCAGGCGGCGCGGGTAGCGGGCCGCCAGGTCTTCGTAGCGCAGAGACGTGGAGATGGTGTCGTCATGCCGGTCAAAGCGGGGAAACTGCTGGTCGTAGACTATCTTTACCGCGAGCAGAGGCAGGATGAAAAACAGGACAATAAACCCGGCAACAAGGCAAAGAATTCTTTTTGTCCGCTGCTGCTTTCCCGGACGCTTTATCATCTTGCCCCTCCAATTCTTATACAGCCTGCAACAGGGTCAAACTCTCTTGCAGCCTCCAAATTCCGGCACTGCGCCGGCTGTTTTTTACCTGGATCGGCTCGGCTGCCGTCTTTTCCTCTTCTACTCCTGAATGGGAATATCCTCCATAAACCTGGCAAAATCCCCCGCCCGCCTGCAAAGGGGGAGAAAGCGGGCGGAGATGGAGGTGCGTCCTTACGTTTGATGCCAGGGATGTAAGTCGAAAACTGCGTAAACGCCTGCGCCCCGCCGGTGACACTGACAGTACTGTAAGCAGTAGTTTGCGGCAATAACCGGCCTGGTTCGGGCGTGCATGCCCGGCCCCCACAACTGGGAGAAAAAGGACGGGGCCTCTAAGGGCGGGCGTGGTAGCCCGCCCTTGCGTTTATCGCCAGGATTGATCAGCTGCAGGATATCCCGTTGCATGCCACGGGGCACCGCCGAGAAGGCACTTAAGGGGAGAATCGGCTCATCTTTCAGCATGCGGTCCGGCCGCTTCCCACGGCGGAGCCGCCTTATTAATTCCATGGCCCTGCTTTATTATCCTTCTGCGATGAAAGAGATAACGTGTAAGGTCGCGCAGGAAAGCGGAGGGAAGTGATGCCGCTAATCTTTGAGCGCGCTGAGGATGGAGCGGAGCCGCTCGCGGTAGCCCGCGTTTTCAATCACCGTGCCGGTGATGACGATATCCGCGCCGGCTTGGCGGACCCGGCGGGCATCAACGGCCGTGCGGATGCCGCCGCCAACGATGAGGGGGATGGAGATCTCGCGCTTCACCGCGCGGATCATGCCGGCAGGAATGGGCTGGGCCGCGCCGTTACCCGCCTCAAGGTAAACGTATTCCATGCCCATGAACTCGGCGGTAAGGGCATAGCCGATGGCTTTCCAGAAGTTGTCGCGGGAGACCAGCTCGGCTTCACCGATCTCGCCGATTTTCATTCCCGGTTCGACGAGGATGTAGCCCACAGGAATGGTCTCCACCCCGAGCTTTTTTAAGACCAGGGCGATGCCGGCGTGGCTCGCGGCAATGAAGCCGGCATTGCGCGAGTTGAGCATGCTTAAGAAGAACATGGCGTCGAGATTGAAGCTAATGGCTTCCGCTCCCGAAGGCAAAAAGATGACCGGGATGGTCGTCTTCTCCTTGATGGCCTCCACCGTTTCCATGAGCGTGCGCTGGCTAGTGGGGGCGGAGGCGCCGATGAGCACCAGATCGCTGCCCACCTCCTGCGCCGTCTGGGCCAGGCGGCCGGCCGCTTCCGGCAGCTGCCGCGAGGGGTCAATGAGGGTGATATGGACTGCGCCCTGGCTTAATTTATTTTTGATATATTCATTAACTTTCATATCTTTCAGACCTTGCTAACAGATTCTCTGTTTAAGGCCATTATAATGGAGCAAGACCCTTTTGACAACCGCTAAGATTTTCCTCGCCCACCATGACGACGCCGGAACCTTCGGCCACAAGAGGGCCGGCGCCCCGGGATGGCCAAGGGTACGCGAGGCTTCATTTCTTCCATAATATATTCTCATTTCGCCCGGTTTATGTTTTCGCGCAGCATGCGGCGTAGCGAGGCAGGATCGGGGTTGAAGAAGCTTTTTACCAGGCCCTTCCGGACAAAGATGAAGGAGACCTCTTTCACGGGACGGCCGGTGATCTCGGCCATGGCGGCGGCATAGACGCAGCCCTGGCAGCGGTAATGTTCCCAGCGCCGCTCCAGCTCTTCCTCCCCCCCCGCGTCGGTCTTGTAGTCAACGATGACCAGTTCCTCCCCCTCCTGGAAGAGGAGGTCGACGACGCCCTCCACGAGGAAGGAGTCAAGGCGATAGCAGAAGGGGAGCTCCTTGAACAGGCGCCCCGCGGAGCGAACCCGCAGCAGAAGGGGGTGCTCCAGGGTTTTTTGCACCAGCTCGATGAGCTCTTTGGCATCAGGCACCCCCCAGTAGTCCGCCGCCCGGGCGGCCTCGGCGGCAATCTGTGCAGCCAGGGGGCGGCACAGGTCGATGCGCTCCATGACCTGGTGAAAAGCGGATCCGAAGGCGGTCCCGTCGCCGTACCAGTCCTCCGCCGCGCCGGCGGCGGTTAGGGGCTCTCCGGCCGGCGGAAGGGGTTCCCGGGCCATGCCGGCCAGGGCGACGGCGCTGATATAGGGACCCGGCGTTGCGGCACCGGCGATGGCCTTCTTCAGAGATTCTTCCCAGTGCCGGCGGCGCGCAAGCAGTTCCTCCACAAGGGGGCTCTCCTCCCCCTCCGCCAGTATGCCGGCCAAGGCGCCCGCATCATCTCCCGGCAGGGGCTCTTCATGGCCGGCCTGGAGGCTGAGGCAGCCCGACCAGAGGCCTGCCGCCGCTTCTTCGGCCTGTTCCAGGTAGGCCCAGAAGCCGGCGGCGCCGCTCTTGTAAAAGCGCGGCAGCACCAGGTAGTCGCGGGCTCGGGTGGCGGCCACGTAGAAGAGGCGGATCCGCTCCGCTTCCAGGCGCAGCGCCTCCTCCTGTTCCGCCTCGGCCACGCCGGCGCTGGCCAGCTCGCCGAGCTTGAGGTAAAAGAGGCCCCGGCTGCGGTCAGCCATGAAGCTGGTGCCTCCTCTCTTCTGTCCGCCCAGGTTCACCAGGCAGACGAGGGGAAACTCCAGCCCCTTGGACTTGTGGATGGTGAGAAGCTGCACCGCGTCGCTGCCGGGATCGTAGAGGAGCGATTCGGCCTCTTCGCGCTCCTCTTCGGCCATGCGCTCCAGCCGGCTGATGTATCCTTTCAGGGTGAGGGGGCGCTCCATCTCCAGGCCGCGGATCATCTGCAGCGCCTTGCGCAGGTTGCCGGCCGCCTGGCGACCCTGCGGCCCCAGGGAGGCCCGCTGCCAGAACCAGGTTTCCTCCAGGAGTTCCTCTACCAGGACGGAGATGGGGGCCTGCTGCTGGCGCTGGTGCGCCCGCCGGAGCAGTTCGAAAGCCCGCTGCAGCTGGGGGAAATCGGGCCCGGCATCGGCAAAGTAGCTCAGTCTACCCCCACTTTCCAGGTACTGAAAGAGCATCTCGTCGGGGATGGCGCCGGCCCAGTAGCGAAGCACCGCCGCCAGGGCCAGCTGGTCATAGGGATTGCTCACGGCGGCCAGGAGGTTTTTGAGAAAAACAATCTCCTCGCGCAGGTAGAACTGGCGCCCCCCCTCCAGCCGGTAGGGGATCTTGCGGCGGCGCAGGGCCTCCTCGTAGTGGAAGAGGCCCGTGGCGGCGGGGAAAAGAAGGGCGATGTCGCCGTATCTCAGCTCACGCGACCCCCCATGCGGTGCCGGGATGGTCCACTTGCCGACGGCGCCTTCAATGAATTCCGCTACCGCCGCCGCCTCGGCGGCCCGGATCTCATCGGCCCTCGCCTCGTCGAGAGGCTGGGACGGCTGCAGCAAGACCACGGCGGGCCGTCCATAGGGAGAACGGTAGGCGCTGAGCGGCTGGTAGGCGGGCTGGTAATGACCCTGGGGGGTGATCAAAACGCTGAAGGTGCGGTTGACCCAGTCGATGAGCGCCGGCAGGGTGCGGAAGTTCTGGGTGATGGCGAGGGCCTGGCCCTTTTGCAGCAGCTTTTCCCGGGCGGCCTGGTATATTTCAATGTCCGCCCGCCGGAAACGGTAGATGGACTGCTTCGGATCCCCCACCAGGAAGAGCTTTCCCTCCGCCAGCTCCACCTCCTGCCAGCTAGCGGCGCGGGGCTCCTTCTCTGCCAGGAGAAAGAGGAGATCCGCCTGCAGGGGATCGGTGTCCTGGAACTCGTCCACCAGGATGTAGCGGAAGCGCCGCTGGAAGTAGCCGCGCACCTCCCTGTTGTCGCGCAGGAGATCGCGGGCCTTGATGAGCAGGTCCTGGAAATCGAGGACGCCGGCTTCCGCCTTGGCCCGCTCCACCGCGGCCAGGTAGCCGCCCAGCCAGTGCACCAGCGACGCCGTAAGCTGCCCCCGCAGGGAGAGGCACGCCTGCTCCTGGAGCTGCCGCAGCTCGCCGCAGATCTCCTTCTGCCGCCGGCAGTGCTCTGGCGGCTGCCAGTTTTTCTGGCTGCCGCGGGCGGCAATGGCGGGGAAGCGCATAAGAAGGAAGCGCTCCTGCTCCAGGGGATCGCCCAGCTGGAGGAACTTTTCCGCGGCGGCAATGATCTCTAAAAGATGGCGGTAGCCCTTGTCTTCTTCTTGCCGGCAGGAGGGAAGGAGTGACTTCAGCTCAGTGAGCCTCTCCTGGAGAAGCTCGCGAAATGCCGGCAGAAGGTCGGGGGCCGAGGGGGTGCTCCCCTCCGCCACCAGGTCCCGCTGGTGGTAGAGGATCCCGGCCAGTTCGCGCAGCCGTTTCGGACTGACGCCGAGCAGCAGCGCCCGCTTCAGCACATCGCCTTCGGCGGCCAACTCCGCGGAAAACCACTTTTCCCAGATCTCCTCCAGGAGTTCCTCCATCTCCCCCGGCTCGTAGATTTGAAACTGGGGGTCCACGGCCGCCTCAACGGGACGCTCACGCAGCAGCTGCCCGGCAAAGGAGTGGATGGTAGTGATGGGCGCCGCCTCGATGGCCTCCAGGGACTCGCGGATGCGGCGGGCCTCCTCTTCCGCCGCTTCGGTGAGGCGCTTCTCCAGCTCATCGCGCAGGCGGGCCTTCAGCTCGGCGGCGGCCTTCTCCGTGAAGGTGATGGCCACGACCTCCTCCAGGCGGGCGGCGCCCTGGACAATGATGTTGAGCAGCCGCCGGATGAGAAGGGTGGTCTTCCCGGTGCCTGCTCCCGCCTCCACCCAGTAGTTGCGGCTGAGATCGCTCTCCGCCAGGCTGCGTTCGCGGGCATCGACCAGGGGCTTGGGGACGTCGCCGGAGCGGCTCAAGAGATTTCACCTGCCTTGGCCATAAGGGTCAAGCTTTCTCCTCCTTCATCTGCCGGAAGGCGGCGAGGACGGGGTCGGCGGCCTTTAGGCGGAAAGTCCTCTCGATCCCCGGGCCGCAGAGGTCGCGGTAGTCGCAGAAGCGGCAGTTCTGGCCATTCCGTCCGGGATAAGGGAAAAAGCGGCCGGCGGCGATGCCCTCGTAAAGCACCGCCAGGGTCTCCCGCAGGAGCCGCTCTTTCTCCGGCCATGCGCGCCCCGAAAAGAGCACTTTTTCCACCCCTTCAGGCGAAAGATGGTAGGCGCAGGCCTCCGCCTCCTCCAGCTGTGAAGGGGAGAGGCCAAAAAGGGCGGCGGCGGCCAGGAGGTAAACGGGAAGTTGGAGGGCTTCTCCCCCGGAGAGGCTCTCATTCTTAATCCGTTTCCGCCCCGTCTTGTAGTCGATAATGCGGAGGCGGCCGCCGCTGCGATCCACGCGGTCGATCCGCCCCTGGAAAGAAAGCTCCTCTCCCGATGGGAGGCGCAGGAGCACCCGCTTCTCCCTTTCCTCAAAGCCGAAGGCGAGCTCAAATTCCACCGGCATAAACCCCGCCGCCTGCTTTATTTCCCACTCCAGCAGGGCTTGCAGCGTATCCAGGAGCGCGCGCCGCTGCACCTCCCTGAGCAGGGGATGGGGCGGCAGCTCCTCCGGCGGCAGCGCCGCCAGCTCCGACGCGGCGACCTGCTCCAGGAGCTTCAGGCAGGAATCGGGATGGCGCTCCACGGGAAGCAGCCCTTCCGCCGCGGCGCGGCGGTAAAACCGCTCCAGGATGCGGTGCACGAGGAGGCCGCGCTGCAGGGGTGCCATCTCCAGCATCTCTGCGGGCTCTTCCAACGGCGCCAGCTTGAGGAGCCGCTTTAAAAAGTAGCTATAGGGGCAGCGGGCGTAATCTTCCAAGGCGGTGGCCGAAAAGCGGCCCCCCGCCCTGTCCAGGCGTGCGGCAAGCAGCTGCCGCGGGGCGCCTTGCGGCGAAAAGAGGCCGTCGTAGGAGGTGAGGCGGCGGCTGCGCCTGGCCAGGTCTGCTTCGAGAAGGCGGGCCAGGGCGTCAGAAAGGCGGCGGTAGTACTGAAGGGGCGACAGCCCCGCCGGCAGGCAGGCGCCACAGGCCAGGTCGTACTCGGCGGCGGTAATGGGCTCCTCCACCGCCTCTTCCTGGCCCGTGGCGGGAATGTGGCGATAGCCTGGCAGGAGGTAAAGCTTGTCGTACCCCGGACGGGTGCCCAGAAGCGCTTCGCCGCAGCGGGAGAGGAAGAATGAGGGCAGCTGCTCCCTGCCGCCGGCGGCGGAAGCGCGCGGCCAGGTCAGGACCGCCTTCCGGAGGGCGCCGCCTAGGGCAAGGGCAAAGCGCAGAGCCTCCATGTCGATCCGGCCCCGCCGCAGCGGCAGGGCCCCTCCCAGGGCCAGACGCTCCGTCTCGGGTAGCAGGGGATCGCTGTCAACCGGCGCGGGAACGATCTTTTCCGCCAGGCCGGGAATGAAGACGGCGGTGAAGCACATGCCGGCGGCGGAGCTCAGCGGCAGCAGGTTGACCCCCTCCCGCTGGAAGCTTCCCGCGGGAAGGGTTGTAGCCTGCAGGGCCCACTGGAGCAAGTGAAGGGCGCTACCGAGCTCAAATTCGCCGCCGCATTCGTCGAGGCGCGCGAGCCCTTTTAAAAAGCGGCGCAGCGCCTCCCGCTCCTCGCCAGGGTAAAAAAAGCTGCGCGCCAGTTCTCCGGCCGCGGCGCTCAAATCGCTCCAGGAGCGGCAGCTTTCAAAGCGTTCCAGGGCGGTGAAAAGTTTCTCCAGGAAGGCAAGCAGCGCCTCCACCGCCTTCAGGCGTCCGCGCACTCTTTCCTCCGCTTCTTCCTGATTCTCCAGCTCCGCAGCGGGCTCTTCCTCCTGCTTCGGGGGCCCCGCCTGGAGCCTGCGGCAGTAGCGCTCCAGCGCCTCTCGCCACTGCCGGCGCCCCTTGATCACCCCTGCCTGCACGGTGAGGTAGTCCCAGAAAGGCGGGCTTACAGGTGCCTCCGCGCCGAGGAGGCGGCGGTAGTCAAAAGGAGCATAGGTGAGAAGCTCCATCACCTTTTGGCGGGAATAGTCGCTGCCGATCAGCTGGAGCAGCAGCAGAAAAGAGCGGCCGGTCCTGGTGTAGGCCAGAGGCTCTCCCCCGGCCAGGAAGAAGGGTATCCCGGCAGCCTCCAGCCGCTCCCTCATAAGGAGGGCGTAGGCATGGTTGGGCAGCAGCACGGCCATCTCGCCAAAGCGCACCCCGGCGCGGGCAAGGCGGATAATTTCCCGGGCAATCTCCTCCACCTCGCGGATCTCGTCAGGGGCACAGATAAACTCAAGGCTGTCGTCTGCGCCGGCCGGCGCCTCGGTCTCCTCCTCGCCGTGTGAAGGCCGGTAGAGGCGGCGCTGCAGGCGGGCCAGGCTGCCCTGCGCGGAGGGAGTTAGAGGAAGGCGCTCCATGAGGAAGCCTTGCCCCTCATACCACTGCAGCGTCTCTTTAACAGGGGGCAGGGCGCAGGCCGTCTCCAGCCAGTATACATGAATATCTGCCCGGCTAGCCAGGGAAGCCAGAAGCTCTTTTTCGAGGGCGGAGAGGATATAAAAGCCGTAGAGGGCCAGGAAGAAGGGCCCCTCCGGCACCGCCTGGGCGGCGACGGGGAAGGCCTCCTCCCTTGAGACAAAGGGGCGGCGAAGTTCAAGGTAGCGCTCGTAGAGGCGCTGCAGCTCCCCGATGCGGGCCGGATCGCTTCCGGGAGGAAGAGGCAGCTGCACCAGCCCCGCTTCCTCGAGCTCCTGAAAGGTGCGGCGCAGGGCCATGCGGAAGCCGGGCCGGGCGGCAACCGGGCCGAAGTAGCCTCCGGCAGCTTCGCGGGCGGTCAGCGCCGCCAGCCAGTCTTCGCCAAAGGGAGGCATGGGCTTGCGGGAAGCAAACTCTGGTGTCTTCCCGGCCAGTTCCCCAGCCAGGTCGGGGAAAGTCGTGAAGCGCACGCGGCAGTAGCTGCCGCGGCGGCCCAGCGCCCGCCGCAGGTAGACCCCGGCAAGGTGGTTCTCCACCAGCACGATGACGGGGTAGAAGGGGTCATCCTGCTTGGCCGCGGCGATGTCGCCGCAGAGTTTCTGCTCCAGTTCCTGAAGCTGCCCCAGGTATAGCTTGCGCATGGCTACATAATTCTACCAGGGGCGGAATTAATCCTGCATTATGGGAGGTTCAGAAGACAGAAGTCGGAGGTCGGGAACCAGCCGGCTTCCCTGATGAAAAAAAATGAGTAATAACATCTGTACATTAGGTGCTGATTGCGCGCCATAATTGCAGTGGCCGCTCATGAGCCGCCCAATCCAGTGCCGGTAACAATAAAAATACTGCGCTTAGGAAAAAACCTCTGCCACACAAGCACCTGTAACTCGACAACGATGTTGTTAGTACAGTACGCAAAGGCTGGCTGCCATAAGCAGCGCTGGTTAGGGCGGGGCATGCCCCGCCCCTGATATGGTAGTGCGT
>LSQX01147250.1_pt2 | contig 10639 bp, 12 predicted proteins | sample 654561 | NCBI WGS metagenome assembly LSQX01 (sample SAMN04489861, study PRJNA283612) | anaerobic digester metagenome | isolation source: 4 biogas reactors fed with cattle manure at either 37C or 55C with and... | place: Denmark: Kongens Lyngby | collected 2014 | reverse complement strand
CCCTCGCCTTACAGGCCAGCGGGTCAGCATGGTAATATCCCTTGTGCCGTCTTTTGTTTCAATAGTGGCAACTACGTCTAAGACTGTAAACTCGCCTTCATTGATAGTCCGGACAGTGCCCCTTACATCATGGGGGACCATTATCCTGTGTTCAACAACTGAGGTCTCCTGGACCACACCGAGGATATCACCGGGTTCAACAGTATCCCCGGGCTTTACCCTTGGTTCAAAATGCCATTTGCGTTCGTAGTCTATTCCGGGCAATTCGATTCCGCGTTCGATGCGGTCGCCCACAAGGTCTTTAATCTTATCAAGAGGCCTTTGAATTCCGTCATATATCGACTCTATAAGGCCAGGTGCCAGCTCTACGGAAAGAGGTTGACCGGTGGTATAAACCGGTTCACCGGGTCCGAGGCCGGCAGTCTCTTCATAAACCTGGATCGATGCTCTGTCGCCTCGCATCTCTATGATCTCGCCGATGAGTCTTTTTTCACTCACCCGCACTACTTCATACATCTTTGCATTGCCCAATCCTTCTGCTATAACCAAAGGACCTGAGACTTTTACAATCCTTCCTTCACCCATTCTAGCTCCTACCCTCTCTCCTGGAATAAGATGTCGGCACCGACAGCCTTTTCCACGATCTTCTTCATCCGCATCCGCGCAAGCCCCAGTGAACCTTCAATTCCGGGGATTATAGCCACTGCAGGAAGCGGCTGATCTTCAAATGCCTTTACAAGTTCAGGCAAGGCCTCTGCCGCCTGCTCAGTAAGGAAAACCACCCCGTACTTCCCTCTTTTAAGCGCGGCTAGAATCTTCTCGCCTTGTTCAGGTCCACCCAGGGCAAATATATCCGCTCCAAGGGAACGAAATCCCAAGACAGCCTCTTCTTCACCGACCACTGCTATCTTATACATAGACATCTCGCAGTCTCTCCCTTATGCTGTCACCTGCTACCCCGGCTGCCTTACCGGCAATTACCAGTCGGGCAATCCGGAGCTCCTGCTGCTTGGCAAGGATGTACCCGATTAGCGGTTCCGGGCCCAGCGGAACATATCTTGCCTCGCGGATCAATCCACTTATTATCTCTTCAAGGAATCCCTCTATCTCAGAAAGGGATCCTCCTTCCTCAAGCAGGTTTAATCCGCGCCTGGCAACAAACTCGTACCCTGTCCCTGACAATACATCCATTAAGGCATCTTGGGATTCATCTTCGTAGGCTTGGCTAAGTCTTCTGTGATCTATGTTTCCCCCTGCCACCAGGGCATGTTCCACAAGCCACGTGTCCCGCCGCATCTTCCTGGCTCTCAAGAATATCAAGAGATTGAGGAAGTCTATTTCCGTTTTTACGTACCTAATGAGAAATTGGATTCCAACAGTCTGTGCCAAATCCAGCAAGGCCTCATGCATAGCCCTGTCAATAACAATATCAATGACCTCAGGGGAAGAACGCTGACTGTACAGAGCCCGGACTTTCTTTAATGCAGATCTAAACTCAGCCGGCAATTCACGCATTTCCCCATTAATCGCCTTGCAGATGGCATCTTCGCTGAGAGTTCCAAGACGGGACATGGCCATGACAGGTGAAACATCAAAAATGTTTGCTTTCAGCAATACCTTTAAGTTATGGTAATCATGCCTCAAGGTAATAAGTCTTGAAAGCCTCTTATCAGGACTGGTCTCTTCTATAAACTGAAGGAGCTTTAATTCCTCTTGGTCCAGGGCCTCGTCTATTGACAGGAGGTCCTTGGCACAAGCGGCTACCTGGATATAACCGGCTTCCTCCAGCACCTTGAAAGCACCGCTGACGTCAGACGCGTCAATCATCCGCTCTATTGACGCACGGTCCAGAAGCTTGGTCTCGACAGCCCGCGTTCTGCCTACAGCGTATGCATACTTTTCTTCATGCCCCAGCAATCTATCACCTCCGGACCCAAGAACCTTCTCAGCTAAAGAGAATACTCGCTACATCGATCAGCAGGGATTCATATTCTCGGGCCAGGATAGCATCAAAAGTACAATTGACTTCAACCTTTCCTGAGCTCAGGATGAAACCTCCTATGAAATCCCCTGAAGTGTCCGCCAACTGAACCCTGCCCTTATGATTTCCCTTGGCCAGTTCGGCATTGACTTCGTCTATAATTTCCTTACCTAGTGTCGAGCGGTCTCGTTCAGACATGATGACATCTCCGCCGGTGTCACGCACAACTTCAAGTAAGGACTGCTTAAGATAGTCTCTGTACACTTCCGGCTCAAGAGAAGCAAGGCGTTCTTTGGCAGAGGAGAATGCCTCTTCAATCAGCTCCTCTTTTGCAGCAAGCAGCTTGCGTCTGGCATCTAAGTCAGCCAGGGTGAGAATACGTCTTGCGTTCTCCCGGGCTTTTCCTCTTGCTTCAGCCAACTCCTGTTCACGCTTTTTATCAGCTTCTGCCTGAGCCTCTTGGAGAATCTTTTCTGCATCACGTGTAGCAGCTTCTATAATCTCGTCAGCCTTTAGCTGCGCTTCTTGAAGGATAGCCTCCTTCATTTTCTCCAGCGCGTTCATCTATGCTACCCCTCCGAATTCAACACCAAAGAGAATCAGAAGCAGAGTTGCAAGGAATGCCAGCACTGCGTAAGTCTCAACCATAGCGGCAAAGACCAAAGGCTTTCCGAGCTCTTCAGGACGCTTCGCAATAACTCCGAGGCCTGCTGCAGCCACCTTACCCTGCCATACAGCAGAAAGGAGTCCGACCAGCGCAATAGGCATAGCTGCCGCGATTGCCAGCCAACCTTCAGAAGTAGTCAGCCTGATGACATCTCCGCTGAACACACCCATTTTCATCATGAGCAAGAATCCGGCAAGCGCTCCGTATATCCCCTGTGTACCCGGTAGAACCTGCAGGAGGAGCACCTGTCCGAATTTGTCGGGGTCTTCCGTCACAACACCTGAACCGGCTGACCCTACTAAAGCCGTTCCGATTGCTGACCCGATTCCCGGGAAAATGAATGCTACAGCGACTGCAAAGAACCCCAAGACCATTCCTACTGTGATTGACATATTTCTCTATGCCTCCCCTTCCTCCACAATTTCAATGTACTTTGTCTTTCTTCTAAAAGGCCTAAATCTTCTGCCTCCGCCTTCGAAGAACTTGCTGTAGAACTCTACATACTGCAATCTGCTTGCGTGCACGTATGAACCGACCACATTGATTGCCAGATTGAACACATGTCCGATGGCCAGAATCAGCAGCATGGGAATCCATCCGACAAACTTGATCGAGAGGAAACGTTTTGCCATATCGTTAACTACCATAGCAATTACAGATGAAGCGAGTCCTAAAGCAAGCAGTCTTGAATATGACAGCAAGTCACTGGCATATCCGGTGATATCATAGAGGCTTAAGATTCCGGCGCCCAAGCGTTTGATAATATTCTTATGGGCCCTTCCCTGGGTGAGGATAAGCCCGCCTGCACCGACTATCGCCAGCCACTTTCCAACCACACCCATAGTAGGATTGCCCAAAGCAGACGCACCCAGCAATAACAGGAATCCTGTTAAGAAGGGATACCACAGGCCTTGGTCAAATATGGCCTCTTTTACATTGCCCAGTTTGAGATTGTAATAAAGCTTCATGCCAAGACCCACGTAGATCTGTACAAGCCCAAGGGCAAAAGATACACCCAGCATCAGTAAGGGGTTTTCCAAGGGATTGAACCAAATGGGAGCAATACCGAAAAAGTCACCGAACCACGAACCTGTGAGAGCTCCCACCAGCACACATGCAGCCCCTGATATTGCCATCATTATAAAGAGCTTTTTTGCAGTTCCTGCCATCCTGACTTTCCTCAGCAGAAGCAGGCAGACAATAGTCAGGATAATGCCATATCCTGCATCTCCCAATGCCATCCCGAAGTATATGAAGAAAAACGGCATTGCAGGAACTGAAGGGTCAAGGGTTCCCGGCCTAGGCATCCCGTAGACTTCAGTGACCGCCTCAAAAGGCTCAAAAGGTGCAGGGTTGTCTAAAACGACCGGAGGATTCTCATTTTCATAGGGATCACGTGTTTCCACGTGGACCATATCGTATTGTGACTGCACTGCCTCTTTTAATGCCGGCACATCTTCTTCGCGTGTCCACCCTTCTATTAAAAACGCAGTACGCGTCGCAGGACATTCAGCAGCTAAGGTTCGCCTATCTAGGGCAAGAGATACGCGGTCATAAACTGAGTAAATCTTAACTCGCTCCCCAAGCAGCTCCTTTGCTTGCTCTTCGAGCTCTGCAACTTCCCCATCGATAGAAGACAGCCTTTCTTCAATCGCCTTAATAGCATCCTTCGGAGTACCTTCCACTTCAGGAAGCTCCTCAGGGAGAATCCCACGGGCAGAGAGGATCTGGTACACCTTATCCCTATCTTCATTAAGACAGACCAGCATGACAGGAATGTATCGTGAACCTTGTCTTGAATCTGACACCAAGTATGCACTGGGACATGATTCTCTGATTTCAGCTGTGATATCTTCATAAAACCTTGACGGAAACTTGTAGAGCACAATTGATATTCTGCTGCTGCCTGACAGTTCAGAAACTGGCACATCCAGCCATTCCCACGGGAGGAGTTGGTTGTAAGCATCCAGGAGATGGGCTTCTTCGTTACTCCTCATTGAAAGCCCTTCATCAAGCGTGCGGCACTTCTCATAAATCGCGTGGGCTTCATCTAACTTACTTCCAAGGTCAGCAAAGGTCGAGCTCTCGAGGTATACCTTTCCTCCGGCGAATTGCTCGATCATGTTCTTCTTGATGGTCTCGAATTTATTGAAGAAGTCGATACAGAACTTCAGTTCAGTAAGCGCCCTTGACAGTTCTTCCTGTTCCTTGTTGACATCTCCGCAGACTTGGCATAGCTGATTCCAAGAACACGCCTCAGGGTCAACTTCGGTTTGTTCGATCTCAACTACCCCAGCGTCCTGCAACACCCGGATAATTCCGTCGGCATAGGAGACAGGCGCGACAAGGGACACTTTCTTCATCTTAGCGATTGCCACTTGAAGTCACAACCCTCTCTACTATTAGATCAACAGCACGAGGAATGTTAGCTCGTGCCTTATCACGCAATTCCCGGCACAATTCATCGTTTCGTTTCAACATCTCAGTAGCTTCGGCCTGTGCTTTCGCACTTTCGGCTTCAATTATGGATTTACCCTCAGCAACTGCTTCAGCCATCGCTTTTTCCATCAGAGCCCTGGCAGATGCACGAGCATCGCGCAAAATGCCTCTGGCCCGCTCCTCTGCTTCCCGTATAGTGTCATCAGCAGAAGATTCCGTCTCCTGAAGCTGCTTGAGGACTTCATATGCCAAAACCCTCACCTCCAACGTAACGGCAATCACATTTTATAGTATAGCAAAAATGAAAGCGGGACAACTGTCAATTCCTTGCCAGTGGCCCCATGTCAATTCTTATATTCGCTAAAACTTTCTCATATCCTCCAGCAAAATCCCCATTGATGAGTTTTGGCATTTTTCATAATTCATTGACTTGCACACCCTAACAAGCAGGCATCTTCCAAAAACAGGATTGTCTAAAGTGTTGGAACTACTTCTGAATAACTACGTTTTATATTACTGAAGGTAGGGAAATGAGCCTTCGACTGAAGGGATGAGACCTTCTCTCTACTGTATGAGGAGCTCCTCAAACGGTGAACACGAGGCGCGCGCCCTTTATGTGAGTTTTACGGTTTTCTACCTCCAATATGTCCACGCCAAAAGACCACCCTAAACCCAGCGAGAGCCGCTTTCCGGTACAGTCACCCCAGCTTGCCGAGTAGGCGGCTCTTGCTTGCTTCATGTTTCCATATGATAAGTTTTGTGCAAGGTACTATGTCTAAGTTACCTATAAGTTACCTACTGGAGTTCTGACATGTACTTATCTGCCTCTGTAGCTGCTATAGCGCCATCGCTTACAGCAGTTACAACTTGCCTGAGCGATTTCGCCCTGACATCCCCGGCAGCGAACAATCCGGGGGTTGATGTCCTCATCCGATCATCAGTAAGTATATAGCCTCTTTCATCTGTCTCAACCATGTCCTTCACAAACTCACTGGAAGGACGGATGCCGACTGCTATGAATATGCCGTCAGCTTCTACGAGCTTCGTTTCGCCTGTTCTCGCATCCTTTAACACTGCACCCTGCACATTGTTTTCCCCAACAATCTCAGTGACTTGCGAATGCCAGAAAAACTGAATCTTCGGGTGCCTTAAAGCAGCTTCTTGCAGCACTTTTGTTGCCCTGAGCTCGCCCCGCCTGTGGATCACGCTAACTTGCTTTGCAAATCTGGTAAGGAACATTGCCTCGACTATTGCTGTGTCTCCTCCTCCGACTATCAATACATGTTTGTCGCGGAAGAACGGCCCATCACAAGTAGCACAATATGATACGCCTAGCCCCTGGAGCTTGTCCTCACCCGGTACACCCAGGCGCCTACGAACCGACCCTGTTGCGATGATTGCCGTTTTGGCTAGGAGTTCCCCTTCACCCGTATCTACTTTGAAACGCCTTTCACTGTCCTTAGAAACACCGCTCACAGGAGTAAAGACAAATTCCACTTTGAATCTGCGTGCTTGTTCCTCCATTCGCTGCATCAGATCCTGCCCGGAAATCGCTTCAGGAAACCCCGGGTAATTCCCTATCCAGTGCGTTGTCGCTGCCAGTCCGCCTACCATGCCTTGTTCCAGCACTACAGTAGACAGCCTGGCTCGTCCGGCGTAAAGGGCAGCGGAAAGCCCTGCAGGCCCCGCGCCGATAATTGCCACGTCCATCTCCTTACCTTCCAGAAGCCCCAAAGTCACTCACCTCCGCAGTTATTACCGGTATATTACTGCCTTCTTCCTACAGCATCCTTAAGTTTCCTTATTATAAGCCTAGGCAGCGTCAACCTGGGTACACTTGCTTCTGCTGCCAAGTCAACTCGAGCCAGTTCATCTTCGTCAAAGACAATGGCAAGCCGACCTATGATCTGCCCTGCAACAACAGGTGCAATAAGGGGTTCGTCAAGGATGATCTTCTCCCGAATGAGGTGAGAGAGAGCCCGCGGAACAGCAATCCTCAGGTTATCCAGGGGCATCACACCGACCTCAGGTTCCGTTCCTCCCTTGACTCCGATCTTCGTCAGGGTTTTGCCGGACTCAGCAAAAGTCATCACATGGAATTCTTCAAACCCGTAACTGAGGAGCTTTGCAGAATCTGACCACCTGGCGTGTGAGTCCAGAACAACTGATATGAATTGGATCCCGTTGCGTGTAGCTGAAGCTACGAGACAGTAGCCTGCAGCCTGAGTTGTGCCGGTTTTCACCCCATCTGCCCCTTCAAAGGACCAGAGTAACCAGTTGGTATTTGTGAGCTTACGCTTCTCCTCAGATTCTCCCTGGATCAAGGTAACTTCTGCTTCCCGTGTGCTTACTATATCTGCAAATAAAGGATATTTCAACCCGTACCGGGCCATAAGAGCCAAGTCGAAGGCAGTGGAGTAGTGGTTTGGTTCGGTAAGCCCGTGTGGATTCGCGAATCTGGTGTTCATTGCTCCGAGCTTTCGCGCTTTTAAGTTCATCATTCTGACGAAGTCTTTTTCACTGCCTGCGATGTGTTCAGCTATAGCCACACAACCATCATTGCCTGATCGGAGCATCGTCCCGCGGATAAGATCCCCAAGTTTTATGGTTTGACCTTTTTTCAGCCACAAAGTCGATCCTCCGGTGCTCGCTGCCTTTCCGCTGACAACTACAGTGGAGTCCATATCCCCCAGTTCTATGGCAAGAAGGGCGGTCATTATCTTTGTGGTGCTGGCAGGGTGCATTCGCATATGCTCGTTCTTTCCGTAGACAACTGTACCTGTTGTTGCCTCGATTAACACGGCAGACCTTGCGGTAATGTATGGCCCTTCTCGGTAGTTAGGCACGTAGACTACTTCGGGGTACCGACTTGACCTCGTGTATAGCTTGCCTGCAGTAGGCAGGAGTAAGACCTGGCCGGTAAAAGCCAAAACCACTGCTGCCATGCATATGCTTACAACAACGGAAAGTATCTTCCTGCCTGAAATAACCAATTAACCCACCTGCGCTCTAGACTGTAAACCTCTTATACGGAAAGTGTCCGATGCAGGGATTCGTTTGCTCAGAATTACCCTATGCCCGTGTTCTCCATACTATGCATTACCTCATCCCATGCCTAGTACGTCCTTTTCACCATGATATGCTGCGCATCACAAGAAGCGATGAAATTCAGCCTTACGAGCCACAGAATCTATGGAAATATCATCCATTAGAACGAAGGAATTGCCTGCCTATCCCAATAAATTACAGGCAATATCCAAATCAGGATTATGCCAAAGCGCGATCTACTATTAAGGAGATGAAAAAACAATGAGACTTCTATTATCAAAAAGGCAGGCACTGTTGTTTACCGTGGCATTTATCCTACTATATCAAGGCATTGCCATAGCCAACGCGGGCGAACCGGTAATGGCTGTCACATGCAAGGTGGTACCGACAATCGAAGTATCGTTTCCTGACCTTCTGGAGCTTGGCAATGCTGCTCCCAGCTCTAACACGGACGAATCTTTCATAATGTCAGAAACACAATCAGTGAAAGTGTGGTCAAATACAAACTGGGCTTTAAAGGCGCGGAGCGATTCATTTGACGGACGAATGAGAAAATGGACATCAGGCGAATACTCCTCTGAATCACTGTACTCTCCCCTGGAGCTACAAGTGGAAGGGAAAGGCCAATTCACATCAGTTACTGATGAAGATACCACGATTGTAGAGAATCAGCCTCCTACAGGTGAAGGCGGAGCCACTCTCAGCCTCGTATTCAAACAGGCTATCTCGTATAACGATTCACCGATCATTGAATCTGACGCCTGTTACAGAATAGAAATAACTTTCACAGCTGTACAGGCCTACTAAAGAAAGCCTTGTAACTTGGGAGGTGGTTTAGTTGGCTAAGAGTCAAAGGTTTTTGAGGCTTGTCATACTCACAACCATATTAAGTATGTTGGCTTTATCCCGGTGCCCTACTGCAGCATCCTACAATGTAGCGCGCGGAGGAATATCAGTCCGGGTCAGCCCCACTTATATTACATCTCAAGTCTCAGACGGGGATCTCATAGGACCGATCTATGTATCAAATACAGGCTCGCTTCCTTTGGATTTACAGGGTTTCATTTACGAAGGCGGCCATGATGAAAACGGGATACCTGTGTTTTCCAAGCCCATAAAAGGTGAAGACACGTTAACACGCGGTGTCTCACTGACCTTGGAACCTGCTGAATTCACGCTCATGCCTGGAGAATCAAGACCGATTAAGGTTAAGGCACATGTAACCCCTACGTTCTCAGGAGGCGCTTACCCTATCATCGTATTTCAAGGACAGCCGCTAAGAAACACACAGCCCCGGGAACCTTCTACCAGCGCCCGGGTGGCTGTACTCACCTTGCTCACAGTTGAACCCAACACAAAGCAGGATTCCGTCTCCACATCGGCAAGCATTGAATCTGTAGTGCTGTCGCAAGACCCTGTAGATAAATCAGTAACCATATCAGCAATCTGTAAAAACGAGGGAAACATCCATACGAACTTGCGCGGAACAGCTGTCATCAAGTCTTACCTTGGCCATGTGGCTTCTGTCACAACACTTGAACCTGTCGTATGCTTACCGGGATACAAGCGTGCCATAACAGCACGCTTTGCCCCTTTTGACCTGGATCAAGGAATCTACATCGCTGAACTGTTTGTAAATGCAGAAGGCACGGAGCAGCTTTCAATACCTGTAGCCTTTCAGGTAGCTGAAAACGGGATGATAACTACAATTGACATGGATCTTGCACTTCTCTGAAAATATTACGGTATTATCACCTTTCAACTATGACTGAAAGGCCCATACCTCCGCCTATACATAAGGTGGCAAGGCCAAATCTTACATCTCGTTTAATCATTTCGTGCAAAAGCGTAACGAGAATCCTTGCTCCGCTTGCCCCGATGGGATGGCCGAGAGCTATGGCACCTCCGTTGACATTGACTTTATCGATGTCCCAGCCAAGCTCTCGCCCGACTGCAAGGGACTGGACGGCAAATGCCTCGTTTGCCTCGATTATGTCTATATCATCCAGGTTCAACCCTGCCTTTGCCAAAGCTTTTCTTGTGGCAGAGACAGGCCCGATTCCCATCACTTTAGGCTCTACGCCTGAACTTGCGTACGCCTTGACGGTAGCCATCGGTTTTATCCCAAGTTCAGAAGCCTTATCTTTTGATGCTATGACAAGCGCAGCTGCTCCGTCATTGATGCCTGAGGCATTCCCCGCTGTAACAGTTCCGTCTTTCTTAAAGGCAGGCCTTAGAGATGCGAGTTTTTCCTTGGTAGTACCGGGCCTTGGGTGTTCGTCCCGGGAAAAGACTATCGGATCGCCTTTTCGCTGAGGGATTTCCACCGGTACTATCTCGTCTTCGAATCTCCCTTCAGCGATCGCTTTTTCAGCTTTCTGCTGGCTTCCGGCTGCAAATTCATCTTGCTCCTCCCGGGTGATGCCGTACAGTTCTGCGAGGTTTTCAGCGGTAATCCCCATGTGCACGTCATTGAAGATGCACCATAAGCCGTCTGATATCAT
>LSQX01059540.1_pt1 | contig 10639 bp, 7 predicted proteins | sample 654561 | NCBI WGS metagenome assembly LSQX01 (sample SAMN04489861, study PRJNA283612) | anaerobic digester metagenome | isolation source: 4 biogas reactors fed with cattle manure at either 37C or 55C with and... | place: Denmark: Kongens Lyngby | collected 2014 | reverse complement strand
CCGAACTAAACATCCCCATCTTCGACCAAAACGGCAACCAGCTAAAACTTGCCCTACCTGAATATGGTCGCCCCGCCAACATCACAAAGCCCAAAAAATAATTTTTTGTATAGCCAATGCACGTACTCATGTTATAATACACAAGGAAACTTTAATTATTGAATATATTTTGTTAACCCGTCGTTATAGAGAAAAATATCGACAAAACAGCAAAAAGAAAAGAGGAACATGGAAATAGTATTTATCGTTATAGCTGCGATGGCTGGCTTAGGCGTGGGCGCCGGTGGCATCTTTACCTACAACAAACAAAAAGAAAACGGCGGCAAGAACAAAGCTGACGACCTCATCCGCAAGGCCAAGCACGAAGCTTCCGACATCGTCCTAAATGCCAAAAAAGAAGCTACCAGCATCTCCGAAAAAACCAAAACCGAAGAAAACGAACGTCGCAAAGAGTGGAAAAAAACCGAAAACCGCCTCGCCGAACGCGAAACTACATTAGACAATAAATTAGACCAGCTCGACAAAAAAGCTGAAAATCTCCGCAAACAAGAGGCCCAGTTAGAGGATCTAAAGAACCAAATTCGCGAGATCAAAGTCAAAGCCCAAGAAAAACTTGAAAAAATCGCCGGTCTATCTAAGGAAGACGCCAAAGATAAGCTCATGCAAATGACCGAAAAGGACATCAAGCAAGACCTGGCCGACTTGATCACCAAGGAACAAAAAGCCCTCAGCGATGGGGCTGATGAAACCGTAGAATCCATCTTGTTAACTGCCATGGAGCGCATGTCTAGCGAAGTTACAGCAGACCGCACTATTACCGCGCTCAAGCTTCCTGATGACGAAATGAAAGGTCGTATTATCGGCAAAGAAGGCCGCAATATCCAGGCGCTTCAGCGCGCCACTGGCGTAGACGTCATGGTCGACGATACTCCAGGCATGGTCGTACTCAGCTCGTTTGACCCGATTCGCCGCCAAGTTGCCCGCTATGCTCTAGAGCGCCTCATGAAAGATGGCCGGATCAACCCATCTTCCATCGAAGAGGCCGTCACCAAGGCCGAACGCGAAATCGAAAAAGAAGTCGTCCGTGCCGGCGAAGATGCTGCCCGCGAAGTCGGTGTCGTAGGCATCCCACGCGAAATCCTCCATCTGCTTGGTGAGTTAAAATTCCGCACCAGTTACGGCCAAAACGTCTTGCTTCATAGTATCGAAATGGCCCACATCGCTGGTATGATCGCCGAAGAAATCGGTGCCGACAAACGCGTCACCAAAACTGCTACTTTGCTGCATGACATCGGTAAAGCTGTCACCCATAAAATCGAAGGCAAGCACGCCGAAATCGGCGCCGAGTTAGCCAAAAAATATGGCATGTCAAAAGAAATCGTTCATGCCATGGCGGCACATCACGACGATATCGAGCCCACTACCCCGGCGGCTATCATCGTAAAGATCGTTGACTCGATTTCCGCTGCCCGTCCTGGCGCTCGCAACGTTTCTGCCGAAAACTTCGCCGAACGCATGCGCGACCTTGAAAATATTGCCACTTCCTTCCCCGGTATCGACAAAGCCTACGCTATCTCTGCCGGTCGCGAAATCCGCGTCGTAGTAGAGCCAAAACAAATCGACGACTTATCGGCATTAAAACTCGCCCGTGACATCGCTAATAAAATCGAAGCCACCATGCAATATCCTGGCGTGATTAAAGTTAATGTCATCCGTGAGACCCGTGCCATCGAATATGCTAAGTAAAAAATATAATAAACGACTCCTAGCCTTAAAATATTCAGGATTGATCGCGTTCATTATTTTCACTTTTTCCTGCCTCTCAGTCGTCGGCTCTAACTTTCTCGGCTTCGAATATACCATATCGCTCCACATCGGGTCACGCTATGAATCGATGATTATATTTGCTATCGTCAACTCTATAGCCGTCGTTCTGCTTTCCTTAAACATGTTTTTCTACACCAAAAATCGCTGGGACTTTGGCCGAATTTTTATCGCCTACGCAGCCGTCACGGCACTATGCTTGCTGTTGGTAGGGCTATTCCCCCAATCGCAATTCATAAATCCGCTCGTTACAGTCATACACAAAATCGCCGCCTGGTCGTTGATCTTTATGACTCCAGCATTCATTTTATTCTTCCTATACAAAGCCTCAAATAAAATGTGCCGCTGGTTAAAAATCACCCTCCTCACCTTCCTCGCCATGTCTTTAATTTTTTTGCTGTTTTTTGTTTTCTTCTCGCCTTTCTTCTGGCAGTACATATTATTCCTCGAAGCGATTTATTTAGCAGCATTAGTAGTCATAACGCAGGCCCTGGCCTTTGCGCCATCGGCGACTCAACCAGCTAAAACCCCACACCCAGATTACGCATCGGAACAAGAATAAAACTCTACTCAACTCGGCAAAAAAGGTTTCTCATCATATACCCCAGAAACCCTCTTTTAAGATATCTTCTTTAATTTCTCTGAAATTTCTTTACTGACTGCATCATAACGGCCTTTATCTTCGAGGTAAGCTTCATACCAATCGTCCCTATGCGTTGTCTCTCCGCCCAATTCTAGTAACGAAATGCTATCACCAATATATTCACTAATAGGCTGCCATTCAGAACTTAGCGTATCGAAAGCGGCAGCCACTAAACGGCCCAAGAGCATTAATCCCTCTTTGTCTTTTTTTCTAAAGAAATAGTCCGCTAAATATTTATACGTGATAGACGTAGCGCGGCGCTCGTCATTTAATAAAATCATCATATGCGCTTTATCCATATTCTAGATTATACATTAAATTAGATGAAGTAAAAATAAGCACCTACCAGTGCTTATAGTTTTGGTCGGGGACAATTTCGCAGGTTTTAACCAACTTTTACCATATAAAAACGACCCGAAAAGGTCGTAAAACATGACTTGGTCGGGGTTGGCAGGGTCGAACTGCCGACCTCTCGCTCCCAAAGCGAGCGCGCTACCACTGCGCCAAACCCCGATCGTATAGATTTTATCACGTCAGGCCCTAGCTGACGAGCCTCACACAATTTGATTACCTGGTCGGGGCGACAAGGATTGAACTTGCGACCTCACGGCCCCCAGCCGTGCGCGCTACCACTGCGCCACGCCCCGAAAAAATACTAAAATGTACGATCGGATCGGTCGCAAGCGACCTCACGGCCGGTCACGACTCAAAGCGCGCTGCACCCTACCACTGCGCCACGCCCCGAAAATAATACCCTGTTATTGTATCATAATTTTATAATCCCACTGGGATTAAATCGCCCCCGCTTCATCCAGTATCCGCCAACATTGTGCTATATTAGAAACATGAATAAATTTTTACATAAGCACAAACGCCTGTTGTGCGTTCTGGCACCTGTACTATTCGGCATTTTATATATCGTTCTTTGTTCGGTTAATCTTCAACAGTCCATCTGGTTTGACGAATCCTACGGCGCCTATCTAACCAGGTTCTCGTTTAATGAAATCTGGGGACTCACCGCCGCCGACGTCCACCCGCCCCTTTATTATTTTGCCCTTAAGATTTGGTCAACTATTTTCGGTTCTACCGATTTTGGCATGCGTTTTATGTCCGTTTTCTTTGGCGCCGTAGCAATTGTCTTCGCCTGGCAATGGCTCAAGCGCAAATTCGGCACCAAAGCCGCCCTCCTCGCCACCTTACTAATGACAATCTCTCCCATGTTCATCCGCTATGGTCAAGAAATGCGCATGTATACGCTGGCCGCGGCGATTATCTTTAGCGCAACCTACATCTTGCAGCTTGCTATCGACACCAAGCAAAGAAAATATTGGATCATCTACGGCGTCTTAATTTCCTTAGGTATGTGGACGCATTATTTCACTGCCCTCATGTGGCTGGCGCATCTCGCTTACCTAATTTACATTTACCATAAAAAAATCTTCCAAAAAAACATCATCCTAAGTTACGCCGTCGCAGTCGGCCTGTATTTACCATGGCTACCCAGCTTTATCTTCCAATCCGCAGTCGTACAAAGCGGTTTTTGGATTGGTGACCCCACCTTAACCACTGTGACTGATTATTTCAGCAACACGCTACTTTATTTGGATAGCACTGAAACCAGCGGCTGGCTGATATTTATTATGATAGCCATTGCCGCAGCCTTAGTCTTTTTGGTTCGCAAAGCCGGTCGTAGAATATCGCTGCTCAACTTTATGGCGTTTTTGCCGCCGATCATCCTCCTTCTAGTTTCTATGCCGCCGCTCGCGCCGATGTTCGTGGATCGTTATGTCATATATTCAGCAGTTTGCCTCAGTCTGATCGCTGGTGTCTCCATTGCTTTAGTTAAGTTTAAATCCAAAATTATGCCATTTTTACTCACCAGTATATTTATCATCGCCTCTGTTATCGGCGTCAGCAACGTATACGCATTTGGTAACTACAACCGAGTTGTTAATGGTAAATCAGACGCCAAAGCCTTATTCGAGAGCGTCGTTGCCGCCAGTGAGGAAACCGGCACCCCAATTATCAGTAACTCCGAATGGCTGTATTATGATCTCTCCTTTTATGGCAGCGAAGATCATCCCGTATATTTCTTGGACGAACTCGTAACTTATGAATGGGGGTCACACCAGCCCTTAAAACAAAAAGATTACGGCAAGATAACCGACCTAGACGCATTCTTGTCCGAACATGATGTAGTTTGGTTTGTCGGCAATCTCCCTAAATCAGGGAATTTGGAATTTCCTCGAGCAGGCTACGATGAAGCCCAAATCATGACGCTGGACGTGAATATCAATCAGACTCCATACCAAGCAATTGAACTAGTCAAAATATGATATAATTCAATCTGATCGGGTCACTCCCATCAATAAACATTTCTTCGGGGCGTGGCGCAGTTGGTAGCGCGCGCGGTTCGGGACTGCGAGGTCGCCTGTTCAAGTCAGGTCGCCCCGACCAAAAGACCAAGCAAAATCCCTTCGGGCTCGCTATTAAAGGTCACCAACAAAGGTAAGGGCTTTGCCAAATTTTCCGCTCCGACCAGTCCTACCGATACGATGTACGTAGTCTTCATAAGTCCGCGGCTGATCAAAATTTATCACATGCGAAACGTCGGCTATATCAAGCCCTCGCGCCGCCACGTCCGTAGCCACCATCACCTTCACCATTTCTGTTTTGAACTGCTTTAGCGCCTTCTGCCTTTGCGATTGCGTTTTATTACCATGAATCGCAACCGACGAACAATTGTTTTTTACCAGATAATCGGACAATCTTTGTGCCCCATGCTTTGTCTCACTAAAAATCAAAACTTTCTTGTAATCAGATTCCATCAGCATCGACTCCAGAAGTTGCATTTTCTGCTCTTTGCCCGCAAATCTTACTACGTCCTGTTCGATATGCTTGTTTGTTTCCGTATGTTTGACCGATATGACCTTGTAGTCGCTCTTTACGTCGTCAGCCAAAAGACTCTTCACTCGGGAATTCATAGTAGCGCTAAAACACAAAGTCTGGTGTTCGGATTTTATCAAGGACGCAATAGCTTTAATATCTCTCACAAAACCCATATCGAGCATCCTGTCGACTTCGTCAAGCACCAAAGTCGTAACTTTGCCTAACGATAATTTATCCCGCTTTATCAAATCATTCACCCTGCCGGTCGTGCCGATCACTACATGAGGCTTACGTTGTAAATCACGTATTTGACGATCAATACTGACGCCGCCAACACATATCGCCGAAAATAGGCCCATTTTTTTGGAAAAATTTCTAAATTCATCGTCAATCTGCTGCGCTAACTCTCGCGTAGGCGCCAGTATCAAGACCGACAAAACTTGTTTCTTCTGGTTGAGCTTTTCGATCAGCGGCAACAAAAACGCCGCCGTCTTACCGGTTCCAGTATTTGCCATACCCAGCACATCAAACCCATTCATTACTTGAGGCACGCACGAAGTTTGAATTTCACTAGGGGTAGTAAAACCTAATGAACGCAAATTTTCATTCAATTGTGCGCAAAACGAAAAATCGTTAAACGAACCCCCACTCTGCGTCTGAGCTACTTCTTTTTGCAATACAGCTTTATTGATAAATTTTTCAGGACTGATATATTGGCCGCCGCCCCTTTTACCTTTTTGCCTAGGCCTGCTTTGTCCATTTTGCCTAAAATTAGGGCGCCTGTTCGCGCCAAAAGAATTATAATTATTTTTTTTCAACTGATATCCTTCGCTTCATCTTTATTTGATGAACTACGAAATTACAAAATGTAAGTATTCACCCAATAGAATTATTTATTATTTTCCTAATCATACCACACGGTTTATTCTATGTCAAGTGCAAATGTTTCGCGGCTGTAGAGTCGTGCGACTTCGTCCCAATTTACGACCTTCCGCCACGCCTTTATATAATCGGCGCGCTTATAAGTGTAGTCCAGATAATAAGCATGTTCCCAAACGTCCAGTCCCAAAATCGGCTCCGCCAAGCCACTACTCATTGGCACGTCTTGATTCTGGGTAGTCATAATTGTCAGATCTGGCAAAAGCCAAACCCAACCACTACCAAACAACCCCGTTGCCGCAGCCGAAAATTGATCAACGAAATTTTGCCAGGAACCAAATTCTGCCAGCAAATCCGCCTGTAATTCACCGGTCGGCTGCTCAGTAGAATTTGGCGTTAACCATTTCCAAAAAACCGCATGATTATAATATCCGCCGCCATAATTGCGAATTGCTTCGCGGGCATTTTCCGGCACCTCGTCCAGTTTCGCCAATAGCTCCACCAAAGGTTTCTCACTTAGCTCCGGCAACGATTCTAGCGCCGCGTTGAGCTTATCAACATAAGCTTTATGGTGAAAATCATGATGCAGCCGCATCATATCGCCGCTAAGGTGCGGCTCCAGCGCCTCATAATCATAATCAAGTGATGGTAACTCGTACATATGCCCTCCTTTATCTCAAATTCATAAACCTATTTTACGCCAAAACCCGCCAACTGTACACCAGCCCATATCAGAGGAAACATAAAAATGTCAACCCACCAAAGGCTTGCCTAACAATTTACCAAACTGCATTTCTCGTCAGGCCAGCCTTGAGTTATTGGTCATTAAGTTTAGATCTCGACAGAATCAACACCATATAGCCCATCAATTCAATCTCTGCCATTCCGTCTTTGTCCGGAACAATCTCATCTACCATTGACTCTGAAAAATCATTACTGTAGCCCTTCCAGCTGCTATTAAAGCGCACCGTCCAGCTGGCTTTTCCAGGCACCTGGAAACGGTAGCCTTTTATATGATCTTTAGAAAAATTTATAATCACCAGCACGGCATTATTTTTGCCGCCGCCCCGCCGATAACCTAAAACTCTGTTATCATGATTTTCATGAAAAATTTCTAACGCGACACCCAGTAAGCCTTTTGTATTACCATGCTTATTTAATCTCAAATCAATTAAATGTTGCACGGCCTGGACAATCCCACCAAAACGCTCAGATTTTTCCCAATCCAACATTGCCCAATCCGTGAATGATCCTCCCTGCATAAACTCTTGACCTTGAAGCAACATCGGAATTCCCGGTACCGTTAACGCCACCGCTGATACCAAAATCGCAACTTTTCGCGAGGCCACATCATTTTCTTTCCCAAAACGCGTTTGATCTAAAATCCGCTTTGAGCCATTAGCCGCTGTATCATGAGAATCAGCAAACACCACCTTTTGCAAATAATCGCCATTATAATTTGCGAACACACTGTGGCGAAGATCATCCATGCCGTCACTGTCGCCCTCCAATATATGCCGCAACGCATGCGGCAATGACAAATCCCACTGCGCATCGAAACCACATCCACCTTCCGCAGATGGCTTCGTTATAAACTCATTAGTAGAAGAATCTTCCGCAATCGTCAGCACATGTGGATTTATATCATGCGCGAGGGTATTCATATTTGCCATTAGCGACCAAGCCTCCGCCAAATCATTATCCGGATCATCATTGTGGCCGTGGCGGTTTCTAATAAACAGCGTCGAGTCAATCCGCAGGCCATCCACATGATAATCCACCAACCACATTTTCATATTGTCCAATATATACTGTCGTACTTCCGGTCTACCATAATCCGGGCGCGCCCCCCAAGGCGTCTCCCCACGCTCGTCATTATAAAAATAAATCCCACCATTATTATTCTCGCTCCAACCATCAAACTGCCACAAATAATAGCCATCAAAATGGTTATAAACCAAATCCAAAATCACTCCGATGCCACGTTGGTGGCAAGCTTTTACGAACTCCATAAAACCTTTTCTGCCGCCATAACTATTTTCAACCGCATAGATATAATTCGGCGCATAACCCCAACCATGACCCTTAGACATACTCGTAATCGGCATCAGCTCGATCGCGGTAACGCCCAAATTCTGTAAATAATCTAACTTTTCGATCGCATCGTAAAACGATCCTGTTGTTGCTCGATCCGCTCGGTTAAATGTCCCAACGTGCATTTCATAAATTATAATTTTATCCTTAGGCGGCAGCTTGAACTTATCATCCCCCCAATCAAACCTAAAATCAGGTATCACCGAAGCGCCATCATCGGATTCCGTGATTTGCATGCCTCGCGGGTCATTTCTATACAACTTTTCACCGTCATGTTTATAAATCACATATTTATATGTCGCGCCCGGCTCTACGTCCACCAACTCCTTATACCAATAACCGTCACCTTCGTTTTTCATTGACACTTCTTGCCAGTCATTGAAATCTCCAGTCACGCTCACCGCGGTCGCATTCGGCGCCCATACTCGAAACCCAATTTTTTTGCCATGAAGAGTCAAGCCCACTCCCTCCTTAAACTCTTCATGCATAAGCATAACTCTATTAAAGCATATTTTCGACCAACTTGCTGGCCCGAATTTATCGACTTGTGGGCAAAAATACAACACTTTCGGCGCGCATTTTTATACAAAATTTTTATGTCCCCTCTGTTGTTTCCCGCCTCCGCCCTATTGTTGTAAAAATCACATTAACTAAATCGGCCAAAACTCTTGACACCCCATATATAGCGTAGTAATCTAAAGGCAAACACCATATGTAGCGTATAAGCCAACGTTAAGCACAAACAAAAACAATTTACAGGAGGTATTTTTTATGTTCAAAAAAATCGTGAAACGAGATGGCCATATCGTCTCTTTTAATCCCGAAAAAATCACTATCGCTATCACCAAAGCTGGCCTAGCTACCGGTGAATTCGGCGAGGCTCGCGCCGAAGCCCTGGCTAAAAAAGCGCTCGAACGCGCTGGAGCCGAAATCCACAAACGCATCCCCTCCGTTGAGCAGATTCAGGACATTATCGAACAAGTACTCATGGAGTCGGCCTTCAAAAAAACCGCCAAAGCCTACATCACCTATCGCGAAGAACGCAACCACGTCCGCGAAGCCAAGTCCAATCTCATGAATATCTACCGCACGATCTCTCACGCTGACGCCAAAGAAGATTCCGACGTCAAACGCGGCAACGCTAATGTTGACGGCAACTCCGCTATGGGCAAAATGCTCCAGTTCGGTGCCGAGGGCAGCAAGGAATTCGCCAAATCCGCCCTCATGAGCCCGGAGATTACCCGCGCGCACGATTCTGGAGATATCCACGTCCACGACTTAGATTTTTGGGCCACCGGTACTTTGACTTGTTGCCAAACCGACCCGCTGAAGCTTTTCGAGCACGGCTTCAACACTGGCCACGGTTTCTTGCGCACGCCCAATTCCATCGGCAGCTACGCCGCTCTTGCCGCCATTATCCTCCAGGCCAACCAAAACGAGCAGCACGGCGGCCAAAGCATCCCGAACTTCGACTACGCCATGGCGCCCGGCGTCAACAAAACTTACCGTAAAGCTCTCAAAAGCAACCTCGAAAAATATCAGAAATTTTCCAACACCACAGGCAAAGAAATTGATTTCTCCGACATTAATTTCGGTGATGACGCCAAGCTCAGTCGCCGCAAAATCCCCAAGATCGTCATCGAAGAGGCCAAAGCCGATACCGAAAAACAAACTTTTCAAGCCATGGAAGGCCTGGTTCACAACTTAAACACCATGCATTCTCGCGCCGGCGCCCAGGTGCCCTTTACTAGCATCAATTTCGGTACCGATACCACCCCCGAGGGTCGCCTCGTTTCTCAAGCCTTCCTCGAGGCTACCATGAACGGCCTTGGCAAAGGCGAAACCCCCATCTTTCCGATCAGTATTTTTAAAGTCAAAGAAGGCGTCAACTATAATCCCACCGATCCCAACTACGACCTCTTCCGCCGCTCTATGGAAGTTTCCAGCAAACGCCTCTTTCCTAACTTCGTTTTCCTCGACGCCCCCTACAACCTCAAATATTACCGAACTGGCGATTATGATTCCGAAGTCGCCACCATGGGCTGCCGTACTCGCGTTTTCGCCAGCATCTTCCCCGAAAGCGACGGCAAAGCCTGCAGCCGCGGCAACCTCTCCTTTACGACCATCAATCTGCCTCGTTTGGGGCTCAAGCACGGCATCGCGACAAAGCAACGCAAAGAGGCCGACTGGAACGAATTTTACAAAAATCTTGACCAACAAATCGATCTTGCCGCCAAGCAACTGCTCGAACGCTACGATTTTCAGGCCCAGCAACACGTTCGTAACTTCCCCTTCCTGATGGGGCAGGGC
>LSQX01150281.1_pt2 | contig 10640 bp, 10 predicted proteins | sample 654561 | NCBI WGS metagenome assembly LSQX01 (sample SAMN04489861, study PRJNA283612) | anaerobic digester metagenome | isolation source: 4 biogas reactors fed with cattle manure at either 37C or 55C with and... | place: Denmark: Kongens Lyngby | collected 2014 | reverse complement strand
TGCTTCGTGCGCACGAACGCACCACCCTTGCCGGGCTTGACGTGCTGAAATTCGACCACACTCCAGAGCTGACCGCCTTCTTTGATGACGGTGCCGTTCTTGATGTCGTTCGAGGTTGCCATAATGTTGGTGCTCTTTCAGTTTCTTGGCCGTGGCGATTTGATAAGCCGATCTATCTTATCCCTCGCTGTTGGTAGCTTATTGAGAGTACAACGAGATTCACCGAAGAAAGGTGACCCCACCCCCTCATGCACATGCTCTATCGCACCCTCATGCACTTGTTTTTTGCGAGGAGAATGCCGAAGATCGGGTTTGGTGAGGTGAGCGTCTCAACCTTTCGGGTGGCCCCGACCGATCTCGACATCCTGAACCACATGAACAACGGCAAATACCTGTCGATTCTCGATGTGGCGCGCCAAACGCTCATCGTGCGCAATGGCATCTGGGAGCTCTTCAGACAAGAGGGGTGGGCGCCAGTGGTGGCGGCATCGACCACGAGCTACCGCAAGTCGCTGCGCCCGTGGATGAAGTTTCGCGTCGAGTCACGCATCATCGGATTCGACGAGCAGGCAGCCTACATTGAACAGCGGTTCGTGCGCCCCGATTCGAATGGCGTTGACGAGATCTACGCCCGCACCTATGTGCGCGGTCGCTTCATCAAGCTCAGCGGCGGGGTGGTGCGCATCGACGAGTTGCTCGAGAAAGCTGACGTTGATCCCGCCAGTTTCTCGGTGCCCGCACATGTGCTCGCCTGGGGTGAATCAACCAAGCTTCCGTCAACAAGGGCTGACGCTCCGAGCATCTGGGAGTAGCCGACGCCACCTACGCGACGCGCTCGATCAGGGCAACAAACATTGCGTCGGTGTTGTGCCGGTGCGGCCACAGCTGCGCGCTGAGGTGATCGCCCGCGAGGTCGAGCGACCCTCGGGCTGCGCTCTGCAGCACCGCCTTCGCATCGAGCTCGCGCAGCTCGGGATGCTGTTTCAGCAGCCCGTCGACGACGACGCGGGTTTCTGCTCGGTGGGGTGAGCAGGTGACGTAGGCGAGCACGCCGCCGACGGTAAGGTGACGAACCGCAGCATCAAGCAGCTCACCCTGCAGCGCGGTCAGCTCGGGCAGGTCAGACGGCTGCTTGCGCCAGCGCGCCTCAGGCCTGCGACGCAGAGCGCCAAGCCCGGTGCAGGGAGCATCAACGAGGATGCGGTCAAAGCGTTCATCACCACCAAACGCATCATCGTCGCGGCCGTCGAAGCTCACAATGTCAAGCTCGGGGAATGCCTCGGTGGCCTGACGCACGAGGTCGGCACGATGGGGGGTGACCTCGTTCGCGCGCAGGCTCGCCCCCTGCAGCGCCGCTTCGGCTGCAAGGATCGCGGTCTTGCCACCGGGGCCCGCACACAGGTCGAGCCAGCGCTCATTCGGTTGCACGGGCGTCGCGCCTGTCAGCGCGAGCGCAGCGAGCTGTGATCCCTGATCTTGCACTCGAATCGTGCCGGGAGGTGAGTCAATGGCGTCAATCGCATCTGCTGGGTTGCCCCGAGACAGCATCATGCCAATCGGCGACACCCCGTCGGCCTCGATGATGCGATCGATCTCGGTGTCGGTGCCGAGCACGGCAGCGGTCTCGGCGTCGACGGGAGACCCCGGCAGGACGACGAGATTGACCGCCGGGGATGCGTTATCGGCGTCGAGCAGAGCGGCGAGTTCGTCGTCGCGGCCCTCCGCGCGCAGTGCATCTCGCATGGCCCGCACGATCCAGGTGGGGTGTGAGGTGCGCAGCGCGATCGCTTCGTCGAGGTTTCGGGCAGACTCCCCCACCCGCTCATCCCATGCCTCGGGCGTCTCACGCGTGATCGTGCGCAGCACCGCGTTGACGAATCCGGCCGCCTTCGGGTTTGCGACCAGCCGCTGCAGCTCGACGCTTTCATTGACGGCCGCGTGGGTGGCTGTGCGCATCGCAAGGAGCTGGTGGGCGCCAAGCCGAAGTACACGCAGGGTGCGCGCGTCGATCTTGTCGGTTGGCCTGCCCGAGGCGAGCTCGATGATGCGATCGTAACGACCCTGGTTTCGCAGCGTACCCGCAGCAAGCTCTGTCGCGAGCCCAGCATCACGCCCGTCGAGGCGGGCTGTTCGAATGTGTGACGCGAGCGCAAGATTTGCGAACGCGTCCCGCTCATCAACGTCGCGCAGCACATCGTAAGCGACCAGACGCGCGTCTGAGACTCGGCGGCTCACGAGAGCACCACCCTACCGCCGCGCCCGCGTAGCCAATCGGCCGCGACCATCGCTGGCTTGCCCGCGGGCTGCACCCGCACCAGTTCGAGTGGACCGTCGCTCAGATGCAACAACACCGCGCCCTGGTGCGCGGTTACGGTGCCGAGAGGCTCAGTCACGCTCACGGGCTGCGCTAGCTCGGCCTGCGGCGACCTCACCTCGTGCAGCTTCACCGGTTGCTCGTCGAGCATCACATAGGCACCCGGCTCTGGGGTGACTCCTGCCCAGTGCGCGAGCACGGCAGCTGCGGGCTGCGCGAGGTCGAGTCGGCCGTCTTCGCGCGTGAGTTTCGCTGCGAACGTCACCTCCCCCTCTTGGGCGTCGCCCGCTTCCGAGTCTTGGGCGAGGAGCCGCACAGCATCACGCAGCGGCTTGGTGCCAGCATCTGCGAGGAGGGTCAGAGCCTCGCCCGCGCTCGTGCCGGGCGCAAATTCGTGGTGCGCCATCGTGAGCACATCTCCCGCGTCAAGCTCGGCCACAAGCCGAAACACGGTCATGCCAAGCCGCTGCTCACCTGCCTCAAGTGCACGCTGCACCGGTGCCGCACCGCGCCAACGCGGCAGCTCACTGAAGTGCAGATTCACCCAGCCGAGTCGCGGAAGCGTCAGCAGCGGCTCCCGCACCAGACCGCCATACGCGACAATCACTCCGAGGTCAGGGGCACGGTCAGCGACCCACTGTGTCGCAGCGTCGTCGAGACGATTGGTTTTGAGGGTGGGTACGCCCAACTCGTCGGCAAGCTGCGCGACGGGTGAGGGTGTCAGCACCCGTTTGCGACCGATCGGCGCGTCGGCCCTCGTTATGACCCCCACCAGCTCGTGATCGGGGTCGGCCGCAAGGGCTCGAAGGCTCGGCACCGCGAACTCAGGGGTTCCGGCAAACACAATTCGCATAGGTCTATTCTCTCAGCGGGCTTCGGGGTCAATGAGCAACGTCACTCAGTCAGTGCCGTCAAACACTCCACGGTCATCACATCTCAGGCGCAGCGACTCAGCGCGCGCCCTGCCACGCGAGCGCCCCGCGATGCGCGAGGACGAGCCCGCAGCATCGGCCACCAACGCCCCGCGTAGGCGCTTCGCCACCTCAGTGCCCTGCGCATAATCGAATCGCACGATCGCGCGCACCAGCCGCGCGCCCGCATCCGGTGATTCTGCAGGAGCCGGACCAATCACGTCCACACCGGGCAGGTCTGCGAGGGTGCTGATTGCGCGTTCCACCTCGGGTGCACCGCCAGTGACGCTCGCCACTCGAACCGCCGGCGGGTAGCGCAGCAGCTTGCGATCACTGATCTCTGCCTGCAGCCACGGCACAACGCGACCAGTCATGATGGCTTGCACCAGGGGCCCGCCACCGCCGGCCAGGATCACCGGCGCATCGGACGCTGCGAGCGATGCAGCGTTCATCCACCAGCGCAGGCAGTCTTCGGCGGCGCGCAGCGATTCAATGGCGAGCAGCCGCTCAGCATCGAGCAGCACCACGGCCTGGTAGCCGCCCGCAGCGATCGGCTCGGCGCCGCGAGTGGCCACCACCAAGGCGGGGCGTGAATCAACTCGCTCGTGCGGGTGCTCACCATCGCTGAGGATCACGCGCACGCCGTCGAACTGTTGGGCAAACTGCTCTGCGGTGCGCCTCGACCCCGCACCAAGCCGCATCATCTCGTGTGACCCACACTCGGGGCACGACCAGCTGTGCACCTGCTCGCCACACCAGCGACACGCTGCGTGGTGTCTGCCGCGAAACGCGATGGGCCCCGCACACCGAGGGCAGGTCACGCGCGCGCGACACTGCGCACACCTGGCGACCGGCGCGTAGCCTGGGCTTGCCACTTGCACGAGCACGGGACCGCTGCGTAGCCCCTCACGCAGTGCTCGTGCCGCCACCTCCGGCACGCGTCCGGTGTCGTCCGCGGCGCCGGCCATTGCCTCACCCGCGATGATTCGCGCGGCCCGAGCCGGCTCGCCGGCCGCTGTCAGGTAGCGCAGGTCGATCAAGCGTTGCACCTCGGTACTGCGCGCGTGCGCTGCGAAGACCAGGCCGGCACGATCTTCAATCGCTTCGCCGCTACCTGGCGTCCCGTCCGAAGCAACCTCAGCAGCCTCTTCAGCGAGCGACGATCGCACCAACGCAGCATCCCGTGCGTGCACATAGGGTGATAGCGGCTCAGCTAGCAGTGGGTCGCCGTCGTCCCACATCAGCACCGCGCCGAGACGGTGGGCAGGGGCGTAGATTGCCGAGCGATTGCCCAAAATGATGCGGGGTGTCTCGTCGCGCGCGCGCAAAAACGATGCATACCGTGCGCTCCCCGACTGGCGGGCATCGACCCGAACGGTGTCATCGTGCCCGAGCGCCGCAAGGGCGTCGTGCAACTGATCGACGTCTCGATAATCGGGAGCAACGAGGATCACGCTGCGTTCGAGCGCAAACACTGCGATGGCGAGCTCCGCGAGCTGCACTGCCCACGAGCCGACCCACTCGCCCGTGCTGAGCCGCTCGGGCGCATGGCGCGGCGTGAAGGCGAAGCGCTCACCCAGGATCAGCCGGTGGGCAAGTTGGTCTGCCCCGTCCGCATTGTCACTCGCCTGCGTACCCTGGGTTGTCGTCTCAGCGAACGCACTGCGCTCTGCAGACTCTGTGATCTCTGGTTGCTCTACGGTGAGGGCATTTTCAGCACCCTCGACGACATCAGTGGCCTCGGCCGCGCCAGGTCGTGCGGCAGCGTCGAGCGCCGCAAGGTGCTGTTTTTCGGCGCGCACCATGCGTTGAGGAATCGCGAGTCGCAAAATGTCTGAAGCAGAGCCTGCGGCACGGTCGGCAAGGGTGCGCGCCAGTCGCCAGATCTCTGCGGTGAGCGGCGGCACCGTGCCCACAATCTCGGCGATGAGTTGAAGCTCGCCCGCGAACTCGCTGTGATCGCTGAGCGAGATGACATAGCCGTGGCTTCGGCGACTCTGCGACCGAAAGGGCACGCGTACCCGGTGCCCCACACGCAGGGTGTCAATGAGGTCGAGCGGAACCTCGTAGTCGAACAGGTGGTCGAGCTGTGGCAGCGACGAGTCGAGCAACACCTGGGCGACGGCGCGCCGCTGAGGCGCCTCGGCCTCTCGCACGTTACAGCCCTGCCACGTTACAGCCCTGCGGCGATGCGAAGCTGCTCGACGCGCGGAGTCGCCTCCCAGGTGAATTCGGGAAGCTCTCGACCAAAGTGCCCATAGGCGCTGGTCTTCGCATAGATCGGCCGCAGCAGGTCAAGATCACGGATGATCGCCGCAGGGCGAAGATCAAACACCTCATGAATGGCAGCCTCGATGCGTTCGCGCGGCACCGTTTCAGTGCCAAAAGTCTCAACGTAGAGCCCGACCGGGTGCGCCCTGCCAATGGCATAGGCGACCTGCAGTTCTGCCCGGCGTGCGAGGCCTGCTGCAACCACATGCTTTGCAACCCAGCGCATGGCGTAGGCGGCAGAGCGGTCGACCTTTGAGGGGTCTTTGCCACTGAATGCACCGCCGCCGTGACGGCTCGCGCCGCCATAGGTGTCGATGATGATCTTGCGGCCGGTGAGGCCCGCGTCACCCATTGGCCCACCGATAATAAACGGCCCAGCTGGGTTGATGAGCAGCTCAGCGCCAGCGCTCTCGAGCGATGTTTGAGCGAGCACAGGGCGAATCACCTCGCGCTCAATATCGGCGTGCAGCTGCGCCTGATCAATCGTGCGATCATGCTGAGTCGACAGCACCACCGCTTCGACGCTGACCGCGCGATCACCCTCGTAACCAATGGTGACCTGAGTCTTGCCGTCAGGGCGAAGGTAGGGCAACACGCTTGTCTTGCGCACCTCGGTGAGTCGCTCGGCGAGCCGGTGAGACAGCCAGCTTGGCAACGGGTGCAACTCGGGAGTCTCGTCAACCGCATACCCAAACATGATGCCCTGATCGCCAGCGCCAAGCATGCTCAGCTCATCGTCTTCACCAGTGCGTGCTTCGAGCGAACGATCGACACCGCTCGCGATATCAGGCGACTGCTGACCGATTGAGACAGAGACACCGCATGAAGCGGCGTCAAAGCCCATCTCACTCGAGGTGTAACCAACGTCATGAATCGCGCCGCGCACGATTTCTGGAATCTCAACGTAGCCCTCGGTGCGAATTTCGCCGGCCACATGCACGAGGCCCGTAGTGACCAGTGTCTCGACCGCAACACGAGCACCGGGATCGATCGACAGGATTGCGTCAAGAATCGAATCTGAGATTCGATCGCAGATCTTGTCGGGATGCCCCTCAGTGACGGACTCTGAAGAAAAGAAACGTGTTGTCATGATGGCCTAGCCTATTCACACCCTCTGACATTGGGGTGGTTCATGACCCCATCTTGCAGTGCGCTGTTGCGCAATCTTCACTCACCGGTCACACATGAGCGGGTTTATTCGAGTGTGAGGCCCTCAGCGAGTGCAGCTTCCTCGATGGCGGTCGAGACTTCCCGGTGCTCACGGGGCTTCATCACCAGCTTGCCTTCGGCAATCTCGTGCAGCGCAGTGGAGAGCGGCTTGTCGTCGACCGACGCGTTGACGAGCGGGCCAACGTTGTCGAACAGGTTGCCATCGTGCAGATCTGAGTAGTAATCGTTGATCTGACGCGCACGCTGTGAGGCGAAAATCACGAGAGCGTACTTCGAGTCCACCTTCTCGAGCAGATCGTCGATCGGGGGCTCGATAATGCCGTTCACATGTGACATGTACTTCGTCTCCTTGTTAGATAACCAATCTATTCTATCGCAAAACGCGCGCTCACGCCGATGGGCACGATCCGCGCCATAGCAAACGCACGAATTTCAGCGCATCAGACCGCGCACCAGCACATGCCCTCGGCCGGTGGTTAGCCGGAGCCATGTATGACTGCGCGCCAGCTTCGCGGTCTGCTCATCCCGCAGAAAGCCCATCACTTCGGCAGCAAACGCCATGATGGCGGGCACTCCCGGCGCAATGTTGACGCCCCACACTCGCTCGCGCACCGATCGCACGATCGCCTCACCAGGCTGATCGGGCAGCTGCGCCGCAACCCGGGCGATGCCATCGCGCGCAACGGATTCGAGAGAGTGCGTCGACACCACGCCCTGAGGCTGCCAGTCGCTCATGGGGGGCAGCACCCCCGCCCACGCGGCATTCAATCGCGTATCAGGCATCGGGAGCATGAGACTCTCCCCCTCACGCTCCATCCTCGCGATGCGATCTCGCAGCGCCTGCCCCTGCGTAGTCACATCAATCGGATGCGCGGGCGCCTCTGCAAGCTGCACTCCGCGCATCACCACCACCGTGTGCACCCGGTCAAGTAGCGTTTCGGGCGCTTGCACGCAGCCGTAGACCGCGAGCACTGCACCGTGCGACACCAGCCTGACCTCTTCGCGGCCGGCACGGTGCAGCCGTTCAAGAAAGATCCGAAGATCATCCCTGGTGGCGATATCAGCGAGCGCAACAGATTCAGACACGAGACCACCCTAACGAGCCGTGATGCAAGCTGCCCCAACCCGCCGCCATAGACTAGGGGCCTACCCAGCGCGAGCAGAACAGGAGTGCCAGTGTCGACCGCACAAGATCTCACCGAAATGTTTTCACTGCTCGACAGCGAAGCTCGTACTCGCTATGACATCTATACCGGCCCAGCCCTGCCCACGCCGCACGGTCGCTCCTTCGGCGGCCAGGTGCTCGGTCAGGCGCTTGCCGCCGCCGGCGAAACCGCGCCTGAAGACCGACAGATGCACTCCATGCACGGCTACTTTCTGCGCCCGGGTGACAGCAACAAACGCATGACCTTTGAAGTTGCCCGGCTGTTTGACGGCAGGTCGTTCTCGACCCGGCGCGTGCAGGCGTATCAGGGCGGCGAGATTCTCATGATGCTCATCTGCTCGTTTCAGGATGAAACCGAAAGCTTTGAGCATCAGACGTCCTTTGACATGTCGACGGTGCCCGCACCAGAAGATCTCCCGTCGGTCTGGGAGAAATATGGCAGCCTCGCCGATGATCGCGCCTCATGGCTGCTGAACCGCCCCTTCGACCTTCGCTACGTCGGCGGCGACATTACGGTCGATGTCACGAACCAGAGCAGCACAATGCAGGTGTGGATTCGCAGTCGGGACACCTTTGATGCCAGCCATGCGGTGCAGTGCGCAGCTCTCGCCTTTGCCAGCGACTATCTGCTGGTCGAACCGATCATGCAAAAGCACGGCATTCCGTGGGCAACCCCAGGGTTTCGTGCGGCAAGCCTCGACCACGCCATGTGGTTTCACCGGCCGTTCCGAGTCGACGAATGGTTGCTCTATGAGCTCGATACCCCCACGTCACAGAGCGCGAGGGGCCTCACGCACGGCCGGTTCTATAACCAGCATGGCGATCTCGTCGCCAGTGTCGCCCAAGAGTCAATGATTCGAGCACCTCGCGCCTGAGCGCCCTCACGACACCTGTGCCGGTCACACCGGCGAACAACCGACCTCTTTACTGCGCACGATTCGAACCGCGGCGCGCGATAAACAGCACATAGCGTTCGAGCGCGTACATCGGGTCGCGACTGCCACCCTTCAGCGCACGCTCGGTCTCAGCAGCGAGATCGACCGCTCGCGCAAGATCACCCTCATTCCATCCCCGCGTCTCACGCTGGGCGCGTTCGACCTGCCACGGCGCCATGCCAAATGCTGACGCAAGTTCGCCACTCGAACCTCGCGCCCCATAGACCCGCGCCATTGCCCGCACCTTCATATTGAGCGCGGCAAGCATCGGAATTGGCTCGACCCCGGTGTCGAGCGCCTGGCGCAGCAGAAGTAGCGCGTCGGCGACCCTGCCTGCCGTTGCCGCGTCGGCGACCTTAAACGCGCCTGCCTCAACCCTGCCCTCGGTCAGCCGCTCAACCTCAGCCTCACCGATACGGGTGCCGGCGTCAGAGATGAGCTGCTCGATCACCCCGGCGAGTTCTCCCAACGATCCCGTGTAGGCGGCGAGCAGCGCACGCAGCGCACCCGGGGCTACCTGAGCACCGTGTCTGCGAAACTCGGCCTGCGCAAACCCCATACGCTCAGCATCTTTCTTGAGCTCAGCACACACCACCTCGATCGCACCAATCGCACCGCCCGCGTCGCCGCGCACCGCGTCGAGCAGCCCCTTGCCACGCATACCGCCCGCGTGCCTCAGCACCAGCGTGGTGTCTTCTGCGGGAGCCTCCAGGTAGCGTTTCGCATCTTCGATCAGCGCATCGCTTGCGTGTTCGACCCCTTCGACACGAATGAGCCGGGGCTCGGCAAACAGTGAGGGGCTCGCCACCGTGAACAGCTCACCCTTGCCATAGCTTGCGGCATCGATGTCATGAATCTCGAGGTCGCTGTCTGTGGCGCGCAGTGCATCTCGGATGCTCTGCATCGCGCGGCTCGCGAGAAACTGCTCAGGGCCACTCACGAGCACGACCGGTGCGGGCCTGGCCTCATCAAAACCGACCTTCGCGATCTTTGCTCGGGATGATTTTGTCGTAGCCACGGCTCTAGCCTAGGGCGTTGGCTCTGGTTCGCGCGTCGCGGCATGCTGCACCCACGGCTGGAGTGCACCATCGGGCCGGGGCACCAGCGCAATTGAGCCGTGCCGGTCAGTGCGCAAGATATGCCCGCCAGCTTCATTCAGCCCCGCAAGCGTGCTCGATGCGGGATGCCCATAACTGTTGTCTGCCCCGACCGATACCAATGCCCAGCGCGCGCCAAGTTGTTGCGTGAGCGCATCGTGCTGATCACGGCTGCCATGGTGCGCAACCTTCACCACATCGGCCTGAATGCGCCCCTCATACCTCAGGAGTGTGCGCTGCGCATCTTCACCGGTGTCGCCAAGCAACAGCACGGATGTCGACCCAGTGTGCACCTGCAACACGAGACTCGCGTCGTTTGTCGTGGCAGGGGTGCTCTCGGCCGCCGGCGCGAGCACTCGCCAGCGAAGGCCCGATTCGTTGACGCTGCTGAGCCCCGCTGCGCCAATCTCAACTGGCACCCCGGCAGCACGAAGCCCCCGCAGCGGCTCACGAGCCTCTTCGTTCTGCCCGCGAGAGGTCGGCGCGACAAGCGCAGCTTCAGTGCGCGCGAGCACCGCACCAAGCGCGCCCACATGGTCCCGATCATCATGGCTCAGCACCAGCAGCGAAATGCGGTGCACACCGAATGCGTCGAGGCACTCGAGCAGTGCACGCTCACTGTCTCCCGTGTCGACAAGCATCACCTCGTCGGGCACCGCGGGGTCGCGCAACAGCACCGCGTCACCCTGGCCGACATCGCACGCAACCACGGCCCAGTCATCGGGGGTCGCATGCAAGCGCAGCACGGGCTGCAGCACAATGACAGCGAGCAGCGTG
>LSQX01316682.1_pt2 | contig 10641 bp, 11 predicted proteins | sample 654561 | NCBI WGS metagenome assembly LSQX01 (sample SAMN04489861, study PRJNA283612) | anaerobic digester metagenome | isolation source: 4 biogas reactors fed with cattle manure at either 37C or 55C with and... | place: Denmark: Kongens Lyngby | collected 2014 | reverse complement strand
CCGGGGCAGTCGCCGCCGGAGGTGAGGGTGGCAAGTCGCATGGAGACCACTTTAGTCCCCGGCCCGCTGTTCGGCACCCTGTGGTTCGGCGTGTGGCGGGGTCTCGAAGAAGGCGACCGCCACCAGCCCCAGACCGAGGACGGCCACGGGGAGCAGCAGCGACAGAGCCAGACCCGGCACGAACCCGGCCGTGGCCGCACCGACCTGCATCGCCGCCCCCACCCCGGCCGCGCCGAGGACCGCACCGGTCTGGCGCCCCGTGTTGTACACGCCGGCCGCCGCGCCCATGTAGGCGATGTCGACGGTCCGCATCGCGGTCGCCGAGTTGGGCGCCCACACCAGCGCATTGCCGACGCCCAGCAGCCCCGCCGCCACCAGGAACACCCACACCGGTCCCCCGCTGTGCATCAGCCAGGCGGTGAGCAGCAGGGTGACGATCATCGTGCCGAAACCACCCACCGACAGCAGCCGCGGGTCGAGGCGGTCGGCGGCCGGGCCGACCAGCGGGGAGCCGATGGCGGCCACCACGGCCATCGGGATGAGCATGAGCCCGGCGTCCCGCGAGCTCAGGCCCTGCCCGTCCTGCAGCCACAGCATGACAGGCAGCATTATCGACGACACCGTGAACCCCATCGTCGCGATCGAGAACACGCCGAGGGAGTAGTTGCGGTTGCGGAACATCTCCAGCGGCACAAGGGGCTCGGTGCCCCGCCCGGCGGCGGTGGCCTGCAGCCGCACGAACAGGGCGATGAGCAGCACCCCGAGCACCCCCAGCGCGACGGCCCACACCGGCCAGCCCCGGCCGGGCCCCTGCTGCACGGCGACGACCACGGCGGTGGTGCCGAGGAAGGAGACGAGGACGGAGGGGGCGTCGATACGCCGGGCGAAGGTGGGCAGGGTCGGCACCCAGAGGGTGGCCAGGACCACCGCCAGGACGCCCACCGGCAGGTGCACGAGGAACACGCCCCGCCAGCCGACGGCCGTGACGATGAACCCGCCGAGCACCGGGCCGACGAGCGTGGCCACCGACCCGACCGCACCCCACACACCGAGGGCCGCGCCGCGCCGCTCGCGGGGGAAGACACGGTTGATCACGCTCATGGTCTGCGGCGTGAGGATCGCCGCGCCGACGCCCTGCACCGCCCGCGCCGCGATGAGCAGACCGAGGGTCGGGGCCAGCGCCGCCGCCAGGGCCGCCAGGGTGAACACCGTGATGCCGAGGCGGAAGAGGGTGCGCTGCCCGAAGCGGTCGCCCAGGCGGCCCGTGAACAGCAGCGGCACCACCAGGCAGAGCAGGTAGATGGAGGTGACCCACACGACCTGGTCGAGGCGGGCGTCGAAATCCGCCATGATCCCCGGGGTGGCGACCGCGACGATGGTCTGGTCGAGCAGGATCATGAAGAAACCCAGGCACAGCGCGGCGAGCGCGCGCCAGGCCTGGGCCGGGGGAAGCACGGTGGAGCTCATTGTGCCGACTCTAGCCCCGCCGCGCCGGAACGAGGGGGTGACGCTGCGGCCGCCGGCGGCCGCAGGACCTGCACGCCCCGCCAGATCGCCCACACGGAGATGAACGCCCACGTCACGGCCAGCACCACCGCCGTGGTGTAGATGGACACCTGGGTGAGCAGGCCCGTCGCCGCGATGAGGCCGATCGGCGCCGAGAACTGGCCGATGGCCATGAACACCGAGAACGCCCGGCCCCGCAGCTGCTCCGGGGTCTCCTCGGTGACCAGCACCATCTGCAGGGGACCCATGAGCCCGCCGCCCACCCCGGCGACCGCCATGCCGACGATCACCAGCGCGGTGTGGGCCAGCGCCCCCATGAGGGAGAAGCCGACGAGGTAGAAGAGCATCGCGGCCACCCACATCGTGCGGCGGCGCTGCGTGCCCAGGGCGGCCACCACTCCCCCGGCGACCATCATGCCGACGGCGTAGGCGGACATCGCGATCCCCAGCTGCACGGGCTGGTCCTGGGACTGGAAGTGCGCGGGCATGAGGATCGCCAGGTACGGGCTCACCAGCGCCGCCGAGGTGAGGGTGATGGCGGCCAGCAGCCGGACGGGGGCGGGCCGGACCACCTCCGTCCAGGAGCGCAGGGCCCCCAGGTCCGGCACGTCGAGGGAGACCTCCTCCGCGGGGACGGGGATGAGGCGCAGCAGGGCGGTGAGGGCGGCGGCCGTCAGGGAGCAGCCGGCGGTGATCCACAGGACGTGCTCGACGGGCAGCGCGGCCATGAGGAACCCCGTGATGGCGGGTCCGATGAGCCAGGCCATGCCGGCGATGGACTGGTTGAGTCCGGCGATGAAGTCCACCGTCCTGCCCGTGGTCCGCGCCACGTCCCCCACGAGGGCGGAGCGGGCGGCCATGCCGGGGATATCACCGACGGCGCCGATGATGCCGAGGACGATGAACAGCGCCATGGTGAGGCCGAGCGTCTGGTCGACGATGATGACGCCGATCACGGACAGCCCCGAGATGATGTCGGAGATGATCGACATGGGTTTGCGGCCCACGGTGTCGATGAGGTGGCCGCCGAGGAAGGCCACGAGGAGTGAGGGCACGGCGATGGCCGCCGCCACGACCCCGGCCGCCGCCGGGTTGCCGGTGCGTGCGAGCACCAGCCAGGGCCAGACGATGGTGGCCACCGCGTTGCCCAGCATCGACATGGCGGCGGAGGCGAGGTAGATCCACACCATCACCGGCTGGCCCGGGGTCTGTTGGTTCACAGGCTCATCCTACGGACGTGCAGGGGGCGCTGATGTGCTGACGTAGTGTGGACGCATGGCAATGATCGACATCAAGTCCCCTGACAACGTCTCCACCGCGGCCGTCGTGTCGCTCGGTCTCCTCGGCGGCTGGCTGACCGCCCGCGAGACCGGCATCCGCCCCCTGGGTGGCGTGATCCTGGCCGCCGCCGGTGGCTGGGCCATCCGTTCCTGGCTGGCCAAGACCGACCCGGTGACCACCGCCGGTCTCACCGCGCTCTACGTGGGCGGTTTCGGCGCCTCCCACCCGCTGGCGAAGAAGATCGGCGCCTGGCCGGCGGTCGCGGCGGTCACCGCGGTGGCCGGTGGCGCGGCGTGCGTGCTCTCGGACCTGAAGTAACCGGCAGGTAACTAGCTGCCGACGCCCGCCCGCTCCAGGTCGGCCTCCAGGGCGGCGTTGAAGTCCCGCTTGGAGGCCTGCCACTGGTCCTCGGTCATGCCGAGGCGCCAGTAGCCGGAGATGGACACGTCCCCGCGGTCGACCTGCCGGTCGACGAGGAGCCAGCGGCGCAGTTCCCTGATCATCTCGGCGACGCCGTGGATGAACCAGCCGGTGCGCGCCTCCGGGACGCCGGCCGCGCGGACGGCCCCCGACAGGGCGGTGCCGTGGGTGGCGCCGTCGCGGGTCACCCAGTGCAGGGTGACACCCTCCGGCTGCGGCATGTCGAAGGTGGCTCCGGCGTCGGCGATCTCGAGGTACACGTCGGCGGTGGCCCCCGCAGGGAGCTTCTCGACGCCCGCCGCGATCGCCGGGGCCGCCGACTCGTCGCCCGCGAACACGAAGTGCCCATAGCCCTCCTCCGGGTGCCAGGCACCGCCGGGGCCACGGAACGTGATGGTGTCCCCCACCCGGGCGCGCTGCGCCCAGGGGCCGGCGAGCCCCCGGTCACCGTGGGTGACGAAGTCGACGTCGAAACACCCGGTCGCGGGGTCGATGCGGCGGAACGTGTAGGTGCGGGTGGCCATCTCCCCGAACACGATCTTGATGTAGTGGTCGGTGTGCTCCACCTCCACGCCGACGAGGTCGGGGCTGTGGAAGCTCAGGCGGATGAGTTCCGGGGTCAGCCGCTCCACACCGGTGACAGTGGCGGAGCGGAGCGGACGGCGGGCGGGGGCAGGTCGGTTCACAGGACACTCCTCAGTAGGTTAGGAAAGCCTAACCTACTGTAGTTCAGGAGGCGGTGTCCAGCTTCGCCACCGTCATCGCCCGCTCCGGGTCGGTGAGGTCGTAGGACGCGACCACCGGGACGCCGTACTGGGCGAGCACCTCGCGGGCCTCCACCGTGGCCAGCGGGGAGCGCGTCATGATGCCGGAGGCGGCGAGGACGGGCAGGCCGGCGTCGACAAGCTCGGCGACACCCGCGCGGGCGCCGAGGGCGTCCGAGGACGCGAAGACGACGGCGTCGACGGTCCCGTGGAAGACCGGGTCACGCAGCAGCATGGCGGTCTCCCGCTGGTAGATGCCGTCGGCGATCTCCACGATGACGGTGTCCGCTCCCGTGTCCGCCAGGGCGTTGACCATGTTGACGGTCAGGGCCCGGATGTCGTCGAAACGCGTGCGGAAGGTCGTCGCGTAGCCGAAGTCGGTGAAGTCGAGGACGGCGTGCGCCCCGGCGTCCTGGTAGTGCATGCGGTCGTTGCCCGCGCCCGTGCCGGTGATCTTGCCCGCGCCGACGCGGCGCCCGGCGCGGCTCAGGCCGTTGACCAGGCAGGCCACGACCGTGGACTTGCCGGCGTTCATCGAGGTGCCCAGCACGGCGATGACGCGCGGACGTCCCTCCCGCGGACGGGCGTCCAGCGGGTTGGCGTAGGCGCCGAAATCGGCGACGTTGACCACGCCGTCGGCGGTGGCGAGCAGCCCCAGCGGCTCGATCTCCGTCGGCGAGTCGACCGCGCCGTGCACCTCCGTGACCACCCCGGCGACGCCGCCGGCCGCCACCAGGTGGCAGTGGTCCAGCGTCGACGGCACATGAGCCAGGAAGAAGTCCGCGGCGTAGCGGTGACCGTAGGCGAGCAGCACCAGGGCGTCCTCGAAGAGGGTCGCCTTCCGGGAGACCGGCGTCTCGATCTGCCTGTGGCTGCGGATCCGGGCGACCCTCGCAACGACCACGTCCCCCGTCTGCGGGAGAACCTCCTCCCCGGCCACCAGGTGGAAGGCACCACGGTCCGCGTCCAGCGCAGCCCCGACGAAACGGGTGCTGTAGCAGGCGTGGATCCGCTCAGGGACCGGCAGCTGACGCAGGGGGCCGCGGGCGGCCTCCGCGCTCACGGGAGTGACAGTGGCAACCTCCGCGGTGGCGGGCATCCCGATCGCGCCGGCGGCGGTCGGGGCAGAGGTCAGGAGGGTCATGGCATAGAGGCCTTTCGTCTGGAAAAAACGGACCCCGGCGATCAGCTGACCGGTCCGGGGTGGCGGTGCCACCCTTCCCGGAAAAGAAAAAGCAGCAACCGCTGACAAAATCTAACATCAGCGGTTGCTGCGGGAGAACCCGGCGGCACCAATCGTTATGTGCCGCTGGCCACAGGCCCGGGAACCCTAGTTGCGGCCGGCCTCGTAGGCGGCGCCGACGCGGTAGAGACGGTCGTCCGCGAAGGCCGGGGCCATGATCTGGAGGCCCACCGGCAGGCCGGTGTCCTCGGCGAAACTGGCCGGGACCGACATGCCGCACAGGCCCGCCAGGTTGAGCGGCAGGGTGCACAGGTCGAAGTTGTACATCTCGACCGGGTCGGCGACCTTCTCGCCCAGCTTGAAGGCGGTCGTCGGGGTGGTCGGGGTGACCAGGACGTCGACCTGCTCGAAGGCCTTCTCGAAGTCCTGCGCGATGAGCGTGCGCACGCGCTGGGCCTGCAGGTAGTAGGCGTCGTAGTAGCCGACGGACAGGGCGTAGGTGCCCAGGATGATGCGGCGCTTGACCTCCGGGCCGAAGCCGGCGGCGCGGGTGAGCGCCATGACCTCGTCGGCGGAGCGGGTGCCGTCGTCGCCGACGCGCAGGCCGTACCGCATGCCGTCGAGACGCGCCAGGTTGGAGGACACCTCGCACGGCATGATGAGGTAGTACGCGGCCAGTGCGTCGTCGAAGTGCGGGCAGTCGACCTCGACGATCTCGGCGCCCTGCTCGGCGAGCTGGTCGAGGGCGGCACGGTAGCTGGACAGCACGCCCGGCTGGAAGCCCTCGTCACGGTTGAGCTGCTTGACGACGCCCACCTTCACACCCTTGAGGTCGCCGGAGGCACCCTCGCGGGCGGCCTCGACGACGCTCGGCAGCTCACGCTGGACGGTGGTGGCGTCGAACTGGTCGTGGCCCGCGATGATCTCGTGGAGCAGCGCGGCGTCGAGCACGGTACGGGCGGTCGGGCCTGCCTGCTCCAGGGAGGAGGCGGCGGCCAGGAAGCCGTAACGGGAGACGGTGCCGTAGGTCGGCTTCACGCCGACGGTGTTGGTCAGCGCGGCCGGCTGGCGGATGGAGCCGCCGGTGTCGGTGCCAATGGCCAGCGGGGACTGGCCGGCGGCCAGGGCCGCCGCGGAACCGCCGCCGGAGCCACCCGGGGTGCGCTCCAGGTCGTAGGGGTTCCGGGTCGGGCCGTAGGCGGAGTTCTCCGTGGAGGAGCCCATCGCCATCTCGTCGAGGTTGGTCTTGCCCAGGATCGGGATGCCGGCCTCACGCAGCTTGCGGGTGACGGTGGCGTCGTAGGGGCTCATCCAGCCCTCGAGGATCTTCGAGGCGCCGGTCGTCGGGGCGTCGGTGGTGACGATGACGTCCTTGAGCGCCAGCGGCACGCCTGCCAGCGGCGAGGCGGGGGCCTCGCCGGCGTCGAGGCTCCGGTCGACCTCGTCGGCGGCGGCCAGGGCGGCCTCGGCGCCGACGTGCAGGAAGGCGTTGATCTCACCGTCGGTCTCGGCGATGCGGTCCAGGTGGGCCTGGACGACCTCCCGGGAGGTGACCTCGCGGGAGTGGATCTTCTGCGCCAGTTCGGCGGCGGTCAGGGACGTCAGCCCGGTCTCGGGCACGGTGTAGGTGGTCATGTGGGTCACTCCTCGCCCAGGATCTGCGGAACCATGAAACGGCCGTCCTCGGTGGCAGGCGCCTGGTCGAGGGCCTGCTCTGCGGTGAGGGTGGGCACGAGAACGTCGTCACGCATGGCGGTGGCGATCGAGTGCGGGTGACTCATCGGCTCCACCCCCTCGGTGTCGACCTGCTGGACGGCGGCGACGGCACCGACGATCTCGTCGATCTGCTCCGCGAACAGCTTGATCTCCTCCTCACTCAGGGCGAGTCGGGACAACATGGCGAGGTGGGCGACCTCATCACGCGAAATTTCGGACACGGGGAGTACATCCTTTACGCATCGTTAAATGAACTTCGTCCATGCTACTGCAGGGTCCTCCGGGAAACTTATCTGAGGTATCCGCACAGCCGCCGCGAGATGTTATCTATGATTGAAATCACTCACTTGCAATAAGTTTCCGAAAGGACGGTCATTCCGTCATGTCTTATCTGATCCGCGTCCTCCTCCCCGATGTCCCGGGGAGCCTCGGACAACTCGCGGAGGCGATCGGGCTTGTCGACGGCAACATCGAATCTGTCGACGTCGTCGAGGCCTTCGACGACGGCACCGTCATGGACGACATCGTCGTGTCCCTGCCCAAGGGCGCGATGGCAGATTCCCTCATCACCGCCGCCGACACCATCGACGGCGTGGAGGTCGACTCCATCCGACCCTTCTCGGGGCGCGTCGACCGACGCGGTCAGATCGAGATGCTCGCCGAGGTCGCGAGCCAGGCCCGCGACATCCCGCGTGCGATGGAGTCGCTGGTGAACGTCACGCCGCAGACGATGACCGCCTCCTGGGCCGTCGTCCTCGACGACACCGGTGAGGGCACCCCCGTCTCCCGGGTCGCCGGCTCCATGGCCGCCCCCGAGGACGACGGCACCGCGCCCGTCGACATCAACGTCACCGGGGCCCGGATGCTCAACGCCGAGACCGAGGAGTGGATCCCCGAGTCCTGGGGCCTGCTCGATTCCTCCCTGGCCGCCACCCCGCTGGTGGGCACCGGCATGGTGCTCGTCGTCGGACGTACCGGCGGACCTGATTTCCTGGCCAGCGAGGTCGAGCACCTGGGCCACCTGGGACGCATCGTGGGAGCGATCCTCACCTGATGACGCACCGGCGACTCCTGCTGCGCGCCGCCTCCCTCCAGGTCGCGGTGTTCATCCTGTTCTTCTTCCACGTTCTGCCGCTGCCGGTGGTCTCGGCGCTGGGGATGCTCCTCGCGCTCGGCGTCGGGGTGCAGCTGCTGCGCCGGCACACCCCGGGTCCCCTGACCGTCGGGCTGGTGGCCTGCCTGGGATCGGTCGTGGGGTGGGGTTCCTGGATCGTGGTCTGGTGGACACACCGGAGCGATCTGACGGGCACTGACAGCCCGGGCAACAACCTGATCTTCCTGGCGGCGCTGATCGCGCTGCCCCTCTGTGTGGGGGCTGCCTTCCTCCCCCGGACAGCTCTTCCCACCTCCACCCGGAGCGGGTAGCCTCAGGGATACGAGGTACTTTCCTTGACAAGTAAGAGGAGGTGTCCCATGCGTACGCTCCTGCTCACTGCCGCGGCCATCCACGCCGTGCTGTTCTCGATCGTGTTCCTCACCTCGACCATGGACGTCATCCTCGCGGCGGTCATCGCCGTGCCCCTCTCCCTCGCCATGGGGGCGTTCGCGCTCGTGCGCAACGGCCCGGTGGGCACGATGTGGGTGGGCACCGCCGCGGGGCTCACCGCACTCCTCGGCTGGGGCTCCTGGCTGATCCTCTGGGCCCTGGACCGGGGCCGGACCGGGGCCGCCGTCAACGTCATCGGCGTGCTGCTGCCGCCGATCGCCGCCGTCACCTTCCTCGTGGCGGCCCTCCTGCCGCAGACCCGCCGGGCCTGAGGGTCACTCCTCCGGGGAACCGGTCTCCAGCAGGCGGACGAACCCGGCCTCGTCGAGGATCGGCAGCCCCAGCTCGCGGGCCTTCGTCTCCTTCGAGCCGGCGTTCTCACCGACCACCACGTAGGACGTCTTCTTCGACACCGAGCCGGACGCCTTGCCGCCCCGGGTGATGATGGCCTCCTTCGCGCCGTCACGGGTGAAGCCCTCGAGGGATCCGGTGACCACGATGGTCAGGCCCTCCAGGGTCTGTGCGGCGAGGTCCTCACCGGACTCCTCCATGGTCACGCCCGCGGCGGCCCAGCGCTCCACGAGCCCGCGGTGCCAGTCCACCTCGAACCAGTTCCTGAAGGATTCGGCGATGACCTGGCCGACGCCGTCGGTCTCGGCGATGTCCTCGACGGGGGCCTCGATGATCGCGGGCAGGGAGCGGTAGCGCTGGGCGAGGGCGCGGGCGGCGCTGGGGCCGACGTGCCGGATGGACAGGGCGACGATGACGCGCCACAGGTCCGTCGACTTCGCGGACTCGAGGTTCTCCAGGAGTTTGAGGCCGGAGGCGTTCACCTTGCCGGCCTTGGTGGTGTAGACGTGGGAGGCCGCGAGGTCCTCGGCGGTGAGGTCGAAGAGGCCGGACTCGTCGGCGAGGATGCCGGTGCGGATGAGGTCCTGCGCGCCCTTCTCCCCCAGCGCCTCGATGTCGAAGCCGCCCCGGCCGGCCAGGTAGGTGAGGCGGGAGCTCAGCTGCGCCGGGCAGGAGCGGGTGTTGGGGCAGCGCCAGTCGGCGTCGCCCTCCTTCTGCGGCGCGAGGCGGGTGCCGCACGAGGGGCACAGGGTGGGGAAGATGAACTCGCGCTCACTGCCGTCCCGCTTCTCGACGACCGGCCCCAGCACCTCCGGGATGATCTCCCCCGCCTTGCGGATGACCACGGTGTCCCCGATGAGCACCCCCTTGCGCTTGACCTCGGTCTGGTTGTGCAGGGTCGCCATGGCCACGGTGGAGCCGGCGACGAAGACCGGTTCCATGATGGCGAAGGGGGTGACGCGNNGTGGTCACCTCCTCCGGCGGGTACTTGAACGCCACGGCCCAGCGGGGGGCGCGGGAGGTGGCGCCGAGTGCCCGCTGCTCCGCGTAGGAGTCGACCTTGACCACCAGGCCGTCCATCTCGTGGGCGGCGTCATGGCGGTGCTCCGCCCAGTAACGGACCTTCTCGACGACCTCGTCCGCCGAGTGCACCTGCTCCGTGTAGGGGCTGACGGGCAGGCCCCAGGCGGCGAGCGCGGTGTAGGCGTCGTGCTGCGAGACGGGTGCGAAGCCCTCGCGCGCGCCGATGCCGTGGGCGATCATCCGCAGGCGGCGTTTGCGGACGTCCTCGGGGTTCTTCTGCCGCAGGGAACCGGCGGCGGCGTTACGCGGGTTGGCGAAGGGCTTGCCGCCCTCCTCCTGACGCAGTTCGTTGACCTCGTCGAAGTCCTCGACCGCGATGAACACCTCGCCGCGGACCTCCAGGAGGGCGGGGACGGGGTACTCGTCGGTGCCGGTGAGCTCGTGCGGGATGTCGTCGATGACCCGGGCGTTGGCGGTGACGTCCTCGCCGATGCGGCCGTCGCCACGCGTGGCGGCGCGCTCGAGGCGGCCGTCGCGGTAGACGAGGGCGAGCGAGAGGCCGTCGATCTTCAGCTCGGTGAGGTACGTCTCCGAGGGGGTGCGGGTGAGCCACTCACGCAGCTCCTCCTCGTCGAAGGCGTTGTCGAGGCTCATCATGCGTTCGAGGTGCTCGACGTTGTCGAAGGTGGAGCTCACGGCGGCGGGCGCGCCGACCTCCATGGTGGGGCTGTCGGGGACGGCGAGCTCCGGGTGCTGCGCCTCCAGCTCCTGCAGCTGCCGGAAGAGCGCGTCGAAGTCGGCGTCGGGTATCTCCGGCTGGTCGTTGTAGTAGAGGTCGCGGTGGCGGCGGA
>LSQX01268663.1_pt1 | contig 10641 bp, 18 predicted proteins | sample 654561 | NCBI WGS metagenome assembly LSQX01 (sample SAMN04489861, study PRJNA283612) | anaerobic digester metagenome | isolation source: 4 biogas reactors fed with cattle manure at either 37C or 55C with and... | place: Denmark: Kongens Lyngby | collected 2014 | reverse complement strand
GCATTGAAACAAGGTTTTGCTTTGGATATTCTCTCAGCCGGTATGACGAAGATTACAACAGGGCAAACGATATGGCGCATCATGCGCGCACATCAGAGGAATATTTTAAGACCGAAAACCTTAAACAGTTGCAAGAAACTATTGACGCCCTCAACGGCATCGGGAGGTTTGGGTATAATGTCGCTTATATCTCTTATGGGGCCGATGGAGAAGCTACGCTAAGGTTTTGCCGGCGTTATGAATTGATTGAAAAAAAGCGGGAAGAAATCAACGAACAAGACCGCGCGGCAATTATAACCGCATACAAACTAGAGATTGCCGCATTTGAAAAGCGCCTAAATACATATTTGAAACGCTATGGACTGAGCAAAGTGCATACATGGAGCTATTGGCGCGACGCATAGACCAACACGCGCAGAGTGACGGCGGGGTTTACCCGCCGGTAATGCAGCCGGGCGGACTGTCACAAGCTCAGACAGCCCGAAAGCAAAACAAAAAACAGGAGGTCAAAAAAATGAAAAGAATTAGTGTCGATAACGGAAGGACTTTTGTCAGCCCAGAGGAAGCATTAGAACGGTTTGGCTTAGACGTAATAGCTCACTATATGGACGACGAGGACAGGGAGCGAACCCACCTAGAGATGGCCCCCTGTACCGATTTAGAATTCCTCACCCGCTATTTAGAAATTGCGAAAGACGATATAATAATCGGCTAGCAGAGTGACGGCGGGATTCCCCCGCCGGTAATGCGGCCGGGCAGACGGTCACAAGCCCCGACAGCCCTAACGCATAAATAAAATTTAGGAGGTTTTAAAATGCTGGAAATGAAAGCAGGACAAAAATTTTTAGTAGAGGTGCACGGCTGGATAATGTGCAAGGGTGTAGAGAGCGGAAAATATAGAATTGAATTATCGGATTATAAAGGAAGTTTAACCGCAACATTTTACAAACCAAAGGGAAAAAAACCAATTGTAAGACATTGTTTAGATGAAATTATGATTGATAACACAGGCGAAAATCTAAACAGAACGGAAATTATAAAACAGTTAACATAACAGAAAGTACACATATAGAAGGAGGTATAAAATATGAATAATAAGTACATTGAATTAACAAATGCTTTGAAGAAAGCCAAAGAAGCGGCACAGGCTTATGCAAACATCGAGGACGGCGGAGCTTGCAATTTTGACAGTCCGGTTATTGACTATCGAAAAATGCACATGAGCAAGGCAAAGGCAGAAGAAGCAATCAAGGCCGCAGGACTAACTTGTTTTGAGTGGAATAGTTGGGCAGGCAAACGGCTTGTTGTTTGCGGCATTGGTTCAGGGCAGGGCGACCGCCGCTCCCGCATGGCGGAGGCAGCGTGCGAAAGCCTGAAAGCCGACGGAATAGCCGCAACCATGTATTATCAAATGGACTAATAACCAAACATAAACGCCGCCGCCGGTCGGCTAATACCGGCAGAAAATTGTATCAGGAGGTATTAAGCAATGAGCATTTTTGACAATTACTGCGACAATCGCGAGATTTTTTACATCGAGGACCGGGGCGGATACTATTGGATAAACGGCGCGGACGGATACAAAAAAGGCGACTGGACGCTTGAAGAAGCGGTAAAGGACTACAAATCAGCAGAAGGGAAAGCGCGACGGTTTGAATCGGAATATCGCTCATGGTGCGACTAATCGCAGAGTGACGGGCGACTTGGACAATTAAGGATTAACTATGGCAAACAAAAACACCGTTACAAAAGCAATCAAGGTTTACCCCAACAGCTACGAGGCCGAGCAGTGCCTGCTGTGCTGTATCCTTCTGGATGGCAACGCTGCGGGCGACCTGTTGCCTTCGCTACAGCCCGAAGTCTTTTATAACGACAGGCACCGTAAGATTTTTGAGGCTTGCCGCAAGCTGTTCGCCGCCAACCGTGCAATAGATGTGATTACCGTTAACGACCAGATAAAGGCCGACAAAACCTCCGACCTTAATATGCTGGAGTACCTCGTCGCGCTGTCCGACAAGCTACCTTCGGCGGCAAATTACAAGGAATATGTAGATATCCTCAAGCGGGACTATATGCACCGCGAGATTATAAGGATATGCAACGAGACAATCGAAATGGCGTATGCCAACAAGGACTACCGAGAAACGCTTACCGCAATAGAGGAAAAAATATACAGGCTTAACAGTAGCTCACACAGAGGCGAACTTGTACACATCTCCGAAGTCTCGGGCGAGGTTGTCACAAGGGTGGACGCCCTCTGTCGCGACAAAAAGAGCTTCCGTGGCCTGATGACGGGCTTCGACCGCTTCGACAAGATTACAAACGGGTTGCAAAAGGGCGCGCTCATAATTCTTGCCGCCCGCCCATCGGTTGGTAAAACATCCTTTGCCCTGAATATCGTATCCAATGTGGCATCGCAGACGGACTCCAAAGCCGTTGTCGCCGTGTTCTCTCTGGAAATGCCCTCGGTGCAGCTGGCGCAAAGGCTTCTTAGCGACATCGGCACCATACCCATGAACAACCTTACCAAGGGGCTTCTGCAAGACAGGGAGCAGGAATCGCTTCTAGCCGCCCACGGTAAGATATCTGAAAGCAGGGTTTATGTCGACGACACCGCCCTCACCACCCCCGGAGAAGTGTTCGCCAAGTGCCGCAGGCTTTACGCCTTAGAAAATCGCCTCGACCTCATAGTTATAGACTACCTGCAGCTTATGAGAGGCGACACGACGAGGGCCTCGGACAGCAAGCAAAACAGGCAAAACGAGATAAGCGACATAAGCCGTATGATGAAGATACTTGCCAAAGAAATGAACTGCCCCGTGCTGGTGCTGTCGCAGATGTCCAGAAGCATCGAAACCCGCGAGGACAAAACGCCAAAGCTAAGCGACCTTCGCGAATCGGGCGCCATCGAGCAGGACGCCGATATCGTTCTCTTCCTCTCCCGCGAGAACGAGGACGAAAAGAGCATGGGAAACTATACCGTGTTTTTGGATATCGCCAAGCACCGCAACGGCCAGCTTGCCACAATACGCTATAACTGGCAGGGAGAATATGTGCGCTTTAGCGAATCCGACAACCAGTACATAAACAGGGAACTTCCCGTGAAAAAGTCAAGGTAACGAGTAAACTTTAAGGAGGTTATAAAAAATGACCGACAAAATAATCACCGCAACAGAAGCTGCTAAAATTCTAGGAGTAAGTCGGCCGTACATATCACGGCTAGTAAAAGCTGGCAAAATAACATTGACAGAAAAAAGCGTTATAGCATACCGTGACAGCCCAAAAAATAAAGGCGGTAGACCACGCGGGAGTATAGACCTAAAGCCCAAATGGCAGGTGGTAGATGTTTGGGGCAAGCCAATCGCAGATTGCTATTTTCCGAGCGATGCAAAAGCACTGGCCGCAACAAACCCAAACTACATCATAAAAGAAAAGCCCCCGAAATGAGAGCTTTTCCGTTAGCCCTAAAAATTTTCACAACAAAATGAAAAAAGGGTATTGACAACCAAAAAACCGTATGGTAATATATAATTACCAACATTAGTTTTTGATTCTTCGCCATTTTTTGAAATATGCCGCCCTGCCTAACATGATAAACAGGGCAACACGGCAAGTGTACATTGACAACACAATAATACGCTCATTACCATCCCCCTTTACCCTCCTTTTCTATCCTTTTGCGACGACCCCCGCCCTGCTGAATCAACTCCTCAGGGCGGGGCGAGCAAGGGGAGTGTCAAATTAAGACAATCAATTTATATATAAAAAAATATGGAGGTAAACAAAATGAAGTACGAAAACGAAGAACTGATTGACGATGGCACCTGCCCAGTCCCTTATGTGCCGGGAACACCGCCACGCAAAAAACTAACCGAAGACAACCTGTATCATATTTCGGGACTTGTTGAAATTTTATCACGGGCAACATACGATGTTTGGTCGGAAGAAGTTCACACGGTTATTGATGCAATACAAAATCTTGAAACAGAGTTGCGAGCAGAGAAAGACCTTGCAAACGAATACATAAACGAAATAATTGCAAAACTTGAAAGACAAGCAATAGACGATAATATCTGCCCTTCTTGCGGTATAAAACTGGATGAAAGAGTTATAAACGAATCAAGCCAAACTCTCGAGTATTGGGGGCAACGCTGCACGGAAACATCTTACGAAACTTGCAAACATTGTTATGAGTGCGGCTGGGACGAGGAGAAATAGCTTTGAAAGAAATCAAGCTAAAGCATAACAGCCGGGCATGGTTAGCATTTCGACAGTCGGGAATCGGCGGTTCGGACGCTTCGGCAATCTTCGGCGAAAATCCCTATAAATCAAATATCGAACTTTGGAAAGAAAAATGCGGGCTTGCCGAGCCGAAACCTATCTCTTGTTCAGAAGCCGTTAAATACGGTCAAAAAGCCGAAAAACCTTTGAGAGCGTTGTTCGCTCTGGACTACCCGCAATATGAGCTTATATGCCCTAAAGACACGGTTTTCATACACGACAACGGCTTTATGTTTGCGTCTTTGGACGGCATATTGATTGACCGCAAAACAGGAGAGAAGGGCATTCTCGAAATCAAAACGAGCGAAATCTTTGCATCTATGCACAAAGAAAAATGGAAGGACGCAATCCCCCAAAATTATTTCATTCAAGTGTTGCATTATTTAGCCGTTACAGGTTTTTCTTTTGCTTATCTTAAAGCGCAACTCAAAAGCACAGATGATGACGGCGAAGTTAGAATCACAACAAAGCATTATCCCATACGGGCCGCTGATTTTCAAGATGAAATCCAATACCTCATTGAAAAAGAAACCGCATTTTGGCAATGTGTTAAGAATCGCAAACCGCCGAATTTAATTTTGCCAACGATATAAAGGAGGAGCAAATGTCACTAGAATTAATACTCAAAACTCCAGTCGAGGAACTGGTACCGAAAATGATTGCCTTCAACAATGAAGAGCTTTTGACGGAAGTCCGTCGCGCCATCTCCAACTACAAAGGCAAAGTTTATGATGACACGGCGATTGCCGAAGCGAAGGCGGACAGAGCAAGACTCAACAACTTCGTCAAGCTGCTTAACAATAGGCGCATTGAAATTGGCAAAGTATACCTTGCCCCTTACGAGAAGTTCAAGTCGCAAGTGGGCGAGGTATGCCGTGAAGTCGAAAACGCTGTGGGCGAAATAGATGTGCAAATTAAGCAATACGAGTCAGAACAAAAAGCCCAAAAAAGAGCAAAACTCATCGAATACTTCAATGCCAAAGCCACGGAAGCGGGACTTGAAAATTTTGTTACCTTCGAGCAAATCGAAAGCCCGCAATGGCTAAATGCGACCGTCAAGTTGGAAAAAGCGCAGGCGGAAATCAACGCCAAAATAACGCAAATACAGAATGAATTAGCGACGATAGATGCGCTAAAAAGCGAGGACGAGAGCACGCTTAAAGCCTTGTATTTCCGCACCCTCAGTCTCGCTACGGCGCTTGTAGAGCACGAAAAACTTAAAGAAGAGCGCATGCGCATTATGGAAGCGAAAAAGCTCGTCGAGCCGCCTCTCGAAACGCCTAAGAAGCTTTTCGCCGTACGCTTTACGGTAAGAGGCACAAAAGAACAGATAATAGCGCTCAGAGATTTTCTGAACGCTAACAATATCATTTTCAACACGGAGGAATAATTTATGGCAACTGTAACAAACAAACTCGCAACAACATCAAAGCAAACATTCAGCACTTTCCTCACTCAGGACGCCGTACGCAACAAGATTAATCAAACGCTCGGCGAAAAGGACGGGCAAAGATTCCTGTCGTCAATACTATCAGCGGTTTCTGTTAACCCAGCGCTTCAGATGTGCGAACACTCGTCTATATTGAGCGCCGCTCTGCTTGGCGAAAGCCTCAAACTGAGCCCCAGCCCCCAGCTCGGGCAATATTACCTAGTGCCTTTTAAGGTCAAAAGAAAGGACGAAAGGGGCAAGGAATATCAAGTCGATGTAGCTACATTTGTACTTGGCTACAAGGGCTACATTCAGCTCGCTATTCGCAGCGGGTACTATAAAAAGCTAAATGTGCTTGCAATTAAAGAAGGTGAGCTCATCAAATATGACCCGCTGACCGAAGAACTCGAAGTGAAACTCATAGAGGACGAAGAACAACGCGAAAAAGCCAAAACAATCGGCTACTATGCAATGTTCGAGTATGTATCGGGCTTCCGTAAGGCTATCTATTGGAGTCGCACCAAAATGGAGATTCATGCCGATAAATATAGCAAAGCGTTCAGCCTAGCGGCGTTCCGGAAACTCCAAGAAGGCAAAATCCCGCAAGGCGAACTATGGAAATATTCCTCTTTCTGGTACAAGGACTTCGACGGCATGGCGTTCAAAACAATGCTACGCCAGCTTATAAGCAAGTGGGGCATTATGTCAATCGAAATGCAAACCGCCTTTGAAGCAGACCAAGCAGAGGAATACAACCCTGAGGAGTTTGTAAGCAATATAGCCGTAGAAGAGCCGCCAATCCCAGAGCCTGCGATAGATGTGGAAGAAGAGGACGGCGCAGCAATCCTTTCTGGCAGTCTTAACTAACATAAATAAATCGAGGGGCTGTCCGGAAAGGTAGCCCCTCTACTTTGGGAGGAAAAAATGGAACAAATTAAGCACGAACCGATTGTGTACAAAGTGTACAACGAATTAAGCGCTCACAAGGGCAGAACAAACGCTATTTCGTGCGAAAAGCTCGCCCTAATGTTCTTCCCCGACCTGAGCCTTTCTACCGGCAAACGCAAAATAAGGCGCATTGTGAACATTATCCGAAATAGTCCAGTGTTCGACAATGTTATTGCCGCAACCAACGAGGGTTATTTTTGGGCTACCACCGAAGAAGCGCGAGCTGCTCTTAGCACCGCATTCAAACACGCAATTTCCGTTTGGCGCACCCTGCATACGCTTGAGAAGAAAGCCAATCTGAACGGACAATTAATGATTCAACTTACGCCCCATCAAAGAAAAGCCATTGAGAGCCTTTGCGAAATTGATTAGGAGAAGAACTATGAATTATCGTAAACTCTTTGCCCAGAAGTTGGCAAACGAAGCAAGGATAAAGAAACTTTGCCCCGATATTACCTCCGAGAGCGGAATCTATGTGTTCTCTCGAGTGGACGAGAACGGCATGAAATTTGCCTATGTCGGACAAGCAAAGAACCTATTGCAACGCACAGCAGACCATCTTAACGGCTATAAACAGCATATCGACCTATCACTCAAAAAGCACGGATTGTTTGACGCCGAGAAAAACCCATACGGTTGGAAGTTGGTTTTTGCATTAGCCCCGGAATGTGGATTAGACGCCGCCGAAAAGGCTTTTATCCTTTCTTACCATCAAAACGGTTTTCAGCTACATAATGAAACTTTGGGAGGACAAGGAGAAGGCAAAGAGTTAATAGTCAGTAAACCACGAAAAGGCTATTTGCAAGGTAAAATAGACGGCTATAAGAAGGCTTATAAAGAGATTGCAGAACTTATAGCAAAGTATACAACCGGATTAACTAGCAAAGGCGGAGCGGTTGCGGACAGAAAGACCGACGAACTAATCAAAAGACTAAATCAATCAAGAGCAGAGGAGGTATAGCGATGGCAAGCAAAAGAATGTTCAGTTTGCAAGTGGTTGATACGGACGCATTTTTAGAAATGCCATTGAGCAGTCAAGCGCTTTACTTTCACTTGTCAATGCGAGCCGACGACGACGGCTTTGTAAGCAATCCGCAAAAGATAATGCGTATGATAAGCGCCAGCAAGAACGATTACGATATCCTTTTGCTAAAGCGCTTCATAATTCCTTTCGATAATGGCATTTGTGTAATTAAGCATTGGCGCATAAACAACTACATACAGAAAGACCGCTATAGGCCCACTACATACACCGAGCAAAAAGCCCTCTTGGAAGTCAAAGAAAACGGCTCCTATACTCTCAAAAAAGACGATGTATACAGTTTGGATACAGCTTGTATACAAAATGTATCCGACTTGGACACGCAGAATAGATTAGATAAGAATAGATTAGATAAGAATAGTATAGATAAGAATAATATAAATATATTGCCCGATGCTACAAGTAGCACCGTGCCGGACGAGCCGATATTTATTTCTCTTTCTCTAATTTCTGGCAAAGAATATCCTATTACAATGTCTCAAGTATCACAATTTCAAAAACTTTACACGGCGGTAGATGTCGAATCCGAATTGCGGAAAATGCAAGGTTGGTTATTAGGCAACCCCAAAAACAGAAAGACCGCAAGAGGCATAATGCGTTTTGTAACAAGCTGGTTGTCAAGGGCACAAGATAAAGCGAAACCTATTGCAAGCAAGTCAAGCAATCCGTTTTTAGATGACCTTAAGGAAATGGGAGGCTTTTAATGGACGGCAAAGAAACCATAGCAATTTTAACAATGATTAAGGTAGCTTATCCAAACGCATACAATGATATCACAGCAGAAGAAAGACAATGCCTTTATAAATTATGGCAACAAGCGTTTCAAGAGATACCTTATAGATTACTTAATCAAGCTGTGTCACAGCATATAGCAACAAGCAAGTTTCCGCCAACCATAGCCGATATAAGCGACCTTTTAGAAAGAATAAAGCAACAGGCATACAACGCATTAAAAGACCACTATTGTCAATTAAAAGAGAACGAAGAAGCGGAAAGATTCGGCGTAAGAGCTTATCAGGTTGGCAAACTTTTGACAGATGAGCAGTTGCAAGAAGTCAACGACATTTTAAGGGCTATTAGCAAGCGTGATTTAAGAATAAATGAGCCGGCATGGAAGAAGTCGCAAAATAAACTCGGAGGCAAGCAATGAGAAGAGCAAAGATACGAGCAACATACAGTACTCCAATAGGCAAAACAGTAAAAACCCTTGATAAGCCAAAAGCGTTAAAAAAAGGGGTAAGCGAAAATACAAAAACAAAAACAAAAGAAACTTTCTCATCAAAACCTGCTGCAATTATGGCATGGTATGAAAACATTACCTCACGCAGACTTCAATTAGCATTACATAAAGCAGGAAAGGGAGATTACAAGTTTGAGGAATGGGAATATGAATACATACCAAATGTTTTTAGGGAAGCTACACGATTGATTAAAAACACAAAATACCTAAAGTTAAGGTTGGAAGCGGCCGATGAACATATCACGCTACAAGAATATTATAGGAAAAAACAAATAAACGCTAGACGAGCAAGACATAAAGAACTCGAAGAAGCCGAGGTGGTATTTTGGGCGATAGAACACTATGAGAAGATATACGGAGGTCAACAATGACAATCATAACACGAGCGAATTGTCCTTATCAACAGCCACGATATGAGCACGAACAGCCGATTGCTAAAGGCAAGGTACGGCATTATAAGACCAATTACAAGACAATGATACACGGTTTGCGTCTACGGCTTGACAGAGAGCCTACGGATAGCGAGATTTACGCTTATTTGCTAGAGGTGAACGAATGAAAATAGACATTTACAATTTGGAGGTAGAGCATGGGGAATAAATATTCCGCACATGAAGTTGCAGTTATTCTCGCAAATGCGTTTGGTGATGATTGCGCTTGTAATTTTAATGGCAACGACGAATGGTTGCCGATGGTGTGCGATTTTAGAGATACTGTTTGCCCTAACCCTTGCGGGGTCGCTTGCTGGGAACAGTATTTGAAACATAACCCTGAATTGCTAAAGGGGGTAGAGCCATGAGTAACACATTATTGTCGAAAGAGATTACGCAAACAGAAATTATTGATGCTTTTGAATATACGCGTATGAATGTTAGACTTGCGATAACGCACAACGAAGAAATTGATAAATGGATAGCAGAAAATCATTATCTAAAATCAGCGCCTGCTGTGTCTATAATACGTATGGCCTTCAAAGACAAGAGCGGCCGTTTGGTAGGCGCGATGTTATGGAATCATCCAACCGCTAGAGAAATGAATCAGCAGAAGATTTTAGAACTGACTAGAATGTATTTTGTTGATGATACGCCGCATTGTATCGAGAGTCATTGTTTATCAATGGCTAGAAAATATATAAGAAAAAACTATCCGCATATTAAGGGTTTGATTGCTTATTCTAGCACGGCTTATCATGATGGCATTGTATACGAGGCTGACGGATGGTTTGTAATACAAAGAACAAAATCAAAAAGCTGGGCACACAGACGTGGTCGTGTAGATAGAGATTTGAGCGATAAAATCAAGTGGGCAAGAAGCCCATAAACACGAGGGTAGTAAAATGAAAAGACGCTTAAAAATTGTATTAGTAACCTTAATCTTATCTGGTTAACAATGGGGTTATTAGTCCTAGCGAGATATATAACTTAAAAGGAGATAGAAATGATTAACGTGGAATGTATAAGAGTCGGAGGAAAGCGAGGGGTTGAAATGTTGACGAAAAGGCAGTTGGAGGATGCGGCGGAATGTCTTGCTCGGTTTCATGAAAGAACGTGCGGACAATGTTCTTGTAATAAATTTCGTTACGGATATGTGAGGTCATATGGTTGTACAGAAAACGCCGCCCAAACCGCCCTTGCATACAGGGAGATGTTGGAACGAGCAAGAAAAACGCTGCAAGACGCATGGGACGATGATGGAAGTGCC
>LSQX01176825.1_pt1 | contig 10641 bp, 8 predicted proteins | sample 654561 | NCBI WGS metagenome assembly LSQX01 (sample SAMN04489861, study PRJNA283612) | anaerobic digester metagenome | isolation source: 4 biogas reactors fed with cattle manure at either 37C or 55C with and... | place: Denmark: Kongens Lyngby | collected 2014 | reverse complement strand
TGCAAAAAACATCAGGTGCAATTAATTGCTATCGGCAATGGTACCGGCAGCCGTGAATCGGATCGTTTAGCGATTGAACTGGTCAAAATGCTACCAGAGCTACGTATGAGCAAAGTGATGGTCAGCGAGGCTGGCGCCTCAGTGTATTCAGCATCAGAGCTGGCCGCCTTAGAGTTTCCAGAGTTAGATGTATCGCTGCGCGGCGCCGTTTCCATTGCGCGACGCTTACAAGACCCACTGGCCGAGTTGGTAAAAATCGACCCGAAAGCCATTGGCGTTGGCCAATATCAACACGATGTCTCTCAAGCGCAACTGGCCCGCTCGCTGGATGCGGTGGTGGAAGATTGTGTTAACGCCGTCGGGGTTGATGTCAATACCGCCTCCTATACGCTGCTGGCTAGGGTGTCAGGCTTAAATGCCACGCTGGCTAAAAACATTGTGGCCTTTCGCGATGAGCATGGCGCTTTTATCAGCCGTGCAGCACTGAAAAAAGTGCCGCGTTTAGGTGATAAAACCTTTGAGTTGGCCGCGGGCTTCTTACGCGTGATGAACGGCAAAAACCCATTAGATGCGTCTGCTGTACACCCAGAAACCTACCCTTTGGTCACCCGTATTGCCCAAGATACCAATCGTGATATTCGTTCACTGATCGGTGATTCCGCCTTTCTCAAACAGCTCGATCCCAAGCGTTTCACTGACGAAACCTATGGTTTGCCAACCGTCACAGATATTCTGCAAGAACTGGATAAGCCCGCGCGCGACCCGCGCCCTGAATTTAAAACCGCCGAGTTCCAAGACGGTGTCGAAAGCTTAAAGGACTTAACTCTAGGTATGATTTTGGAAGGTGTGATCACCAACGTGACCAACTTCGGCGCCTTTGTTGATATCGGCGTGCATCAAGATGGCCTTGTGCATATCTCGGCTCTGTCGGAGAGTTTTGTTAAAGACCCCTATCAAGTGGTGAAAGCCGGTGACATTGTTAAAGTAAAAGTGATGGAGGTGGATATTCCCCGGGCGCGTATTGCCTTATCCATGCGTATGAGTGACACACCGGGCGAAAAACCAGCCCCCGCGGTGCGTAGCCAACAGCCACGCAATGCACCGCGCAGTGAACGTCATGCTCAGCAAGACAAACCTGCGCCCAACAATGCTGCAATGGCCGCTTTATTTGCCAATGCGCGAACTTTAAAGAAAAAATAACCGGCGCCTGTTCAGACTGACTTAGCAAGCCATGGCGTATCCGACACTAAAAGTCGCCCTGCGCCCTTGCACTTAATGATCAGCGCCCCCATATTGGCTCGATGCCCTATTGAGGAATTCCCCTTGAGCGATACATTTTCTCGTCGTCTGGCGCTGCTCAGCCAGCCCGAAGCTTTAGCACTGCTCAAGCATTGCCTACATGGTATTGAGCGCGAAAGTTTGCGGGTGGAACGTAATGGCCGTTTAGCGCTGACGCCCCACCCTAAAGTACTGGGTTCTGCCCTAACCCACAGCAGTATTACCACTGACTACTCAGAAGCCTTATTAGAATTTATTACTGATGCGCTGCCTGACTCAGCACAAACCCTCGCCGAACTGGAAGATATCCACCGCTTCACTGTCAGTAATCTGACGCAAGAAGTGCTGTGGAGTCCATCCATGCCGGGGCATTTGCCAAAAGAAGAGCTGATCCCGATTGCTGATTATGGCGATTCCAATATCGGTAAATTAAAATACGTCTACCGTAAAGGTTTAGCTGTGCGCTACGGCAAAACCATGCAGTGCATTGCTGGAATTCACTATAATTTCTCTTTACCTGATTCGATTTGGGGCGTGCTGCGTGAAGCAGAAAATGACCCGCGTTCAGCTGTCGACTATCAGTCAGCAGGCTATATTGGCTTAATTCGTAACTTCCGCCGTTACAGCTGGCTATTGATGTATTTATTTGGTGCATCACCGGCGCTGGATATCAGTTTTTTACGCGGCCGCGAACATCAGCTTGATCGCTTTGATGAAGACACCTTGTATCTGCCCTACGCCACCAGCTTACGCATGAGTGACCTAGGTTATCAAAGCAATGCCCAAGCGGGCTTAACCCCCTGCTACAACGAGCTCAGCAGCTACACCGATAGTTTGTTGGGTGCCGTCAGTACACCTTACCCTGACTATCAAAAAATCGGCACCAAGCACGGTGATGAATGGCTGCAACTCAACACCAATATTTTACAAATCGAAAATGAATACTATTCAAATATGCGCCCCAAACGCATCACCCAAGAGGGTGAGCGGCCAGTCGAAGCGCTGATTGCTCGTGGCGTGCAGTATGTGGAAGCACGCTGTATTGATATCAATCCGTTCTTACCACTGGGCATTGATTTACCGCAAGCACGCTTCTTAGACACCTTCTTATTGTTCTGCGCGCTAAAAGACAGTCCTCTGCTCAGCGATAATGAATGCCCTGCTGCCACTGAAAACTTCTTGGCCGTGGTCAAACAAGGGCGCAAGCCTAAGCTACAGCTCAATCGCTGCGGTGAGTCGGTGCCAATGTTGGACTGGGGACTGGAACTGCTTGAGCAAATGCAGGACTGTGCGCAGTTACTGGACAACAGCTACGGTATCACTGAGCACAGCGAAGCCTTAGGTAAACAAGTGGAAAAACTGCATAACCCTGATCTCACCCCATCAGCGCAAGTGTTAGCCAGCATGCGTGAGCAACAGTGCAGCTTCTCTCAGTTTGCCTTGAAACTCAGCTTACAGCACGCACAAACCCTAAGCACCCCGCCCCTGGATGCCACTAAAACGGCAAAATATCAGCAACTCGCCGAGCAGTCAAACCTCGCTCAGCAAGCCATTGAACAACAGGATCAGTGCAGCTTTGATGAGTTTGTTGCCGAGTTTTTAGCCAGCGTTGAGTAAGCCCCTTTTCAGCACTGCACCGCCCTTGCAGTGCTGAAGCACAACCACCGCTATAACGCACTCTGCTGCCGTCGTCGCCAATTCTGCAAGCTCATATCCAGATCTTGTAAGGTTTTAATCCCTTGGCGCTCGGCGCGCTTCAGCAAAATCAGCATCAACTCTGCAGTCACCATAGCATCCGCACTGGCATTGTGACGCTGCAACACCTGCAAACCAAAGAAACGCACCCAATCATCCAAGCCTGGATTGCGCATCGTGTGTTCGGGATAGAGCAATTGCACGATCTCTGCCACGTCGTAAAAGGGATGCTTTAAATGGTAGGCAAAAGCATCATTCATTTCACGAACCAGCATGCGCTGATCAAAGGTCGCATGGTAGGCCAACAGCGGACTGCCACCGACGTACTCCATAAAGTTGAGCAGTGCTTTTTCTGGGCGCATCCCCGCCGCCACTTCACTGGGTGGTATTTGGTGAATCAGAATACTTTCACTGACCGCATGATTTTTGCGGCGTAGCGTACAGCTAAACTGCTGACCCAAAGCAATCGCAGAGTTTGCAATGGTCACCGCACCAATCGATAAAATCTTATCTTTAAGCGTATTTAGACCACTGGTTTCTAAATCAACTACAACAAAACGCTGTTGACTCAAAGGCTGTGTGCTGACCTCAGGTGCGACTAGAGCGGCTAAACGCAGAGCATCCGTCTTACGCAACTCGGGGCTTTTACGAAACCATCTGAGAAGATTCACAACTGATACCTAAAGGTCAAACTGGCCTGCAAACGCTGCGCTTGACGGAAGGATTCACGCAAAATACGACGGTCTAAATGATTCAACTCATCAGGATAAATCCGATTGCTATAGGTCAGATCATTACGCGCTTGCTGCTGGTGCTGCTGCATACGAATTTGTTGAATAAAGTGATAAGCTTCAGCATAGGCATCGCCATCTAAGCGTTCAATCACACCCTTACTGACCAGCTGACGAATACGCTCTGAGGTGTTGCAGCTTTCCACACTATGACTCAAAGCCAGCACCCGCACCCCATCCACAAAAGGCGCCAAGCCTTTAATCTTCAGATCCAAAGTGTCTTTTTCAACACCTTTTTTATCCAAAGAGAAATTGCGGAACAAACCACCCAACGGCGGCCTATTTTGCATGGCACTTTGCGCCATCATGCGCTGGAACATATCGTTGCCGCGAATCATTGAGAGCAACTCACGACGCAAGGCTTGGCACCCTTCATTCGGTCCCCAAATCGCACGCAAATCAAAGAAAATCGTTGAATACAACAAGTTTTCTGGACTCGCTTCACGCACAATTTTACTGAAACGACGCGACCATTCTTGGCGCGATAAGCATAGATCAGCATTGCCCGCCATAATATTGCCTTTGCACAACATAAAGCCGCAGTCATCTAAGGCTAAGTTGATTTCCCGCGCTAGAGGTAGCAGTTTTTGTCGAATTGCATTGGCTTCTTCTTGGCTGCTGGCCTCAAATAAAATGCCATTATCTTGGTCGGTATACAGTGTCTGCTCTTTACGACCCTCACTGCCAAACACCAGCCAGGTAAAAGGCACGCCCGGGTCACCCTGAGCTTCAATGCATAACTCAATCACTCGTGAAACCGTATGATCATTGAGCAAGGTAATTAAGCGCGTGACCTGCTCAGAGCTGGCTCCGTGAGCAATCATGCGATCCACTAATGAACGGATTTCCTCACGCAACTGCACCAGCTTTTCTACCGACGAAGCATGCCGTACAGAACGCGCCAGATGCACCAAGTCAACGCGCTGTAAAGAGAACAAATCACGCTCAGAAATCACCCCCACCAAGCGACCATCTTGCACCAAACAAACATGGGCAATATGCCGCTCGGTCATGGCCAAAGCCGCATCAAAAGCCGAAGCTTGCGGTGGCAAATGGAACGGATTAAGAGTCATCAACTCGCTGATGGGCTGGCGTAAATCAGCATTGGCATCAGCAATCACCCGGCGTAAATCGCGCAAAGTGAAAATCCCTTGCGGACGCTGCATTTCATCGGTGATCACTAAACTGCCCACTTGCTGCTCATGCATCAACTGCACCGCTTTATGCAGCGGCAAATATCCTTCGCAGGTGATCGGCTGGCGCATGGATAACACCGACAAACGGGTCTCCATTGAGTATTGCGAACCTAAGGTTTCTGCCGCACGCGTTTGTATTTGCAGATTGGATTGATCCAATAAGCTACTGATCCCGCGCACTGAGAAATCACGGAAGGCGCTACACTGCGAAAGGAGTTTGACAAATGATGCCTTATCCAGCAGTAAGCAAAAGGTGTCTTCCGCAGCAATATGCGAGGTACGTGTCGCCCGCTCACCTAGTAACGCAGCAATCGGAAAACATTCACCCGTGGTAATTTCAAAGGTGTTTTCTTGGCCGCTGTCTTGACCTTGACCCCGTTCGCCATAAATACGACCCTGCTTAACAATATAGAAAAACTCCACCGGCCCATCTTCTGGAGTGATAATTCTTTCGCCTTCAGGGTAAAAACGTAATAGGCAGTTCTCGACTAGAAAGCCAAGATGGGCCGCTTCCATCTGATTAAAGGGTGGATATTTTTGCAGAAACTCCAGCGTGCCTTGAATATTTTGTTGCACAGCTGTGCGCCCTGTTTTTGCAAAGGCTTCACTTCTGCTCATGAAACACTCTCCTACGAGGTTAAGCCATCCTAAAATTTTGTTGAACACGCCCGATTCAACCTCAGGGTCAAATATCTCGGTGCGGTCAACTCACACTTGATGGCATATTATTTTTATTAAACGATGGCTATTTTTGCAGGCTTAGCGTCAATTGAACAGCGCTTATGGACATTGTGTGGCGACTTTGTTAGCGATTCCCTGAAAAAACAGCCCACAACCATGGATTCACGTAGAGACCTTCAATTGACGGCCTCAACAAAGAGCACTAGAATCCGAAGTACATATATGTATATAGCCACCCAGCTATAAAATACAGAGGTCGTGTCAATGAGCACATCGCATCCTCTAAAGCACTCAGGCTTCACCTTGGTTGAGCTGATGATCGTGGTTGCGATTATCGGAATATTGAGTGCTATAGCAGTTCCGTCTTACAGCAAATATATCCTCAGAGGTAAAGTAAAAGCAGCCCAGGCCGACCTTGTTGCGCTCAGTCTTAATCTGGAAAACTACTATCAGCGTCGACTCTCTTATCCAACAGCGGGCACAGCCAACACTGCAGCGACCACAGCATTGTTTAGTGGATGGAACCCTGCGCAAGGGAGCGATTTCAAGTATGAATTAACCAACGCTAGCAGCATCAGTTATACAGTGAAAGCTACCGGCACCAGTAGTGGTCTAACGGGTTGCACTCTGACTTTAAACCACACAAATGAACGCATTGCCAACGGTTGCCCAGGTTCAGGGGCCACATGGTAAGCTCGCGCGGCTTTAGCTTAATCGAGCTGATGGTTGGCTTAGCTCTATTAGCGTTTCTTATCATGCTAGCGGTGCCCTTCACAAACACCTGGAGCAATAGTACAAAATTGCATGAGGCGGAAAGCTTACTGCGCCAAGGTGTCGGCCGAACAAAAGCCTTGGCCCAACGTAATGAACTCGGCATCACAGGCAGCCAAACCGCGGCTATTTTATGCCGAGATAGCACCACTGCAGTACTAACACTCTATCAGGCCGCCACTTGTACTGGCACGCCCGTATGGAGTGCACAGCTACCGACAGCCGTAAACATTACAAACGGGGAGACCCTATTCAGCTGCTTGGCCATATCTAATCGAGGACTGCCAGTAGCCAGCAACAGTTGTAACGTTACCAGCACATACACCCTCTCTATTGGAGGTGAAAGTGACACAGTCACGATTAATTAAAAAAAACAAACAACGTGGCGATATTCTTATCGAAGCTCTGATCGGTATGCTGTTATTGGCCATTATTGGGCTGGGTCTGGTCTATATCATCTCACGCGTATCCGTTAGTCAAAAAGATATGAACCTGCATAATTTAGTGGTGAGTACATTGCGAGAAAAACTACAGGCGGGTGAGTGTATTGAGAGCAGCTTCAAGCTTGTTGAAGATGGCGAAACCTTTTCTATCACCCCCCACAGTCAAGCAGCTCCTACTATAGAAATAAGTAGCTCTGACGCATCTTTACCTAAAAAATCTGTAACACTAGAACCCCTTTGCTCACTATCCGTTAGCCACTCGAGCTTGGGCGGTACAATCTGCGTAGGGCCGATACCATGCGAATAATAAACAATCAACGTGGCTTCACCCTAATCAGCTTAATGGTCGGTACAGTGCTATCTATGTTGACTATTATCGCCATGCTCGCACTGTACAAAAACTTGGTACAAGTTGCCGTTGTCGCGACTCAAGACGCTAATCATGACGGTGGGCTAGCGTCAGCGCTGCTCACAGCCCAACTTGAATTACAAAGTGCAGGGTTTGGTATGGAGGAGACTGCCACTGATAATATTCGTCTGCCCAATAACGCAGAATCAACTTATATTCTCTGGCGTTATAAGAACCTGGACTCCTCACAAACGTCATGTAACGGACTTCTGGCACGTGAACATCCAGAAAAAACCGAGCAAAAGAATCGTACTTTAACCCTATTACATCAGCCAAACTGTAGTAGCTACCCTTCAGCCACAGACAGCACGCTAGCAGGTTGGGCGACTATAACAAATTTAGCCATACTGGCACCGGAGACATCCGTACTCTTCAGCAGAACTGATCCACTTAAGTGCAGTAATTTCAGTGTTGGCAATGATTTTAAACACCCATTGATAACTATTACAGCCATGAGCAGCTCTGCTCTTGCTAACTCAGTCGAAGATGGACTGAAGATTCGTTACACCGTCTGCCTGTCCAATATTCGCTCATAGCCATCGCTATAAAGGGTTACTACTATGCAATCAATCTTTAGAGGTCTTCCCTCTGCACCCTCACAGCAACGTGGCATGGCAACCATTCTTATAATTATGTTGATGGGCTTGGCTTTAACAGTCACCGCACTGGGTGTGATGTACTCGGTACGCACCAGTCAAGAACAACAAGTGACTGTGCATGCCGCCACGCATTCACAAGCTGGCGTCTGGACCGCAGCAGAGGCGGTAGGTTTGTATTTAAAGGAGCTTGATAAAACGGCATTAATGGCATTCAATCCAGAGAAACCGCTTAAATTTAAGATCAATGACAATAATGTCGTAGCAAAAATCTTCCCTCTAGACGTTGATACCGCTCCGCACCACCTACGCGCCGAAATCAGCTATACCGATACTGCCGCAAAAGCCACCTCAACGCTTGAGGTGGTTTACAACATCACATTTACCCCAAAAAAAAACGAAGAACCGTCCACTCAGACTCTAGGTAATAATGTATTAAGCTTCGCTACTAATATGAGTATGTCGGGAAGTATCACTATGCTCGGAGGTGATGCCGCCATATTCAACGTTGATGGCGATGTACTCTTGGAAGGTAGCGTGAAAAACATAAAAACCATACAAGCTACTGGCCATATTGTCATTAAAAGCAGTATTGATACTGAAGAGATATTTAGTAATGAAACAATCACGCTAGAGGGCTCTGCAAGTGTCATCAAAGCTTCTGCTTTAGGAAATATCTTTGTTAAATCAGGTGGTGGTAACCAAGGCATACTGAATAGCAATAGCAACATTATTATTACAGGCGGTAATGTTAATGAAGCTAATGCCCTTGGCTCCATAACAGCAACAAGTGGTGGTGCAACTCATGGCATTTTTACTGCAGGTAAAAATATTGAAGTTAAAGGAAATTCACTACAAAATGCAAATGCAATAGGTCATATCAATATAGAAGACAACATCACAGTCATACACTCTAAAAGCTTGGATATTGTTACTTGTCCTGAGCCAAGCTGGTCAAACTTTACGAGCATCCGAGCTCAGATTGCCACAAAAAATTGTAAACAACACGAAAATATCATTGCTCCTGATACGACAGTATCAGTCACTACCATGACGCCACTAACAAAAGTCATCCTAACAAGACCTAAAGTCGACGCCTACAGTCTAAAAAGTTCTGCCAATTATATTTTTCAAATAGAAGACAATAAAATAAAAGTGTCTGTGCGTAACATCAATAGCCTCCCTAACGGGGATTACTATTTAGGTGAATACAAAACACAAAATAATGATCGAGTTGATTACCTGTGTAAAGAAGTCAGCGACAAAGGCCTATGCTCTGTTCCAACATCATATCTAGACAGCAAAACCATCTGCCAAGGCAACTCAAACCAAAATGCTTGTTTCTCATTCAAGAACGGAACCTGGGAAGTCACAGGTAAAAACTTAGCCCCTGGCATTATGTGGTTTGAGGGCAACCTGGCATTGAAAAATGGTGATTTCTATAACACTTTCATTGCCACAGGACATATCGAAACCGATGGAAACCACGTGACCACAGCAGTCAATTATGCGGGCTACCAAGCTATTTGTTTGAATCAATACCCCAAAAACGCAACTGCACGCTTTAACAATCTATACCCAACCAATTTTTGCAACGAGAAAACGACATTAATTAACAATAGTATCGGCAATATCGCCTTACTTGCAGGGGGTTATGTTGATGCTCGTTTCGAAGGAGGGATCATCGCTCTAGGTGGCTCTAGTGAAATTTTTGGCAGCGTCATTGCTGGTGATTCTCCGGCCACTGTCGGAAACACTATCATACACGGCTACGTAACAGCTGCAGGACAAGGATCCAGCGTAGTCAGTCCCTTTAAGGGATCCACCACGATTGATTTACGAAACCTACCATCCGGCTACAACCCAGGTGAAATACCCGATATGGGTACTACGCCAGGTGGAGGTGGATCTGGTGACGATGACGATGACGATGACGGTGACGGTGACGGTGACGGTGAAACAATAATTAAAATACTCTGGTCGCGCTATTTATAAAACAGGCTAGCACTAACCACTACGACATCGACAACACTGCCTGCACAGCACAGCACAGCACCATCCAGCGTCAGCTTAAACCAAGCGCGCCAAACTCAGCCCTTGCTTTATACCACCCACCAACAAAAAACCGCCCAAAGGCGGTTTTTTGTTTACAGGGTCTAACGCTACAACTTATAAGCCATTTCTAGCTTTAAATTCGCGACGACGACGGTGTAGAACAGGCTCAGTGTAACCGTTTGGCTGCTCACGACCTTGCAACACCAACTCCAGTGACGCTTGGAACGCGATATTGTCATCAAAGTTTGGCGCCATTGGGCGGTAAGCTGGATCATCGGCATTCTGACGGTCAACGATGACAGCCATACGCTGCATAGTTTCCACAATTTGCGCTTCGGTAACGATACCGTGGTGCAACCAGTTGGCCATATGTTGACTGGAAATACGCAGTGTTGCACGGTCTTCCATCATGCCAATATCATTGATATCAGGCACTTTCGAGCAACCCACACTGTGGTCAATCCAACGTACAACATAGCCCAAGATACCTTGTGCGTTGTTGTCTAACTCGTTCTGAATTTCTTCAGCAGTCCAGTCAGTGCTTGGCGCCAAAGGAATGGTTAGGATATCGTCCAGTGAGGCAAAGGCACGCTGCTTAAGCTCTTCTTGACGGGCAAACACATCCACTTCGTGGTAATGCAAGGCGTGTAAGGTTGCTGCGGTTGGTGAGGGCACCCATGCAGTGTTTGCACCAGCTTTTGGATGAGCAATTTTCTGCTTAACCAT
>LSQX01231872.1_pt1 | contig 10642 bp, 3 predicted proteins | sample 654561 | NCBI WGS metagenome assembly LSQX01 (sample SAMN04489861, study PRJNA283612) | anaerobic digester metagenome | isolation source: 4 biogas reactors fed with cattle manure at either 37C or 55C with and... | place: Denmark: Kongens Lyngby | collected 2014 | reverse complement strand
AGATGTGTATAAGAGACAGGGGTAGGCGTCAGCCTCTATCCGTCATCTTTCGATTTAGCAGAGACCTGTGTTTTTGGTAAACAGTCGCTTGGGCCTGTTTTCTGTGGCCGAGCTGTGCTCCATCTGTTCAGACTTCACACTTCTCGGCACCCCTTCTCCCGAAGTTACGGGGTCATTTTGCCTAGTTCCTTAACAATAGTTCTTCCGCTCATCTTTGGATTCTCTCCTTGCCTACCTGTGTCGGTTTGCGGTACGGGCACCTTCTTGCTCGATAGAGGCTTTTCTTGACAGCGTGGGCTCAACTACTTCACTACTTGTTTTCGCTCCCATTCGTATCTCAGAATTATGAAGAAACGGATTTGCCTATCTCTTCTCCCTACTTACTTAGACGCACTATTCCATCAGTGCGCTAGCTTACCCTTCTGTGTCACCCCATTTCTCAAACGCTTAAAGGTGGTACTGGAATTTCAACCAGTTATCCATCGCCTACGCCCTTTGGCCTCGGCTTAGGTCCCGACTTACCCTGAGTGGACGAGCCTTCCTCAGGAAGCCTTAGGCTTTCGATGGGGGAGATTCTCACTCCCCTTTCGCTACTCATGCCAACATTCTCTCTTCTGTAAAGTCCATAACTTCTTTCGATAGTACTTCTACCCTTACAGAATGCTCCTCTACCGATGTATTTACATACATCCCACAACTTCGGTAATAGATTTTAGCCCCGGACATCTTCGGCGCAAAACCACTCGACCAGTGAGCTATTACGCACTCTTTTAATGAATGGCTGCTTCTAAGCCAACATCCTGGTTGTCTGTGTAGTTTTACATCCTTTTCCACTTAATCTATATTTTGGGACCTTAGTTGGTGATCTGGGCTGTTTCCCTTTTGACTACGAAACTTATCTCACGCAGTCTGACTCCCAAGCTTGTATCTATGGTATTGAGCTTAACTGAAAGATCTACAATCACAACACTGCCGCTTTCCATATCCATGAAGAGCCTAAAGTCATTCATGGGAACGATTGACTTAACATAACTCATGAAGATGTCTCCTTTCAAAATGAAATACAAAAAACCCATTCTACAAATATTGTAAAACAGGTTTAAAAAAATTACATCCTACCAATGGATTATATTTATGGATGATTTATGGATGATTTACATAAGCTTATCAGCTAATCTGCTTCGTCTGTCAATATCTAATTTTTGATAGGCGGAATGCAGGTGGGAGCGTACAGTGTTTTCAGTTATGAACATTTCTTTTGCAATTTCAGTATTTTTTAATCCTTTCGCCGCAAGCAGGGCGATTTCGCGTTCTCTTGCAGTGAGCAGGTCTGTCAGCGAATCAGTGATAAGATTGGTATGAAGCTTATTATAACCAATAAAAAACCTTTCCTTGATTTTTATGTAGAGTTCTAAATACTCGGGGAATTTATCCGCAATCACTTCCTCTGATAATCCCTTAAGCATCCAGTGATGAACAGCAAGGAGGTACAAGAAACCATCAGGTATTGCTGTTTCCATAGACTTGTTCAAGCTTTCAAGCGCTCTCTTTTTATCTCCCATATTAATATATCCTATTGCCATCAATAAGAATATGATAGAATTTCCAAAGGGTGTATAATATAAAACTGCTTCCTTTACAGCTTGGGTAACACCTATCATTCGGGCATAATCGCCTTTATGCATCAAATAACATAAGTGTGCGAAAATTGCATTGTTTTTTATAGTCGAAAACAGAATTTCTGCTTTGCCCATATTTTTAAGCCAATCGGCAATTCTGTCCTGATAGCCTAATTCATTCAGCAAAATTCCCCTCAATATATCCAGCACTGACCTGATAAGTGCATTGTTTTGCAAGGCGGCGGCATGCTCCATGGAGCAAAATGCTTTGTCCCAGGCTTCAAAATCGCATCTCTCCACAGCAATTTCGCAAAGATGAAGGGTGGCGCCTAATTGAACGATAGACTGTCCCTTGCTTTCAGCAATAAAAATCGCTTTGTGTATAAGAATCTCCGCCAGGTCCAAATCTCCTCTGAAATGTGCCAACTCGGCTTTGAAGAGTGTATCGGCACCGCTGCCGTGGTCTCCCGTAATTTCTGAATAAAGCCTTATAAACTTTTCAAGCTCCTCTGCTTCCCGGTCTCCTTCACCTGACTTTCGGTGAAATACTGTCATCTGAGAATAGTCCCCGAAGCACCAGGGGGCACCGGGCAAAATCACTTGTGAGCATTCCCCCTCAAACATTGGGGCGGCTTCTTCCAAGATGGGCATCATTTTATCTATAAAGGGGTAGAATTTATAGGCTGACAAAAGCATCCATTCAGCTCGCAGCAAGCCACAAGGCTCAATCATTAAGTTTATTTCCTCTAAAATTTTTGCAAATTCCGCATTCATGTCTCCGGCTTTCAGTGCCCAGGCAACCCTTAGCATGGAAAGGGGAGCATCTTTTTTTATTTCGGCGGGACAATTTTGCATTATATTTAAAGCAATATGAAAAAATGCTTTGCCTTGAATTTCATCAAAGATTAAATCGGTAAAGTCAAGAGAAAGGATCCTTTTATAGTCTTCTGTCCTTAAATAAAAGGTCATGGCCTCTTTAATCTTGCCCTTATTACAGCACCAGTCCCCTGCACGAATAAGGCATTCTCTTTCAAAGGCTTCATTGCTTTCCTTTAATTTCACCTGCAAAAGCTGGGACAGTATAGTGTGAAATTCGTATTTGCACTTATTACTCTCATATCTGATAAAGGAACTTTGCAGAGCATTTATTGCATATGCAGGCAGGGTGTCAACTTTTGCCAAGAAGGATGCCTGTTGTGCAGTAACCATTTCAAAGGGTGACAAATGCAATAAAAAGTTTTGTTGCCTTTTATCAAGCTTTTCCCAAAACAAGCTGTCCATAAGGGAAATAATTTCAGTATCAGAAAAAACTCCCCTTTCTAAAAATGCTCTCAGCTGCAGATACAATGCTATTATCCAGCCTTCGGTATATCTTACAAGCATCTGTGCTTCCTCTTTATTAATCTTAACTCCCGCCAAAGAAAAATAATGTCTTACGTCATCCTCGCCTAACCTTAAATCCGAAACAGTAATATGCAGGAATCCCCGGCTCGCAATAGTCGAATGCACATCACGTCCCAACATATGGGTTATTATAACTATATGAAGGCCTGCAATATCATGCTCAAGCAGTGCAATCAAAATTGAAGCAGGCAGTATTTCATTAAGATACTGGAAGTTGTCAATCACCAGCCATGTTTCTCTTTTGCACTTAATTGACCTTATGGCTTCACAGGTTTCCCCTATGTTTAAAGCATTGGGAAGTCCTGCTTTAAGCAAACGGTCACCCGCATCAGCATCTATTTTTTTAAATTCTAAGCATAGCCTTCCGTAACTTGACTCGGGAGCTTCGTCCACAGCGGTAAACCAACGGACTTCTGCACCCTTTGGCAGTTTATGGGCTAAATAATCCCGCACTGCGGTAGTTTTGCCGTATCCTGACGGAGCCTCCACAATAACTGCAGGCGAATGTAATAAATAATTCAATTTATTTTTAAGAGTTTCCGAATAATAGTGGATGTCTGACATTACTGTTTTTTTGACTGTCATAACAAGGCTCCTTCGGTTTCCGGTTTCGTGGACCGGTTTCGGGGACGGTTCTTTTCGTTCTCAGCCTGTCCCCGCCTCCGGTTTCGGGGACGGTTCTTTTCGTTCTCAGCCTCTCCCCGCCTTTTTTGGTGTTTTTATTTTATGTTTTTATTTTATAAATCTGTGGAGGATGGCTGCTACTTCGCATCTTTGCACCAAGCCTTGCGGGTCTAAGCTGCCGTCAGTTCGTCCGCCTAAAATCCCTGAACTCACTGCCCATTTAAGAGCGTCGAGAGACCAGGATGAAATGTTCCCGCTATCTGCAAATGTTGTGATATCGGAAGTGTTTGTGGTGTCTAAGCCTGCATATAAAGCAAATCTATACAATATGGCAACTATTTGCTCCCTGCTTATAGGCTCGTCAGGCTTGAAGAATCCGCCTTCATATCCGCTGATAATATTGTTGTCGCTTGCCCATTTGACACTTGCCGCATAATATCTGTCCAAAGGAACGTCCGTGAAAGTTAATCCTTCAGGCTGAACCAAACTGTTCTTATTCATGTATTCATGAAATCTGCCAAGCACTGTTACAAACATAGCTCTTGTCATTGATGCATAAGGTGAGAAGGTGTCATCTGTTGTTCCTTTAAACAAGCCTAAATTAACCACATAGTCTACCGATTGAGCGAACCAATCGCCCTTGTCTACGTCAATGAATTCGTTTGAATTGGTTGAATATACAATCTTTAGAGCAAATATTGCTTCAATGGCTGAATCTTCATTTACATTTGTAAATGTGTAGCTTGACACGGCTCCCACGCTTTGTCCCTTAACCAATACATTGCTAACTTCATATCCTTCATCAGGAATAATTGTAAAGGTTTGGCTTCCGCCTGCCTCCAGCTCGGATGTTGCCGGGCTGATGCTTCCGCCCCTGCCTGCCGTGGCCTTGATAGTATAGAACAAGGCTGCAGGTGCCATGGGTGCACCACCGCCGCCTCCGCCCGGACTAATTACACCGCCGCCGGGGTTAGTTTGGCCCCCTTCAGGAGCAAGTGGGGTGCAAGAAGCTTCGGCAGATCCATACTGCTGAGATCCATCAAGGCCAGTGTTGTATGCCTCAAGCCTAAAATTATATGATACTCCGTTTTCAAGCCCTGTAAAAGTATAGCTTGCAGAGCTTGCCGGAAGGGTTGTTTTCAGTATGTCATCCTTGTAAACTATAAATTTGGTGACAGGACTGCCGCCGTTGTCAGTGACTTTCCAACTGATTGCTGCCTGCTTGTCACCGGGTGTAACAGTAAGGGTGACTGAGGGTCTTCCTATTTCTGCCCGAACTTCCTCCGAAAGAACGGAGCCTTTATAATAATTGCCCTTAGCCTGGGCTGTAATTGACATTTTATGTCCTCGGTCTTCTTTTTTTACCATGTAAGTTTTATAGGTCTCGCCGGAAATGGCTTGGCCATCTCTGAGCCACTGAAGCCCGTAGTCTGTATCATCATCTTGAACCGCTTTTCCCTTAATTATGCTTTCTGCTTTCAGGCTGAGAATATCTCCAATCTTTATATCTGCGGTCTGCTCGATAAGAAGCAGGCCTCCAAGCACAGCCCTTTCCACTCTTACGGGAGCCGCAGCTATGGTTCCAAACCAGCCTTGGGGAGCTGTGTATACAGCGTGAATGGTTTTCCCTGCATCATGAATTTCAACTGTGTATGTATCACCGGAAGCCAAGAGCCTATCCCCCTCATACCAGCTTGTAGTCCCCCCGTAAGTTTTATCTTTGTCCAAGGTCAGACGCAAACTCAGACTGTCTCCCGGATCCACAAAGTCCGGGTCACTGTAAGTCCCGTTGCTTACAAGGATTTGAGCTGTTCCGGTCATAAGCCAATCGCTCTCCCAGGCGGCATAGTATATTTTGTCTCCGATGGAGCCGGAAGGAATCTCAGTGACAGGACTGCCTGAAAAATCAGCATTTTCATACCAACCCCTGAACTCATCTCCTGCCCGGGAGGGTTCCGGCAAAGTTATTGCGCTTGAAGTTGTTGAAGATAGGCTATAGGTCTCCGGCACTGTAATAGTCTGGTCAAAGGAAGCGCCGTCTCCTTTATTGAATGTAATCCTGTAGGATTTATCCAGCGTCTTTGCAAATTTTTCTATATTTACGAAACCGTTGCCGTAATAGGGGTCAAATCCTTCTTGACCAAGGTCATCGGAGCTTTGGCTAAGCAGAGTTATAAAATCTGCCGGCGAAAGAGCCTTGTTTCGCTGCTTTGCCATGGCAGCCATTGCCGATACCATAGGTGCTGAAAAAGACGTGCCGCTGTCTGTTTTGGTACCGTCATCCATATAGAGAGAAAGAATACCGGTGCCCGGTGCGGCAACCGTAACCTGGTCGTTGAAGTAAGAGTAGGCCCCGTCATAGACAGCCTTTACCGCCGAACCGCTGGTTACATGGCCATCCTGCTTGCAGGCAGATACGCTCACTACACAATCATAGGAAGCCGGATACATGTATTTATCGGGGCTTTTTGTCTGACCTGATAAATAATTTCCCGCAGAGGCAACAACAATAATGCCTGCATCCACTGCTCTTTGGCAGGCTTCCTTAAGAAGTTCCGAAGGATTTGTACTCCCCATGCTGAGATTTATTACATCCGCGCCTTTTTTAAGGGCATAGTAATCAATTGCCTCAATAATGGTGGCAACATCTGCATTGCCATTACTGTTATAGGTTACGTTGATAGGCATAATTTTTACATTTGCCGTCACTCCGTCTATTCCGACAGAATTATTTACCTGAGCCGCAATAATACCTGTTACAAAGGTGCCATGATAGGCATATGTATTTGATGCCAAATCATATTGCTCCAGTATGTTTTCAGCCTTGAAGTCCGGATGTTCTCTGTATATTCCCGAATCAATAACCGCAACTGTTACATCGTCACCAAGCATATTAGGGAGGCCCTGAGAATCAAGGCTGTTCCAGGCTGCCTGCACTTTTACAGCCAGAAGGTTCCACTGGCTCGGACTGTAAAATGGGGTATCCTGCAGGGTAAGAATGTAATTGGGCTCGTAGAATTCGGCCAAGCCGCTGCCTACAAGGGTCCGAGCTGTCTGTAAATCTTCTGTCAGGCAAAGCCCCTCGCCGACCATTTCAAGGTTTTTTACCGTATTTAAAGCAGCCCGGCTCATGGACCCCGGCGATTCAGCCAGGCGTACCAAATAACCGTTAAATTCTTCCTCAGGCCGGTCCGCAGCCTGAACATCTGTCTGAAGGGCATAGGAAAATATAAGTATAATAGTTAGGATAAGGCATAATAATCTTTTTTTCATCTTATATCCCTCTCAGTTTATATAGTTACCGCCGGAAACCAGTTCCGGCGGATTTTTTTACTTTCTGCTGTTTTTATTTTTTGCCGTACTTTTTAACTATTTCTGTAATAAAGCGGGTAAGAATCGTGCTTACTTCCATTCGGCTTGCTCCTTTCAAAGGATCGAAGGTATTTTCTCCCACACCCTGAATCAAGCCTGTCTTAGCGCACATGTAGACATATTCCGATGCCCAGCTGCTTATCTTGTCATCATCGTCAAATGCTAAATCCCTGTCATCCTCATCAAGGTTCATACCAAGATATTTGAGGAAACGAGAGAGGAAGACACACATTTGCTCCCGGCTTACAATATCATCAGGTCCGAAAATCTCATTGCTGTAACCGCTGACAATTCCCTTCTGAACTGCCCAGAGAACTGCGTCCCTGTACCAGTCTGCTCCCAGGTCATTGAAGGGTTGGTCCCCTTCTGCCTGAGGACTTCCTGCCAAACGCCAAAGTACTGTTACGAACATGGACCTTGTCATCGGCACATGGGGTGAGAATGTATTCTCGCCTGTTCCCGAGAAGAGATTTCGAGCGGCTGTAAATATGATATATTCAGCTCCCCATTCTACTTCAATGTCGTCAAAATTAACAGGCTTATCTGTCAGCTTGTAGTCGCCCAAACCGATAATCAGGTAGCTTACGCTTTCGCCGCTTACCAAGCACCAGGGCAGTATGGAAACATTTCCGTCCAAGTCTGTGTACTGAACAAGCTTGCCCTCGGCTGCTCCTGCTAAATCAACTATCATTCTGTTTACATCAAATCCGTCCCTGAGAGTTCCTTTGGGAATACGGAGTGTCAATCCGCCGCCTGTAATAATTATATCATCCTCTTTATTGGCTGATATCACTTTTTTAATATCTGCTTCTGCCAAATGCTTATAGGGCGATAAGAGGGTAAATACTTTTGCTCCCTTGTTATCACTGATAATTCTGCTTAGATTGCTTGCATTTGATAAACCCGGTGAATTAACCTCTATGGCAGTTACATAGGCACCATCCCAATATTCTCCGAAATCAGCATAGGCAGTATCAGAAAGTTCTTGAATCTCCTGTGCCTTATTATCATAAGCTGCCTTGGCATCCTCCACAGCTTTTTTCTGGTCTTCTGTAGCACCCAGGCCTGCTGAGTCAAGAGCAAGCCGGGCTTTTGCTAATTTACCGCTAATATCCTCAAGTTCTTCAAATTGTTCTGCACTAACTCCGTACAGCCCTCTTACAGCTATGAGATACCAGCCCCTGCCTAAAGCTGCAAAGGTCTTAATGAATGGATTAAGGGAAACATCATCCCCAAGATTCCAAACAATATCATCTTCTGAGCTTTCAGCTGTATCGAGTGCTAAGAAGTCACCGATGGTATAGAGCTTTTCATTTGTATGATCTTTAATTGGCATAAGGGCAAACTCAAAGCCTTGGGTAACTCCATTTTCTACCGAAGCTGTAATCTGACCGTCTGACGCATAATAGCTTCCTGCAGCTAAGCTGTCAATAAGAACTGTGATAGCCCTGTCCGTTACGGTAATCATCATGCTTCCATAATTGGAAGTATCAGCCGCATCACGTACTATCAGCTTGTAGTCGCCGGAGGCAAGAGCCTCAAAAGTATGGGTAAAGCCTTCATTCTTGTTCATGTTAATCCAGCTTAAATCCTTATCCCACCCAGGCGCACCCAAATCATAATCATCTGAAATCAATGCCATCTGGTAACGTGCATAGTATTCATTGTTTTCTTTTATAGAATCACTTATATTATATGCACCGCCGGCTGCATTTGTCAAGTTTATAGAGATGTAACCGTTGTTTCTCTCCTGGTTCCAGGCTTCATTAGGAGTAATGCTGCTCTTGCTCAGGTCAATTCCCAAGCTTGTCACGGTAATCACAGTCCGGTCTGTATTTCCCACTGTATCTTCAGCCACAAGTTCATAGCTGCCCTTATGCTCAATCTGCAGAGTGCCGTTCAGGTTAAGGCCCTCAGAAATATTGACAGCATATCCGTTGACAGTCACCTTGGCTATATCATGCTTTGCACCGGCTGTCTTATAGGCCTGCCAGGAGAGCATCCCGTTTTCATAGCTCATTTCCACTTGGGGAACTTCATCAGCTACTGTAATCATAAGGCTCGCTAAGTTTGAATTATCTGTCATATCACGAACTATAACAGTATATTCACCGGGATTCAAACTTTCGTAGGTATGTGTAAAGTTGCCCATATACATTTCCTTCCACTCCAACGTCGAATCATCTGCTATATTATCAAGGTTATACTCGCCGGCTGCCAAAGCCATCTGATAGCGAGCATAGTATTCATTCTGAGCAGTATCAGAATCAGCTGTATAGTAGCTTCCACCCACAGCATCAGTAAGGTCTACTGAAACAGAGCCGTTGCCTTTTGTCCTGTCCGGATTTGTGGAGGCAGCCGAAGTAATGGTGCAGCCGCTCAGGTCTATATCTAATTTTGAAACTGTAGTTCTCGATATAATTTCGTTTTCGGCCCTATCTTTAGCTTTTAATTCATATGTGCCGCCATAGTAAACAGGAAAGACCCCGCTATGATTATTGCTTGTACCCTGGTTGACTTTAAAACCATTTATAGTTACGGTATCAATGCCAGCCCCTTCGCTCATCAAGGAGCCGATTTCCTTATAAGCACTCCATAACAAGCTCTTGCTGTTTTCATCAAAGCTTATTGTTGCTCTCGGAAGACTTTCATCAATCTTACCCATGTAAAGAACTTTCGCGCTCCATGTAGAGTCGCCATTCACCGTGCGGGTCCAGTAGATGCCGTTTGCATTAATACTGAACACTGAAGGCTCTTCAAAAGAATTAGTTTCTAATTTTTCAAATTTACTGCCGTCAAATAAATATGCTTCGTGGGTGTTGACCGCTCCCTTTTTATTTCCGGTCTCTTCTGTAAAGCTTATATTGAGAGCCCCTATCTCATTTTTTCCGATGGCAGTATCATTCCATTCATCTCTTCCGATATAGAAATTCGCATCATAGAGGGGCACATCCACAGTGCCTTCGTTTCCTGACGGTGATTCATGGAACCAGTCCACCATAAGAACTGTGCTTACCGTATTACCTGAAATATCTTTGGCTATAATGTCATAGTTTCCATTGCTTGCAATGTTTCCAAAATCATACCTCCAAAGGAGCCGGTCATTTATGGCAGTCAACGAACTGTTTCCCGCATCATATTGTTTCCCGTTTATGCTGATATATTGAAGCCCATTGTTGTCTAAAACATAAAGGGACAGGGCTATGGTCTCGCTTCCCGCTTTTATGGATGCGGTAGCCGGAAAACTGCGGCTCCAGATAAACATTGGGTTTTGTCCGTCATATTCAGGGGTAGGAACCTCCCCTTTCGAGTAATATTCTACTATCCTGTCAAATGAGGCACTTGGACTGTCAACTTTGACGGTTACGCTGTATGCTGCGTATTTTTCATTTGTTACCTCAATAATCTTTGTCGGAGTTTTTCCTCCATTGTCGTTTGTATAGGTATGTGCTGTATGACCGGGATAATCGCTGGTCACCGTCACCTTTCCCCGGAAGTAGAGATCTATCTTTTCTGCCACGGTGCTGAAAGTAAATGAAGCATCTTTCTCTCCCATGGACAGGTTGCTTCGCAAAGGTGTCTCCTTGTTAGCCCCTTCTCCCCATGTAGGTGCAGAATTAAAG
>LSQX01198069.1_pt1 | contig 10642 bp, 8 predicted proteins | sample 654561 | NCBI WGS metagenome assembly LSQX01 (sample SAMN04489861, study PRJNA283612) | anaerobic digester metagenome | isolation source: 4 biogas reactors fed with cattle manure at either 37C or 55C with and... | place: Denmark: Kongens Lyngby | collected 2014 | reverse complement strand
GCCAGACCGATGAGTCCGATATCAGCTTTTTTCATGGCACGGCTCCTTCAATGGTGATAACCGCTCTCTCGGGCGGTTTCCTATCGCTTCACTCTCGCGTTGCCTTCCCAGACGCTCCAGACCTGTTCCTCGCTCGCGGGAAGGGCGTAGTCGTAGATCATGGTGGTAGCCATGGCTCCCGTGGACCATCCGAACTGCATGGCCTTCTCCGGCTCCCACCCCTTGTTCAGGCCGTACAGCAGCCCCCCGACGAACCCGTCGCCTCCTCCAATGCGGTCGAGGACATGAATAGGCTTGGGGGGTGCCACGTATACGTTTCCAGATGCGAGAAGGATGGCGCCCCAGACGTGTTCGTTGGCGTTCACCACCTGGCGAAGGGTTGTGGCAAATACCGAGGCCCTCGGGAATGCACGCTGCACGTTGGCGATCATGCCCTTGAAGCTCTCTATCTTCTCTGAAATGTTCTCTCCACCGGCCTCCGGGCCCTGGACTCCGAGGGCAAGCTGAAAGTCTTCCTCGTTGCCGATAAGGATATCGGTAATGGAGGCTATCTCCGTGAAAAGGGCGCGAAGCTCCTCTGCCCTTCCCTTCCAGAAGGATTCGCGGTAGTTCAGGTCGAAGCTGATGCGCGTGCCGTACTTGCCGGCCGCCTTTGCCAGTTCAAGGCAGAATTTCCCCGTCTCGGGGGACAGTGCGGCTATCAGGCCTGAGATATGCAGTATCCTGACCCCTTCCTTGTCGAAAATACGCTCGAGGTCGAAATCATCAACGCTGAGGGTCCGTCCCACTTCACCGGCCCGGTCGTTGGTTACCCTGGGTCCCCGGACGCCATACCCCATGTCTGCTATGTTGATCTGGTGGCGGTATCCCCACGGGCCGCCCTGGGGAACTTCTTTGCCTTCAAATTCAATGTTCCGCTTCCGGAGATCGTTCTTGATCAGCTGCGCAATGGGGCTGTCCTTGACGAAGGTCGTCAGTGCCTTCACCCGCTCGCCAAGGGCCGCGCTCACAGTGAGGACGTTGCTCTCGGCGCTCGTTGCCTGGAGAAAAAAGTGGTCGCTCACGTGTACCGGCTGCTGATACAATGGGGTGATCCTCAAACCCATGCTTGTGGGGCTTACAAGGGAATAGGCGCAGTTCTCCTTCATTTCCAGTTTCATCTCCTGTCCTCCTCTTCGGGGAAAAATCTTTTTAAAAAACAGGGTTATAAACCTAAATCGAAAAAAACGGCACTGCAAAAGGGCTCTTCTCGCAGAACCAAATACAACAGAACAATGGGTCTCTCAACGTAAATTTATAGTTTTTCAGACGCTTCACATATGTATGTCTCTATTTTCAGCAATATCATACCATCCCCAAATAATCTTGACACTACCTCAATCACTGAACAACGTAACTCTTTTTTCTTCAAAAAAAGTTTTTATGGACTGTTCCATCGATATGCTTTAACCCGATCTAAGAAAAACATTCTTTAGAATCGACGATTTTATTTTACAAGATCTTGCAAATACCTCTTACCTTACCGGGATTTCTTGCTTATATAATCCTTTAAATTAAACCGTGAGTTTTTTCCATGACACAGGGGGTACTAATGAATGATTAAAAAAACTTTTTTTTGAGATATTTCCTAAATGTGCATTTTTTTAAATAATATTTTCACAGTAGATTTTTTCTCTTTACAGTTGACATTTTCCTTCCCCAAGGGTAACCTCTCCTAAAAGTGAGGTGCACCTCGCTAAAAAATTAGCTTTTGCAGATAATGTTAAACTGAGGGAGGTTATTTTCTTGCAAAAAGTCTCTATTCTCGGGAGTGGAAATGGTGCCCGTGCATGCAGTGCTCAAATAGCTGCAAAAGGCTACACTGTTGTTATGTGGGAACCCCTCGAAGGTGCAAAAGATTACCTCAGGCTTAGAGAGACAAAACAAATCTTTCTTGAAGGCGATTTAAATCTTTGCGGTAATCTGCATGATGTAACGATGGATATAGCAGAAGCCGTCAGAGGCGCCTCAATAATAATGGTCGTTGTTCCTGCTTTTGCACATGCTCCAATCTTTGAAAAGCTGATTCCCTATCTCGAAGATGGTCAACATATCGTAGTCATGCCTGGAAATTTCTCAGCATACCGATTGAAAAAAATGATGGCCGAAGCAGGGTGTAAAACGCATATTACTATTTCTACGACAGAAACTATGCCGTTTGCATGCCGTATTAAAACATTCAATACGGTTTCGCTTTATAAGCGAAAATACGCAATTCATCTTGCAAGCAGTCCCTCTTCCTCAGGAACGGAAATCCGGGAAATACTCAATGATGCCTTCGCTGGAAATGTAAATTATCTTCCTGCAGACCACATTCTCGTCCAGGATCTTTCCAACGCAAATTACGTAATGCACCCCTACCCAGTTCTCCTCAACTACGGCACGGTAGAAAAGAATCCTGATACTTTCAGGCATTATATGGACGGTATCACTCCTCTTATAAGTGAACAAATGCATAATCTGGACGAAGAGCGAGTAATGATAGGAAGGAAGATGGGTTTCTGCCTCAAACCAATCCTTGAGCTGATGAAACTCTACTACGGAAATAACAATGCACAGACGCTTTATGAGTATGTAAACAGCCCGGAAACGCCATATGCTGATCTTGTCGGACAAAATGTCCGAAGCCGGTATATAACGGAGGACGTACCCGGAGTGATCATGCCGATCGCCTGTCTTGCCAGAAAAGCAGGGGCACTTTCTCCACGCTCAGACACAATCATCAACCTCGCATCGCAACTTCACGGGACTGATTACTGGAAGAACGGCACAACACTGGAATCAATAGGAATTGCCAATAAAAACATTAATGAAATTTTGACAATATTGGAATAGAATTTTGTAGCAAAAATCCCAAAAACAGGAGGAAAAGAACGATGAAAAAAAGGATTCTTGTTTCGGTACTGGTTTTGTGTTTGGTCGGGATAATGTGCGGCGAGTCGGTGGCTGCAGTTAACTGGAAATGGGTCCACTATCAACCGGTGGACTCCATGGCAGACAACCTTTCAAAAAGCATGATAAAGGAGATTGAAGAGAAAAGCGACGGGCAGATTAAGTTCTCTCTTTTCCCAGCAGGCCAGCTTGGCGACTGGATGGAAATGTCAGAACAAATGATGCGTGGAGCAATACAAATAGGTATACTTCCTGTCTCTCCAGCTTATAACAAGGCTCTTCAGATTCGTGTTCTTCCCTATAGCGTCATGAACTGGAATGAAGCCAAAAAGGCGTTTTCAGGCGAAAATCCCTTCCTTTTTGAAATACTCGCCAAGGAAATGGACAAAATCGGGCTCAAGGCTCTCGGAGTAGTTGCTGAAGGTTTCGGAGGTGCAGGGTTTGCCAAGGTGCCGGATTTCGATGTTGTCGACCCGGATGGAGACAAACGTGGTTTGAAAATTCGTGTCCCTTCAGGAAACCAGGCTTTTGAATCACTTGCGAAGGAACTCGGATTTATACCGGCATCAGTTCCGTGGGGTGAAATCTACATCGCTCTCCAGACAGGGTTGGTTGACTGCCAGATTGGTGGACAGCCATATAATACTTATTCTTCTTTCCTTGACATCACCAAGATGTGGGTCCAGTTAAACACTCATTTCCAGCATTCTTTTGTTTACATGAACAAGAAAGCCTGGGAATCACTTTCACCTGAACTGCAGCAGATTGTCCAGGAAACAACAAGAAAGTATGCTGATACGAGCTACGCACTTGCGGAAGCCGAAGATAAGAAATTTATGGAGGAAATGGAAAAAGCTGGAATAAAAATTGTAGCCCCCACTGACGAACAGCTTGAAAAAATAGCTTCAAAAATCAGAAAGAACACCTGGCCAATCATGGAAGAGGTCATCGGCAAAGAAATTATGGATAATGTTCTTACAGAACTTTCCGCTTTAAAGTAAGGCATCGTTTTAATGCCTTCCCGGGAGTAGATTTCCCGGGAAGGCTACAGAAAAGGGGGTGGAGTAATTTTGATCCGATCTTTTCTGTGGGACACGCTATTGAGGGCCCAGCGGATCATCATGCTTCTTACGATTTGCATTACCACTGCGGCAGTTTTTCTTGAAGTCATTATGCGCTATTTTTTTAAAGCTCCGCTTGTTGGGATCGAGGAGCTGGCAGCATACGTTGCATTTTGGCTTTACTTTATCGGCGGCTCTTATGGATCCTACGAGCGAAGCCATATTTCAGCCGATCTTTCTCAGTTGATTTTCAAAAACGAGGTGAATTATGCGAAAGCCCACTTTTTATCAAGCTTGATTTCTGCGCTTGCCATTTTGTACATCCTTCCGTGGGCCTATGAATATGTCAAATGGGGATTCGAAATGAACGAACAGTCGCGTTCAACTTTTCTGGGAGACAGTTTTTCCGTGGTTTATTTTCAGGCTAGCATTTTAGTCGGACTGCTGCTGATGTGCTTTTATTTCTTCGTGGAATCATGCCAATGGTTCAAGGCCGCATTCATTGACCGTGAAGTGCCTCAGCATATGCTTTCGCCGAGAGAGGAGATTGACTCATGGATTGGATAATCGCCGGTTCTCTTCTCATTTTTGCCTGCCTGATATTTTCCGGTGTTCCCATTCCTTTTGGATTTCTTGTTTCCATCATTTTTCTTACCATTACCAAGGGTATTGACCCTGGTTTTCTTCTGCCGGTGGGTTTCACTAGCCTGAACTCGGTCACCCTTTTGAGCATGCCCTTTTTCATCGCATTAGGGTATGTTGTGACAGGAGGAAGCATTGCGCGGCGTCTGCTGGACCTCGCAAATGCCATCGCGGGTAGAATTCCGGGAGGGCTTGGAATTGTCGCATGTGTCACCTCTGCGGTTTTCGGGGCAATCTCAGGCGCCGCGGCTTCATCAGTAATTGCCATCGGCACCATAATGATTCCGGAGATGGAAAAACACGGATATCCCAGGGGGTATTCGGCTGCAATCATCAGCGCTTCCGCAGTTCTCAGCACCCTGATTCCGCCAAGCATCACCATGATAATGTACGCCTTTGTAACGAGCCAGTCTGTAGCCGCCTGTTTTCTTTCCACGCTGGTTCCCGGACTACTTTTAACAGTCATGTTCAGCGCAGTCAACGTGTATCTCGTTAAGACACGAATGCCTACCGTCCAGGTACTGCCCCGGATATCGCTCGGAGAGAAGTTTACTCTTATTAGGGAAAAAACGAAACCTGCCATTGGAGGTATCATTCTCCCGGTAATTATTCTCGGAGGGATTTACGGAGGCGTCATGACTCCCACCGAAGCTGCTGCTGTCGCGGTAGTATACTCGCTCTTTCTGAGCTTTTTCGTATACCGTGAGATTCCTTTAAACAAAGCGCTGTTATTTTTGCGTTCCTCAGTAACCGCCACCGGCACCATGATGCTGATGACTTTTTTTGCCGCGATTCTGAGCAGGATTTACGCCATGGAACAGGTACCCCAGATGGTGTCTACCATGCTGCTGAGCCTTACTGAAAACAAATATCTTCTTCTGCTGCTGATAAATATCTTCCTTGTTTTTGTCGGCATGATAGTAGATGCTTTAAGCGGAATACTGCTTGTCACTCCTTTGCTCTACCCTGTCATTCTGAAAATGGGAATACATCCCATTCACTTCGCCGCCATGATAGGGGTTAATCTTGGAATGGGAATGCTCACACCGCCAATGGCCGGTATTCTCTACATGGGTGCAAAAACGGGCAAGGTAACTGTGGACAAGATGCTGAAACCAATAATGATCTTTATTTTGACATGCTACGTTCCTGTTATTGTTCTTACGACCTATTGGGAACCTCTTTCTCTTTTTCTACCAAGAGCAATGGGACTGATCCGTTAAGGAAAGGCACCATACAAAATCGAAAGGATGAAAAAAGTATGCGTATAGTTTCGGTCGAGATCATTGAAACAAAAATCCCTTTGAAACATCCGTACCGACTTTCAAAAAGATATGGGGATGTTGCTTATACTCATCCGACAGTAGTCAAGGTCACTACAGATAACGGCCTTTTTGGATGGGGTGAAACGGACGCCTGGGTAGGATTTACTTCTGAGTCCCCTGAAAGCGTTGCCGTTGTTCTAAAAAACAATATTGCACCATCGGTCCTCGGGGAAGAAGCAACCAATGTCCTCAAGATCCACGATACTATGAATTTCTTCATGCGGGAAAATCACATGGCAAAAGGCACTATTGACATGGCCTGCTATGACTTATTGGGTAAAGCTGCAGGTATGCCTGTCTATCAGATACTCGGGGGAAACCTGTACGATTCTCTGCCGATAATGGGAGCCAGTGGAGGTGAGACATGCGAAGAAGCCGCCGCCGCTGCCCTTGAAGTGAAAGCTTGCGGATACCACTCTCTCATGGTCAAAGTTGGGCGGGATCCTGTCCATGACGCAAATCGCGTACTTGCCGTCCGGGAAGCCACCGGCCCTGATTACCCACTGATTCTCGATGCTAACCAGGGATGGGATTTGCAGTCAGCTAAAAAATTCATATCGATTGCCCGTGAAGCAAAACCCGTGCTCTTCGAACAGGCCCTTGTTGCTGAAGATATCGAGGGAATGGCAGCTCTGCGAAGATCGTGCGATGTTCCGATATCGGTTGACGAAAGCCTTACTTCCTTCAGGCATGCCCAAGACGCTATTCGACTCGATGCAGCTGATGTATTCAGCATCAAGGTTTGCAAAAACGGGGGCATCAGAGAATCTGTAAGAATTATAGAACTTGCCAGGAACAATGGGATAAACATACTTTTCAACTCCATGCTGGAAGAGGGAATAACACAGGCAGCTTCTCTCAACATAGCCCTCACGACTTCAAACCTCTTCCCCTTCGGGCATGCTTACTTCTCGCCTTTACGACTGGAGGCAGACATCACAACCTATTCAAGTCTCATAAAAGGCGGAAGAGTATATCCGCCAACAAAACCCGGTCTTGGCATTGATGTTTTAGAAGACGTGCTTGATAAATATGTAACTTCAAAAACGATTGTGAGAAAATGAATGTCACCACAAGTTCTCAAAATATTAAAGGAAAAAGACAATATATTATAAATACGTTCATTTGAAAATTAAAACCGCGGAGAAAAAACATTCTTCGCGGTTTTTCAGTTTTTAGGGGTAAGGATCAAAAGAGTTTTACAAGGTTTTCCCCCATAGGCCTGCCCCCCATGTGGTCTGCTCCCGTCAAAAAAAATGCAGTCTCCCTCAGAAAGAAGATACTGTTCTCCTTGATAATGGAAAAGCATCTGCCCTTCAAGAACAAACGAAAATTCATCAGAGTCATGCATAAAATTGGGTTTTTCTTTTGCGGTTTCGACAGCATAAGTGATTAGGTAAGCGCTCCATTTTTTGTTTGGCCACGCATGCCCAAGCATCTCATAACGATATCCTTCACTGGTTTTCCTGGAAGAAATAGGTTTTATTTCATCCTTTCGAATAAGCAAAAAGTCCTCTTCCATTTCGCCAATCAGTACCGACAAAGCAGTATCCAGGTTTTTTGCAATTCTGGAATAAGTTGAAATTGGCGTACTCACTTTACCAAGTTCGATTTTCGAGAGCATTGCTTTCGAAATGCCGACTTTATCTGCAAGGTACTGTAGTGTCAATTTTTGAGAAAGACGCTTCTTCCGAATTCTTTTTCCTATAAGAACCTCCATTTCCTCCATTAATGCCCCTCCTTGAGTCCAGATTACTTTAGAAATAAGAATCCACACCTAAAAACACTAATTTATTATACCCTCGTTTACACTCTTTTTTGATTTGTTCCAGAAAGTACAGAAGTTATGATGATAAGAAAACTTCACGCTATAAGTGAGAATCTATTTTCTCCAATAGGCAAATGATTTTTTCCCTCACAACAGTTGGTCCCCGGTGTTTCACTAATTTCCCCGCATAGTGGGAAATACCGGGGGAATAGTGAAAGGGCAAATGACACGGCAGTAGTATAAAAAACAGGGGAAGCTCTTCACAGGACTCTGCCGTATTGCACATTTACCGGTTCCGGGAATGATTTAGTTAACTGTATATCATCCTTATGGTTCACGTCAGCCTGAAAAGAAGGAAACGCAGGGGATTCTGCCTTCGGGCGACAAGATAGCAAAAGGAAGCCCCCTCCGGTATTTTCCCAAAAGATGCAGTTTGTAAGCACCGGGGCACTCTCCTGATTATAAATGCCTCCCCCTTCATTATCAGCTTCGTTTACATAGAAGGTGCAGTCACTTACAGCCCGTTCCCGGCTTGGCTGGGCACGGGGAGATTTCGGATCTCTTCCCATGTAAAAGAGGAATCAAAAACATTTTGCTGCACTGAGTTTTTCCAGTTGTAGAAAAAAGGTCTAAAAGACAATACCTCGCAAGGAAGGCAACATCTCTGAAAAAGTTTTCCCCGGCAGATTATTCTTCCTGCCCTATCTCGGCCAGCAGCTTCTCCATAAGGCTGCAGAACCGGTCGTGCAGTTCGGTGATCACTTCTTCGTTCCCGTCCTCAAGGGCGTGCTGCAGATCCCTGGCCGTCTCGAAAAGCTGTGTGGCTCCAATGCTGCCGGAACTGCTTTTTACCTTGTGGGCGATCTGTGCGGCTTCACTGTAATTTCCGCTCCTCACAGCAGCGGTCAATCTTTCCGCCGTATCGCTGTTTTCCCTGCGATATTCGGCGATGACTGCCTCGTAGAGCGCCTCGTTGTTTCCCAGGTATTTCATTCCCAGCGACCTGTCGAGGATCTCTGACCCTTTCATAGAGGGAGAGGCTGCACCGCTCTCAAGTACCTTTTCCACCGCCTCGAGAAAGTGCTCCGGGTCGAAGGGTTTGCTGATGTAGTCCAATATGCCGAAACGCCCGCATTTCTCCCTGACCCCGTCGATCACATCCGCCGTCAGGGCGATTATGGGGACATCCCCGGATTCCTGCCGTATTTTCCGGGAAGCCTCAAATCCGTCGAGCACCGGCATGTGAAGATCCATGAGTATGAGGCTGATCTTCTCCCTGTTTTCAGTGAACGCTTCAACGCCTTTCTGTCCGTCGTCCGCCAGGATCACGTTATACCCTTCCTGTTCAAGGAGCGACCTGGCGATGAGCTGGTTGGTTTTGTTGTCCTCCACCACAAGGATGGTTTTGCCTTCCTTTTTCATCTTCTTCACCTGCTGTTCCTTTTTATCCGGTTCACCTCCGCCCACAGATGCCACCGCCTTGAGCTTGAAGATCTGCTGGATGGCGTTGAACAGTACGGACTGGATCACCGGCTTGCCTACGGCCATATCGATACCGTGCTCCTCTATCCGGTCGAACAGATCCTCACGGGTCATGGGCACAAGCAGAACGACCGCGGGCATTTTTACGATCCTGGGGTTGGTCCTCATTCTGTCCACGAATACGAACCCCTTCTCTTCAGGCGTGTCATAATCAATGACCAGCAGATCAAAGGGTTTTGAAAACTTGTCGTTAGCCGTCTCCAGAAGGTTTTTCGCGCTCTTCTCCGAGGTGGTGATCTCGCACTCCATGCCGAAGGAGCTGAGATAGGAGTCGATGAGGTTCATGTTCGAGCCTGTCTTCTCGAGAACGAGGGTCTTGATGTTCCTGAAGTAAGAGGAAGCGATCTTGTTTCTGTGTTCTTCCTCTTTTTCAGCATCCACTTCAAGGTCAAGCTGTATTATAAACGTAGTCCCCTCATTCTCCACGCTGAACACCTGGATTTCGCCCTTCATCATCTCCACCAGGTTTTTCACTATTGACAACCCGAGCCCCGTTCCTCCGAAACGCCTCGTGATGCTCGCGTCTCCCTGGATAAAGGGTTCAAAAAGCTTGTTCGCCTGCTCCTCGGACATGCCTATTCCCGTGTCCTCTATGGTGAACAGCACGAGACAGCTTCCGGGCTTCCGGGCCTTCATCCTCACATCGAACGAGATGGTACCCGACTCGGTGAACTTAGCGGAGTTGTTGATGATGTTGATGAGTATCTGCTCGATGCGCCTCGGATCACCGAAAAAGTGGTTGGGAAGTTTGGGATCCTTTGTAAGATGGAATCCGATGCGCTGCTCCTCGATCTTGAACGAGACGATATCGATGACGTTCTGCAGCAAGTTATCGATGTTGAACGGTATCTTTTCAAGCTGCACTTTTCCGGCCTCTATCTTCGAGAAGTCGAGGATATCGTTGATAATGCTGAGCATGTTGTTCGACGCCTGGATTATCCTTTCCACGTACATTTTCTGGGTCGGGGTTATCTCCGTTTTCTTGATGAGATAGGCCATTCCGTTTATGGCATTCAGCGGTGTGCGCACCTCGTGAGACATCCGTGCCATGAAGCTTGACTTCACGTTGTTGGCATCTTCCGCTTCCTGCTTTGCCTGTTCGAGATCCTCCTGGACCTTCTTCCTGTACGCGATCTCCTTGTTAAGTCTCCAGATCCAGCACAGTGATACCGCCAGAATCAAAGCCACGACAGCGCCGGCTGCGAGCAGCATCCTGATGATCGGGCCGTAGTCCACGCCGCTCCCGAGGTCGATCCACTTCGTGTTGATCGCTATTTTCTGCTCCTGGGTCATTCCGGCCAGCACCTTGTCGATGGCACTGACAAGCTCCGGCCAGTCTTTCCGCACGGCGAAATGAATTGACTGCTGCTTCT
>LSQX01190162.1_pt1 | contig 10642 bp, 5 predicted proteins | sample 654561 | NCBI WGS metagenome assembly LSQX01 (sample SAMN04489861, study PRJNA283612) | anaerobic digester metagenome | isolation source: 4 biogas reactors fed with cattle manure at either 37C or 55C with and... | place: Denmark: Kongens Lyngby | collected 2014 | reverse complement strand
CCCACTCGGTCATGGCGGCGGCCTGTTCGAGCGTGTCGAAGAGCGCGAGGGTATGCACCTCTTCGGCGGTGGTCACCTCGAGCCCGAAGAGGCAGGCAAGGCCGGCCGCGCGGCAACAGTCGGCCAGCGTGGGGGTGTTGCGGGCGCTATTGTGATCCGTGAGCGCCAGCGCGTCGAGTCCCGCCTCGCGGGCGCGCGCCACAATCGCGCACGGCGACATCTCCAGATCGGCGCAGGGCGAGAGGCAGGAGTGGATGTGCAGATCGAACCTCACACTGCACCGTCTCCCTTGTGGCCGCGGAAGTGCCGCCGCCGGATGCCGGTGACCACGGCCACCCCCAGATAGAGTGCCGCCGCCAGTTCTATGATCGTGGCGCCGGTAGGCCAGTTGGGCGCGTAGCTCAGGGCCAGTCCGCCGATGGTGACGCCCAGCACCAGCAGCGAGGCCAGCGCCATCATGGGGCCGAGCCGGCGCGTGATGAGACCGGCCGTGGCGCCCGGCAGCGTCAGCAGCGCCAGCGCCAGCACGATGCCCACCACCTGCACCAGCAGCACGATCGTCAGGGCGGTCAGCACCATGAAGAGCAGCTCATAGCGCTCGACATGCACGCCGCGCAGGCGCGCCATCTCGGCATTGAAGCCGATCAGCAGGAAGCGGTCGTGGAAGAGCGCCATCAGCCCGACCACGCATAGGTTGAGAAGCACCATCAGCCAGAGTTCGGCGGGACCGACCATCAGGATGTTGCCGAAGAGGTAGCTCATCAGATCGGTCTGGTAGCCGGGGGTGGCCGCCAGAAACGAGACGCCCAGCGCCATGCCGACGGCCCAGACCGCGCTGAGGACGGAGTCGTGGCGGAAGCGGCTACGGAGCGTGGTGTAGCCTACAATCAGCGCCGCGCCGACGGCGGTGATCACCGCCCCGAGCGCGGGGGTCATCCAGGTGACACCATGGACGCGCTGCAGGTAGACGGCCGCGCCGATACCCGCCAGGATGCAGTGCGAGATGGCCCCGGCGACATAGGTGCTGCGGCGCACTACCACCCAGCACCCCATCACCCCTGCCGGAATCGCCGCCAGCAGAGCCGCCAGCACCGCGTACTGGAGGAACCGGAACGTGGACAGATCATGTAGAAACGTCATCGTGCCTTGCTCCGGAGCCTCTGTTGCGGTGCCGGCGTTGCGGTCAGTGCTAGACCTCGAGGTTGAGGTACTTGCACTCGCGCGCGGAGAGCCTGACCTTCAGCGCCTCGAAGCAGGAACGCGTCTCGGCGATCGTGCGCGGTCCGATGAGCGGGAAGGTCGGGAACGGCTGGTGCAGTACCCAGGCCAGCGCAATGTTGATCGGCTCGCAGCCCTTCTTCTGCGCCAGCTCGATGGCCCGCTTCTGGCGCTCGAAGTTCTCTTCCGAGTACCAGGACCTGACCAGCGAGGCGTCCTCGCGCAGATCGGGATGCGCCCGCGTGGGGACGAAGAAACCGCGCGCCTGGCTCGACCAGGGCATCAGCGCGATCTGCGTCCGCTTGAGGAAGGCGCGCGACTCCTTGTCATGCACATGCAGGCAGCCAGCCCAGACCGGCTGGACCATTTCCGCCAGCGCGAGGTTGTTCGAGAGCACCGAGAAGCCCTGCAAGCCCTTGCGGCGGGCATAGGCATTGGCCTTCTTCACACGCTCGATGCTCCAGTTGCTGCCGCCAAAGGCCTTGATCTTGCCGGCGCGCACCAGCTCGTTGAGCACATCAATGAAGCGTCCGACGGGAATGTCGAGGTTGTCGCGGTGCATCATGTAGATGTCGGCCGAGTCGATGCCCAGCCATTCGAGCTGTTGCTCGAGCTGCTGGGGAATGACTTCCGGGAAGCAGTTGGGCGTGTGGGCACCCTTGGCGAGAATCACGACCTGGTCGCGCACGCCGCGCTCGCGGATCCAGCGCCCCAGCAGCACCGAGCGCTGCTGGCCATAGATGTGCGCCGTGTCGAAGACGTTGCCGCCGCGCATGAAGTAGTCGTCGTACACCGCCATGGCGTGCGGCATCGTGTCCTGGTTGTCGACGCCCATGACCAGACGCGAGAGGGGCTTGTCGAGATGCGCGACGCAGCCCTCGGGGACAGGCGCACCGGCCCGCCGCGCGAGGGGACGGTTGGCCGGCGTCAGGCGCCCGAGCGCCTCGGGGCGCTCCTCGTCGTAAACGAGCCCGATCGCTGCGCGCCAGGCGTCCTGCGTACGGAGGTTGCCGAGCGTATCGTCCCAGGTCATGGCCGGTGCCTCGGCCTGCTGCACCCCCGCGAGGATGGCGCGTCCGCAGACGTCCGCCTCATAGACATAGCTTGTGATATCCGAAGGAATGTCGATGACCTCCTCGTCCTGTCCATGCCGCCGGACGACGATCTTGCCGGGCATGGCGCCGGAGCGGGCCGACACGTAGGGGCTAGGCAGGAAGATGCTGCCCTTGCTGCCGAAGATGCGCACTACATTCTCCTGGTTGACGCCCACGCCGGTGGAGATCGTCGCCACGATGCCGCTCTCGAACTTCAGCGTGCCGACGGCCCAGCCATCCACCTTGGTCTCGGGATGCAGCCAGCCGGCGCCGGTCACGGCCACGGGGTTGGCGAAGGGCCTTCCTGTGGCGGCACCCGCGATCAGGCGCACGATGGAGGTGGTGTAGCCGCCGACGTCGAGGATGCCCCCGCCCCCGAGCGCGTTCTTCCAGAGACGGGAGTCGGGATTGAAGCCGGCATGGAAAGAGAAGGTGGCCTGAATCACGGAGACGTCGCCGATGACCTTATCGCGGAGCAGTTCCACGAGACGTGCCGTCTGCGGATGGCAGCGGTACATGTAGGCCTCCATGAGGAAGACCCCGTTCTCGGCCGCGGCGTTCAGCATCGTCTGCGCCAGGTAGGAGTTGATGGCGATGGGCTTCTCGACGAGCACATGCTTGCCGGCCTCGGCGGCCTTGATGGCCCATTCGGGATGCATGGGGTGCGGTGTGGCGACGTAGACCGCCTGCACCCCGGGGTCGGCCAGCAGGGCCTCGTAGCTGCCATGCGCGCGGATTCCGCCCCACTTGGCGGCAAAGTCGTCGGCCTTGGACTGCGTACGCGAGCCTACCGCGACCAGACGCCCCGTCTGCGAGCGGGTCACCCCGTCGGCAAAGGCGTTGGCGATCGCGCCGGCGCCCAGGATACCCCAGTTAACCTTTTTAGCCATACAAATCATCCTTTTCTTGAACAAAGCTGCTGGTGCGGATCCAAAACGCGCCCTCCTGCAGTGAGGACACGCCGCACGGCAATATGTTGGCGCAATCCGCGGGCGAATGCAAGCGGTATTCGGTAGTCGGGTAGGCGATTGCGATTGCGCTGTTCAAGTTTTGCGCACCTGTATTGCGCGAAACGGGTGCGAGGAAAAGTGCGATCCCCCAGCGGATGCTGTAGTTTCCCTGGAAACACGGGCAGATTGCCCGTGCCACGTGTGCCTGGCAAGGGGCTTTGCAAGAAATCCGGGGATTGCCGTCGAACGAATCGAATGAATCGAGATAATCGAATCTGTCGAATCACTCGATTCTAACGATTCCATCGAAGCCCCCCGGCCTCCCGTTCGCTTCCGATGCGCCTTGGAGCCTGCGGTCTCCGCGGTGTATGGATGCGGCGCATGGATGGAGAACGACACCGCCGGGGACGGCGGGCTCCAGCGTTCCGGCATTCCGTTCACATTCGCTGGCACCTGTACCGAACCACCCTGCCCGCCGCCCCGGCACAAGCTCACGGTACAGCAACTGAAAGGTAGGGCGAGCCGTCCCCGTCACGCCGCTACGCGGCATGACCGGCGAGCCGCACACAGACAATAATAAACCGCCAAGACGCAAAGAGCGCCAAGATTGGCAACCGCGAATCAACGCTAATTGCCCATGCCTGCGCCGTGGCATCAGATGAGAATATTGAGGTGCGGGGACAAAGTGTTGTGCCGACCTCCCACCCCACTCCTCCGCGCCCTCCGCGTCTCCGCGAGGCTAACACCAAATACCGAATACCCAATACCCAATACCGAACCAACACTAATTGACGCGAATGAATTCGATGGTGCTGCGGGAAGAGGAACCGCTAAAAGCGAAAATTGGAACAAGCGGGTGGATGAGCGTGCCGATTAAGAGTGGGTTTAAGTGGGTGCTTCCCGCTTACTCTTACTCTTAATCCTGCACTTAAGCGGCACGCTTACTCTTGCTCTTAATCTCCGCTGGGAGCCGGGCGTCACTGCGGGCCGCACACAGGATGGCATCAGCGTAAGCTACGTTACCGCTAAATCCTGAAATCATGTCATCCTGTCAAAAAAAAAACAGTCGCAGTCACCGCAACGCGAATGCTTCAGCGCGCAGTTCCCCGCAATCACAAATCACAAATCTAAAATCACAAATCTAAAATCACGCCTCCGCCGCCTGCGGCGGTGCAAGATCCGGGCGCTGTTTCCCGATTTCCTCGACAATGGCGGTCATGCCGGCGAAGTGCCAGCCGTCGCACCGTACCGTGGCCCCCGAGGTGAAGGTCACCTCGAAGATGCCCTTGTTGTCCCAGCGCCGCCAGTCGATCGACGCCAGATCCGACCAGCCCCACTGCCCGCCAAACCCGCTGCCGTGCAGGCCCGTCTCGTCGGCGATGAAGACCTTGCCGCGCTTGGCGGCCACTAGTCCGGCCAGCAGCAGCCCCAGCAGCAGCGCGATGGCGGCCTGGATGAACTGGGCGCGCAGATCCTCCGCCGAATAGAGCGGCTCCTCCAGCAGGCGGCGCACAGCCTCGCGCTGGGCGGCGACGGCCTTGTCGAGTTCCTCGGGGCGCTGCGGCAGGCGCAGTTCGCCCATCTTGCTCATCAGCTTGCGCGGGGGCTTGGCGCCCTGCTCGGCAAATATGCGGTGCAGTGCCCCGCCCTCGGGCGTCGGGCTCTCGAGCCACGCCTCGGCGGTCAGGTTGGTGGCCAGCAGCGCCGGACGGGCCGCCGCCATGCGGGCATTCAGCCGCGGCCAGCCGATGATGCCATCGTAGAGCGACCAGGCGGCCAGTGCGGCCATCAGCAGCGCCACGCCCAGTGTCCGCCGCGCGTAATCCTTGTTCAATCTGGCTTCTGCCATTGTTTCTCCCTTTCCATGGGGTCTTATCCCCGGTACCTACCAGAATCCATACTGCCCGGAGGCAAACACATAGAGTCCCAGCAACAAATTGGTGGACACATGCGCCACCACCGCCGGCGCAATCCGCCCTGTCCTGATGACAACGGCCCCGTAAACGACTCCGGCCAGCAAGCCCGCCAGCCAGCGGTCATGTTCCAGGCCGAAAAGCACCACCACCCACCAGAAGGCGGCGGCATCGAAGACGATGCGGCCGGCTGCCGGAAGGCGCACGCCGCGGAACCAGTGGTAGAGGAAGCCGCGGAAAAAGTATTCCTCGATCACCGCGATGACGCCTGCCGAGCCCAGCAGCTTCAGCACCGCGAGCACCCAGCCCGCCTCGGCCGGCGAGTAGGCCAGCGAGGGATGATTATAGGGCAATTCTGGAAAGATGGCAGGGTCCAAATATGACGGGAAGCGTCCCGGGGGGAAGACCAGCCAGCGGTAGTAGAAGGCTTGCAGACCGGGCCAGAGGCGTCCGGCCCACGGCGTCTCGGGGAGAATCCAGAGCACGGCGACCAGCACACCGGCCAGCAGTCCCAGCGCCCAATCGGTCGCGCGCAGGCCGGGCTGGCCGCGCCAGGGACGGAAATAGAGCAGCAGCGCGGCACAGACGAGCGACTTGGCGGCGTAGCTGACGGGATATATCCAGCGCGGCAGTGTCCAGACCAGCGCCGCAACCTGCAGCAACAGGATCACGCCCACCCAGACGGCGAAGGGCACCCAGTGGCCCAGAAGCCTCTTCCGCGTCCCGTCCGTTTTCCCGCTACACTCTGCTGCGCCCATCATGGTTTCGCGACCGGCGCCCCGCCGCGCGCCGCCTACAGAGTGTGTTGACTTATTACCCATCCCCGCTGCTTTTTTATCAAGAACTCATGAAATCAGGAATTTGTTTGTGGATACCGCGCATTCTTGCCCTTTTCTTGAGTTCTTGAGTTCCTGATTAATCCGCGCGGACAATAAATCAACAGTCCCTACAAGCCAAAGTTGCCAAGCCGGGGCCGCAGCGCCTCCATCTGCGACTGGATTGCCTGTATCTCCCTATCCTTTGCGGGATCGGCGGCAGGCGTGGCGTTGTTCGCCTTCCATGCCTCGTACTGCCGCGTGACAGTCTCGATTTCACGCCGCATCCGCGGCTCCCGCTCCTTCACCCGCCGCAGCTCATCGCCCAGCCGGATGCGTTCCGCGCCCTTGGCCGCATCGCGCGCCCGCGTCAGCCGCTCGGCCTCGGCCTTGGCGGCATCGTACTTCTCCTTCAACTGGCGCAACGGCGCGGCGTGGGGGTTGGCATCGACGCTACGGCGCGCAAGCTCCTTCTTGCGCTCCTCGACACGCGCATTGAGCCCGGCATAACGCAGCAGCAAATCGAGCTCGTCGGCATCCACCTGGTCGCGCCCGCCGGGGAAACGGATCAGATCGGCCGTGGCTATCAGGAAGGGGCCGGACCACCCCGAACCGCGCCAGATGCGGCAGAGGGCCATTTCGCCCTTCGAGGAACTGGTGATGCCGACCTGCTCGACCAGCGTACCGCCCGGCAGCGTCTCCTCGCGCCGCTTGCCGTCCTTCTCGAAGAACGGCGCCTGCAGCAGTGTGACTCCCCAGTGGGTGATATCGGTGCCGGAAGCGCGGATGCGCTGGGTGGAAGGCGTGTAGCCGAGTTCGGTGACGACGATGACCTCGGGTGGCGGTTCCTGGCTGGCGGATGCCACCGCAGGTGCAGCCTGCGGGGCTGTCTCCACGGGCTGGCCTGCGGCCGTGGCGGGCAGATCTTCCGCTGCGGGCTGGTTTGCGGCAGCGGGGGGCTGCACCTTCGGCTCTGCCGCGGCCAAGGGCGGCAGCCTGGGCTCTGCCGCCGGCGGCATCACACCCTGCCGGGCCGTGCTGTACGATACAGGCGCGCCGCCGTCACGCGACGGTGCCGCCGCGGAAAGCCCGGACTTGAGCCGCGGTGCGCCATAGTAGATGAGAAGGGTGCCGATGATGGCCGTCGTCAGGTATCGAAGCAAGAACCCCATGAATCTTTCCTATTAGTGCGCCATCCGCTATTGGATGGCACGGTGATACTCCTGTAGCGAACGCACGATGCCCTTGTCCTTGCGCGCGACCGCGATGCCGCGCGCCGAGGCGTGCGCACCCGCGAGGGTCGTGATGTAGGGCACCTTGTACTTGAGAGCCGCCTTGCGGATGCTGGCGTCGTCCGCCAGTGAATCGCGCCGCGGGCTCGGTGTGTTGATGATGATCGAGAGCCAGCCATTGACGATATAGTCAATCACGTTGGGGCGTCCCTCGTCAATCTTGTGTACAACCTCGGCCTGCACGCCATGGCTTTGCAGGAAGGCCGCCGTGCCCTCGGTGGCGAAGATCCTGAAGCCCAGTTCCGCGAACTCGCGGGCCGACTCGATGGCCTTCTCCTTCTTCTCCGAGAGACTGATCAGCACCGCCCCCTCGTCCGGCAGCCTGGCTCCCGCCGCCTCCTGGCTCTTGTAGAAGGCCAGCGCATCATTCCTGGCCATGCCGAGAACCTCGCCGGTGGAGCGCATCTCCGGCCCGAGGACGGGGTCAACCCCCTCAAACTTGTCGAAGGGGAAGACCGCCTCCTTGGCGCCGTAGTACGGAATCTGGCGGTTGGCAAGATGGAGCAACTGCATCGGCTGCCCCATCATCAGCCGGGTGGCGATGTTGGCCATCGAGATGCCGCAGACCTTCGAGACCAGCGGCACGGTACGCGAGGCGCGCGGATTGGCCTCGAGCACGAAGACCTTGCCGTCCTCGATGGCATACTGCATGTTCATCAGGCCGCAGACCCGGAGCGCCTTGGCGATCTTGCGCGTGTAGTCCTCGATCGTCCCGATGTTCTCCTTCGGGATCGATACCGGCGGCAGGATGCAGGCCGAATCGCCGGAATGCACGCCGGCCAGTTCGATGTGCTCCATCACGGCGGGGATGAAGACCTCCTCGCCATCCGAAACCGCGTCGGCCTCGCACTCGAGGGCGTCGCGCAGGAAGCGGTCGAGCAGCAGCGGACGGTCCGGGGTCACGCCGACCGCCTTGTCGACATACTCGCGCAGCATGTTGTCGTCGTAGATAACCTCCATGCCGCGGCCGCCGAGCACGAACGAGGGACGGATCATGATCGGGTAGCCGATACCGGCGGCCACCGCCCGCGCCTCCTCGAAGTCCGTGGCCATGCCCGACTCCGGCATGGGGATCCCGAGCTTCTCCATCATGTGGCGGAAGAGATCGCGGTCTTCGGCAATGTCGCTCGAGTCGATCGGGGTGCCGAGGATATTGACGCCCGCCTCGGCCAGCTCGCGCGCCGTGTTCAGCGGCGTCTGGCCGCCGAACTGGACGATGACCCCCAGCGGCTGCTCCCGCCGGTAGATCTGGAGCACATCCTCCAGCGTCACCGGCTCGAAGTAGAGGCGGTCGGAGGTGTCGTAGTCCGTGGAGACCGTCTCGGGGTTGCAGTTGACCATGATGGTCTCGTAGCCCATCTCGCGCAGGGCCAGGGCGGCGTGGACACAGCAGTAGTCGAACTCGATGCCCTGGCCGATGCGGTTGGGGCCGCCGCCGAGGATCATGACCTTGCGCGGGTTCGGCGGCGGATTGTGCTCCCCGGCCGGGTTGTAGGTGGAGTAGTAGTAGGACTTGCCCTCGACACCGCTGACGGGCACCGCGCACCAGGTCTCGACAACGCCGAGGCGCTCGCGCTGCTCGCGGATCGCCCTCTCGCGGACCGAGAGCAGGCGCGCCAGGTACTTGTCGGAAAAGCCTTCGCGCTTGGCCGCGATCAGCAGGTCGTCGGGCGGCAGCATCCCCTTGTGGTGCAGGATCTCCTCCTCGCGCTGCACGAGCTCGCGCATCTGCTGCACAAAGTAGGGTCTGATGGCGCAGGACTCGAAGACCTGCTCGTCGGTGGCGCCCTTGCGCAGCGCCTCGTAGAGCATGAAGTGCGTCTCGCTGCTCGGCTTGCGCAGCATCAGCAGCAACTCATCGAGGGAGCGCTGGTTGAAATCCCTGGCGAAGCCCAGGCCGTGGCGTCCGTTCTCGAGGCCGCGGATCGCCTTCTGCAGCGTCTCCTTGTAGGTCTTGCCGATGGTCATGACCTCGCCGACGGCCTTCATCTGGGTGCCGAGCTTGTCCTCCACACCGCGGAACTTCTCGAAGGCCCAGCGGGCGAACTTCAGCACTACGTAGTCGCCGCAGGGTGTGTACTTCTCCAGCGTGCCGTCGCGCCAGTAGGGCAGTTCGTCGAGCGTCATGCCGGCGGCGAGCTTGGCCGAGATCAGCGCGATGGGAAAGCCGGTGGCCTTCGAGGCGAGCGCCGAGGAGCGCGAGGTGCGGGGGTTGATCTCGATCACCACGGCACGGTCGTTGGCCGGATCGTAGGCGAACTGCACATTGGTACCGCCGATGACGCCGATCTTCTCGACGATCCGGAAGGCCATCTGCTTCAGACGCTCCACCACCTCCGCGGGGATTGTCAGCATCGGGGCGGCGCAGAAGGAGTCGCCCGTATGCACGCCCACGGGGTCGATATTCTCGATCGTGCAGACGCAGATCATCTGGTTCCGGGCATCGCGCACCACCTCGTACTCGAGTTCCATCCAGCCCTTGAGCGACTCCTCGATCAGCACCTGGCGCGTCATGGAGAGCGCCAGGCCGCGGGCGGCGACCACACGCAGTTCCTCCATGTTGTAGACGAAGCCGCCGCCGGCGCCGCCCATCGTGTAGGCCGGACGCACCACCAGCGGGAAGCCGATCTCCGTGGCCAGCCTCTCCGCCTCGTCCAGCGTGCCGGCCACGCCCGAGTGCGCCGTCTCGATAGCGATTTCCGCCATGAGCTGCTTGAATATCTGGCGATCCTCGCCGCTCTCGATGGCTTCCAGGTTTACACCGATAACCTCGACATTGTACTTGGCAAGGATACCGGCCTTGCTGAGGGCCATGGACATGTTGAGCCCAGTCTGCCCGCCGAGGTTGGGCAGCAGCGCGTCGGGACGCTCGCGGGCGATGATCTGCTCCAGCCGCTCCAGATTGAGCGGCTCGATGTAGGTCACATCCGCCACGACCGGATCCGTCATGATCGTGGCGGGGTTCGAGTTGACCAGGACGATCTGGTATCCAAGCTCGCGCAACGCCTTGCACGCCTGGGTGCCCGAGTAGTCGAATTCACAAGCCTGCCCGATCACAATCGGCCCGGAACCGATGATGAGCACTTTTCTGATGTCGTCGCGCCGCATGTAACGCTCCAAAATGTCTGGAATGGCGCCAACCAGTCCCGCCGGGGATGGATGCACCAAAACGGGTGTCAGCATACCGCAAGACTGGTGCTCTGAACAGCAAAAACGCCGCGTTCAACTTTTTAGGCTTCACAAGGCGGCACTCTTTTCGCTATGGTATGCGCTGTTCGCACTTTGGCGGCTTAGCTCAGTTGGTAGAGCAGCGGAATCATAATCCGTAGGTCGGGGGATCGTGGCCCTCAGCCGCCACCA
>LSQX01066420.1_pt1 | contig 10642 bp, 5 predicted proteins | sample 654561 | NCBI WGS metagenome assembly LSQX01 (sample SAMN04489861, study PRJNA283612) | anaerobic digester metagenome | isolation source: 4 biogas reactors fed with cattle manure at either 37C or 55C with and... | place: Denmark: Kongens Lyngby | collected 2014 | reverse complement strand
CGCGTAACCGATGCAATGCGCGAGCTTATTCTCAGGCGCGCGAGCACGGCAGAGGTAAAAGAGCTTGCGATTTCGGAGGGTATGCAGACGTTGCGCATGGAGGGTATAGATAAGATAAAGAATGGTGTAACGTCCGTTGAGGAGATATTGAGGGTTATCGCATAGTATTTTCAGCGGCACCCGCGGGAGCGACGGTTGTTTTTCGCTCTGACATGGAGGTGTTTTTAGTGAAAGAAAGATTAAAATTCTTAACGAAAAAGAATGGTGTCGCATTGGCAACCGTTCTTATAATCCTGTTCGTGCTCACGTTGTTTATTCCGGTGCTTTTCAACTTTGCGGATAACGCAACGGCATCGGCGATGGGCGGAACAAACCGTCAAAAGGCGTCGTACCTTGCACGTACCGGCGTTGAAATGACTATTGCCGCATATAAAAAAACAAGGAATGATGTGGCTTTTGCTGATATTTATGAGGATCTCAGAGAGGGCGATATCGATAAAATCGAAACCGAGCGCATTTATCTTCTGATGAATGCGGACGGTAATACTTGTTATGCCTCGGCAGCAGACGGTTCAGCAGATGGCTATGAGTCAAAAAAAGCCGCAGGCTACACCACCGAGGTGGGCTATACCGATGTCACGATAGACTTTGACGGCGAGCCGACTTATTATAAAATCAGTAACGACAAAGGCGAACCCTTGGATGATCCGATTGAGGTCACCGAAGCAGAGGCAACAACAGACGGCGTTATCAACAGCGGATATATGAAGCTGGATTATGACCGTTATATTTTCACGGCAATAGCCGAGGTTAATGGGCAGAAAGCTTCAAGAAAGGCGTATGCCACCGAAACAAAAAATCCGCAGGATGAGGAATGGTTTCTCGGCTCCGACCCGGATAAGGGCGGCGGTCAGATTTTTGTGGATTCCGACAAAGCTACTGCAAAGCAACAGGTCAATTATAAGGATGAGCTTCTCGGTGCGTCACTTGCGCCGCAGGATTTACTTACATATTCCACCATCGGCAGCATGAAAATCACCTCTGATGCTATAGGTATACACGGCACTCCCGCCGAGCTGGGTATTTGGCCCGGTCTGATGTTCTGGCAGGATAAGGATTCAGGTGTTATCAGCGATAATATAATGAGAGGCTATAACTACAGCAGCTATTCGGATGATATGCAGGTAGACAATTTTGTCTCCTTTAACTGCACAAAAACCATGCAGTTTGATATCGGCATAAATCTTCTTGTTAATCCTCCCCGTTGCGGCAACGGTACTTTCCGTATGGGCGATGGTGCGTGGGATTGGAGCTTCCTTGAATCTTTAGGAATAGGCATTATTGAGCCGAACGCCTCGCTGTTTAAGGTTATGCTGCTTCAGGCACAGGAGATTGTTTTCAATCAGCCAATTAAGCTTCAGATGTCACTGAATTCTTCATTTTACGGCGGAAACGGCACAACAGGTGTAGGCGGTAAGCGCTACGGTACAATAGTGCTCTCGTCTCCCAGCTCAACCCCCTACTCTTACAAACATGATGATTACGGCAAGGTAAAAGCCGGTTTACTTTATATCGGTGATCAGGGCGGAATTGATTTTTACTTCCTTGATCCCGATGAGAATACGCTTACTCTTGGAGATAACGCATTTCGTTCAAATAACGGCAACACAAAGGGCATAGGCTCGTCTAAGGGCGGCGCAGCGTCTGCGCAGACGGTTTACCGCATAAGCAAAGAGGATTTCACCATAAGAGGCTCGATAATGGGAGGCACAACCTCGTTGGATTTTACAAATGTGTATAATGGTGATGTGAATATTCCCGTTTGCTTCCGTCCCGGCGATGTTTACTATTTCAACGCCGAAAAGAAGGATGCTGCGGGCGATACGGTGGGCATCAGTCTCGTGAACTGGTATTGCGACGTGTTCTACTTTAATGAAGTGAAATCCCGTTATATGGTGAATACGGACTCGTGGACAAAGGTAGGAACGTTCTTGAAAACATGGCGCAATAAGCTTGTTGGTGCGCTTATTGAGGGAATAATCGGAGATACCACATATGTAAAGGATGATATCCATTATGTGGGCAACACAATTACCGATACAACACTTATAAAACCCGTTGCAGATATCGAAAACGAGCTGTATATAGTTTGGGAGGATTAACTCCCCGCAAAAGCCTCCCTCTTTGAGGAAGGCTTAACGGGTATAAATCCCCGAACTGCCGAGGGGCAGATTTCAACCGAAAAATTTCGGCTGCGGCAACAAAAACGAAAGGGTGAGAACGATGAAGAAATTGAAAAACAGACTTAAAAGTAAGAGCGGCCTTACTTATGTCGAAATTCTGGTTGCTCTGGTAGTTTTGTCTATCATTGTAGTCACCTTCAGCCCCATGCTTATGATGGCGTATCAAACCGTTTTCAAGGCGGGCGAATATAATGTCAGCACCTACTATTCAAAAACGCTTATGGAGCAGGAGCTTTCCATGCGAACAAGTGATGAAGACCCGATAGAAGGCTTCATTGTCAGATTTAAAAACATGGCGGACAATATTTCCACAAACGGAAAACGAATCCTCGGCACGCTGCCGGGGCTTGAAACTCTGTTCAGCGGCGGTGTTGTAAAGGTAACGGTTGACAATTCCGAGTTTTACGATGATACTTCTATTCAATCTGTGCTTTTGCGTGTTGTGGGAATGAAGATAAAGGGTGACGGCAGCAACTTCGTTCAGGGTGATAAGGCGCAAAACGGCAAGCTCGTTTATAAAATTGAGAGCCTTATAACCAAGGAAGGCGGCAAAAACAAGAGCTTTAACGCCAGTGTTTTCGGCGTGAAGGATAATAAGGTTACAGTATTCATTCAGGGTGTGTCGGTGTGCGATTCACCGCTTCAGATATCACTTCTGTATTTTAACGATGACGGCGTTGAGCAGGCAGCAAGGGCATATATGTACATTCAGCCCTCGTCGATAATGGCGGTCGGCAAAACTGACGGCAAAACCGAATATTTCACCACCGCGGGAGCGGGCGGTGAGGACTATAACATCAACGATTTCTTCCTTTCGGGGAGAGAGATAACTACCGAGGGCGCGGGACTTGACAGCGGCATAAAGCTCAATTCCATTCAGTGGGTTCCTGAAGGAAATGATAACTCAAACACGGGTGGCTTCTATGTGTTCACGGGCGCGGGCGGAACAATCCGTAGGCTCTGGCATCTTAACGAAACGGGTGCAACCGCCGTCGGCGAGACAACTGCAGGCATCCTCTTCGGCAATCCCGCGAGTGAAACCGGGCTTACCGAGTCGTTCACAAAATATGCGTGGGGCGGAGATATAACGAATTATACAAGCGCCTCATGGGTTACCTCGTCGGGAGGCAACGGAAGTGATAAGCAGACGCTTCCCACCTACAGCACAATAGCGCTTTCTGCAATTAAGTTTAACAGCTTCGGTATAGGCGCCGGACCCGCAGGAGCCGCGGCTAATAACCGCCAAAATGCCGCAGGCAGAACGAGGCGTATATCCTATGTTTTGAATCCCACTGCAACACAGGCACAGGCATTAGGCGTTAAGCTTGAGGAAGCAGTATGGAGCGGATTGTATGACGATCTTCGCGGAGGAGATCTTACCGCGTACAGAAACACCCTATACTATAATGGACCGAATGCCAAAAATGAAAACAGACGATATATTTATTGTCCTGATGATGATTACTGGTATAGATATGAATATAGTTTGTTCAGAATAAGAAATATGGTAAAACAAACCGACATGAAGGGGCGTTACACGTTGGTTAACGGCAGAAACGCCATGTTTGTCGGAAATTATGTGTACAATATATTCAATTCCGTTGAAAAAGCCACCGTATGGGGCGACGGAGAGGCGACGGGATTAAAGCTGAGCGATGAAAACCTTGCGCAGCTTGTGCTTAAATCGTCGAACAACTTTGTTGCCGATGGTGCGGCACAGCTCGGCACTTCAAATCATGTGCAGAAGACTTCGGGCAACACTCCCACGATAACCGACAGCGTCTATTGGGGCGGCTCGACAACCTCGGGCGGCTCGAGCATGCTTTACCTTGGCTACACTCCCGCGAATGCTATAATCAACCAGACGGACGCAAAGGCTGACAACACCACGGAGGGAACCTTTACAGGCTATGCCTACCTCAGCAATGCAGACTGTTCTTCAACGACGATAAAGAAATATGTTGATACTACCTCGTCAAGCGGGGTTGCTATTAACGGTCTTGCGGGTAATGTAACCCCTGACGCTACGGTTACCGACAACACGCTTTCCTTCACCATGGGTTATCTTTCAAACCGGAGTACTTTTTATACCACGCTCGGCAATTTCTTTGACGACGATAAATACAGCACTATTGAGGGCTGGTACTACGCCTCAAAGGGTATAGCCAAAACAGCGGATGCGAATTACAAGAACAATGTCTGGCTCACCCCGGAGTTTTTCACCTATACACAGGCAGAAAGCTATAACGACGTGGTGGTTGCCGTCGGCTATAATACCTCGGGCTATTCAAAACCCAATTTTACTACGTGGCTTCAGGCGCATGGCGATAATAAATTTGTAGACATGGAAACAGCACCTACCGAAGGCGGTGTGGTTGGTGGGAAAAATATCATATATTGGAATTTTGGAGAAAGCGGAAAAAACTATACGATAAGAAAATCCTCCAACGCTACCGCCTCAACCGGACTCGACAAGCTTGTTAACGACGCGGTTATCGCCGTCAAGGCGAGCGGAAGCACCACCCTTGTTCCCGTGCACTATAAGAGAGCAGATGATAGAAGCAGCATACGCTTTGAGAAGGTCGGAGTCGGCAAGCTCGGCGCGCTTTCAAACAAGCTTACCGTCGTGGTTTCCGATAATAACGGCAAGCTTTATGTCGGCGAGCTGCCCGAGAACGGCTCCGCAGCCTCGATGGCTCTCACAGGTCCGATTAACCAGACGGCATTTTCTGAAATCACCGATATTTATGTCGGCAACGGCAAAATCATAGTAACCGGAAAATCAAACGGCGTGATGAGAATACTTGTTTCTACCAACGGCACAACCTTTACAGACCAGAATCTCGGCGGTGCCTACAATGGCAATGATATAGCCTATATTAACGAGTATTATTACATTGCCGCCTCAAATGCGGGTGAAACCGCCGGTGCAATTTATTGCTCAAGAGACGGTTCCACATGGGTCTCGAGAACTACCTACGCTTCCGGTTATGTTACGGATGAAGATGGAGTTATACGCCCCGAAAACGGTGTTTCCTCCGGAAATCCGCTTCCTCCGCTTTATGCAATTGCCGGCAGAGATGACATTTCTTAACCAAAATATTTTAATTTGAAAGGAGGCGGCGGTATGTTTAAGCTTTTGCAGTCCAAAAAGGGCTTCACCCTTGTGGAGCTTATGATAACGCTGGTTCTTATGAGCTTCGGCTTTATAGCCGCTGCCAACCTCATGCGCTCCACAAATGATTCCTTCAACAAAACCGAGAATCGCTACGTAAAGCAGGAAACCGTTAAAAACGTCGCGGAATATCTGCAAAGACAGGCGCAGATAGGCTCATCTACAATCGTGGGAATCTATGATGATATGAGTGTTATTCCCACGGAGGGAAAGGAGGGCGACGCATTCAATTATCTTTACACAGACTCCGCCACCGGCTTCCTCTATCTGCGAAAGGCAAATTCCATGAACGCCCTGCAAATATCAGATGTTTCACTGTATATTTACTTTGAGCCGGTTTATGAGACGGATAACGGCAGAGCTACGGGTACGGAATTTGTGCAGATGACCTATGACGATAACGGCACGAACACCACCATCAACAAGCCCTCGAAGGCGGTTGTGTGCCATCTGTGTGCAATAGACGACGGAATTGCGTATGAGGACGTTGACCTTAATGAGGATGTTTACTATTCCCTCAACGTTGCCTACCATTTTGCAAACATGTTCACACTGGCGGGCAACTATGAAATAATCGTAAATTTTGAAAAAGCTCCGGGTGCAATCAGCTTCGTCAGAGATTCGGCTCCCAAATATATGACGACAGGTGTGACAAACACACAGGTTCCCACTGTTGAAAAAGGTATAGTTTTGCGCTTCCTTACCGAGGCTTCTCTTACAACTGAGGGAACGCTTGCGAGCATAAAGCCGAATGTTTCCTGCTTTATTGCAACCGCAGCCTTCGGCACAGCCGAGGACGAGGTCGGAATGCTCTGTGACTTCCGCGATAACGTGCTTTTCAAGACCAAGCTCGGCACAAGCATAGTTGAGAAGTATTATGAGATATCGCCCCCGATTGCGGACTTTATTCGCACAAAGCCTGCCGCGCAGGCGGCTGTGCGCATGGCACTCAAGCCTGTTGTTGCGGTGTCCTATGTGGCGCTCAACCCCGAGCTGCTGGTGCTCGTGCTGCCCATCGGCGCGTTTCTTGCCGCCGCGGTTTATCGCAGGGCAAAGGACAGGAAGATAAAAGACAACTAATTGCATTAAAAAAGCCTTCCCAAAAAGGGAGGCTTTTTTAGTTATGAATTATGAGTTCAGAGCTGTGCCGTTCCGCAGTAAAATCACAACATCAACAGTGCTTTTGCAAGGGAAAAATACACGATAAGCGAAAATGCATCAACGATTGTTGTTATAAACGGGCTTGCCATAACCGCCGGGTCAAAGCCGACTTTTTTTGCGAGTATCGGCAGCGAGCAGCCGACGAATTTTGCAATTAAAACCACCACAAGCAGCGTAATGCATACAACTGCCGCAACCATAATATCGACGCGGTCGAAAAGCATCATCTTGGCAAAGTTTGCCGCCGCAAGGGTGACGCCGCAGAGTATTGAAACGCGCATTTCTTTAAATATAACGCGGAACCAGTCGCGGAATTCAATATCGCCGAGTGAAAGTCCGCGGATTATTGTTGCAGATGCCTGACCGCCTGCGTTTCCGCCCGTGTCCATAAGCATCGNNCCGAAACCATAAGCAAAAGAAGCCAGGGAATACGCTTTTTCCATATCTCAAACACACCCGATTTCAGGTAGGGCTTGTCCGTCGGGGAAATAGCCGCCATTATCTGGATATCCTCGGTTGCCTCCTCCTTGATGACATCGATGGCGTCATCGAAGGTTACGATGCCGACGAGGCGGTTTTCTCCGTCTACCACGGGCAGTGCCATGAAGTTGTATTTGTTGATTTGGTTTGCAACGTCCTCTTTGTCGTCAAGCGTGTTCGCGGAGATGACGTTGGAGTCCATTATGTTGCCGATTATTTCGTCGCGGCTGCTGATGAGAAGGTGCAGCACGCTCACAACGCCCTCGAGATGACGGTTGCGGTCGATAACGTAGCAGGTGTAGATGGTTTCCTTGTCCAGCCCCGTGCTGCGGATTTTCTCGAATGCCTCGGCGACGGTCATATCCTTGCGAAGGTCAACAAATTCTATCGTCATTATGCTGCCCGCGCTGTCATCGGGGTATTTGAGTATCTCGTTTATGGATACGCGCATATCCGGCGCGCTGTGCTTTAGTATGCGGCGCACCACGTTTGCAGGCATCTCTTCGATGATGTCAACCGTATCGTCGAGATACAATTCATCGATAACCGCTTTAAGCTCAGTGTCGTTAAAAGCGGTGATGAGCGCCTCCTCCATGTCCGAATCCATTTCAACGAAGGTGTCCGCCGCTGTTTCCTTGGGCAGCAGACGGAATAATATGATGGTGTCCTCAATGCTGATGTCTTCAAAGAAAAGGGCGATATCCGCCGGGTTCATTTCCTTGAGTATTTTGCTTAGCTTTCCGTAGCTTTTGCTCTCGAGAAGTTCCGTGAGAAGCTCTCTGTTTTCCTCCATGTTTTTTCCTCCTAAAGTGCGGCTTGTGCCGCAGTTTTTTTGCGAAAAACATTGTTTTCCGTCTTTAGGTAGGATGGTAATTCCGGCAAAAAGGGTACAAAAAATGCCGGGTGCAGCAAAGCCCCGAACGAAAGCATATTCCGCGCAAAACGCGGCACAACCGCATAAGCCTCTGACAGGCGCGGTTGATTATATGACGGGAATAAAACGACAAATGCACGCACGTCGGCAATGCGCCGTTTTAAACCCGCTGCTTCGTCCCACGGGCACGGTACTGCAACTACCTCCTGCGTCCATTCATCTCACTCCCTGTGTTTATACAAATATTTGAGAATTATCTCAACTTTATAATTATATAGCCTCAGCGGTGAAATGTCAAGAAAAACCGAATTTCCCAAACCTGTTTTATTTTTAATATTTTCTTGCCTTTTATGTATGAATTTGTTAAGATGAAGATAAATCTGAAAGGGGCTGAAAAGATGGATTTTCCGTTGAACTTTATTTATGCGGGCAGTGCGTACAACACCTATGAGAAGCACGTGAGCGCACCGTGCTTCAGGCGCAGCTTTACGCTTGACGAAGTACCCGGCGAAGCTGAAATTATGATATGCGGTCTGGGCTTTTACGAATTGTATCTCAACGGTGAGAGAATTACGAAGGGCGCTCTCGCGCCGTATATATCAAATCCCGATGATATTATATATTATGACAGCTACTCTGTCGCCTCCCGCCTTGTTAAGGGCGAAAACGTGATAGGCGTGGTGCTCGGCAACGGTATGCAGAATGCTCCGGGCGGCAAGGTGTGGGATTTTCAGCTTGCGCGCTTTCGCGGCGCAGTGAGGTTTGCGCTCGGTCTTGAAGCCGAGCTTCCCGACGGCGGGGAGTTTTACCTCGAGAGCGATGAAGGCTTCCGCACTGCCCCGTCACCGATATTTTTTGACGATTTAAGAAGCGGAGTATTCTACGATGCTCGTCGCGAGATGAACGGCTGGTGCTGCGCGGGCTTCGACGACAGCGAATGGAAGAATGCGATTATATGTGAAAAGCCGAGAGGAGAGGCGCTTGAGTGCGAGGCGGACGCGATAGTCTGCTCTGCGGAAATAGCGCCGGTCGAAATAAAAAAAGCTCACCTTGCGGATTATGAGCCGACCTCACATATGCAGGGCATAGTTCCCGAATATCCGCTTGAACACAAGGACGGCTGGCTCTATGATTTCGGTGTAAACACCGCCGGAACATATCGCCTGAAAATAAACGGCAGAGCCGGTCAGCGTATTGATTTGCAGTTTTGTGAGCTTATTGACGATGACGGGAATCCGTCATACAGAAACATAAGCTTCTATCCCGACGGATATTCACAGCGTGATATTTATATATGCAAGGGCGGCGAGGAGGTCTATGAGCCGTCATTCACATACCACGGCTACCGCTACTGCGTTGTGCTCGGACTTGATGACGAGCAGGCTAAGCCGGAGCTGCTTACCTGCCGCGTAATGCATTCCGATATTGATTCCGGACGAGGTGATTTTGAGTGCTCGGACGATGTGGTAAATAAGATTCAGCAATGCGCACGGCGCTCGGACCTTGCCAATTTCTATTACTTCCCGACGGACTGCCCCCATCGCGAAAAGAACGGCTGGACAGGTGACGCGTCGGCATCCTGCGAGCACATGCTTCTGAACCTTTCGCCGGAAAGGTCATACAAAGAGTGGCTTCGTAATATAAGAAAAACTCAGCGCGAGGACGGAAGTCTTCCGGGAATTATTCCTACTTCAGGGTGGGGCTATCATTGGGGCAACGGTCCGACCTGGGACTCAGTGCTTACCGTGCTGCCGTATTACACCTATATTTACAGGGGCGACAAGGAAATACTCAAGGAAAATGCGCCTTCCATATTCAGATATATAGACTACATAAGCCGCATCCGCGACAAACACGGGCTTGTGAAAATCGGTCTGGGTGACTGGGTTCCGGTCGGCAGAGGCGCAAGTAATTACAAGGCTCCGCTTGAGGTTACCGATACACTGATGTGCATGAACATCTGCTCTCATGCGTGTAAAATCTTTTCGGTTCTCGGGCTTGACGCGCAGCAGGCGTTTACGCAAAGAATATATTCCGAGCTTCGTGAGGCGGCAAGAAAAAGGTTCATAGCTCCGGACGGCGTAACCGTACTCGGACGTTGCCAGACCTCTCAGGCGGCAGGCCTGTATTTCGGGCTTTTCGATAATTCGGAAAAGCCGGCGGCGGCAAGGGTTCTTGTGCAGCTTATAAAAGAGGCGGACAACTGCTTCGACGTGGGATTTGTGGGCTTCCGAACCATTCTTCATGTGCTTGCAGACGCCGGAGAGGCAGAGCTTGCGTATGATATAATAATGCATAAGGGCTTCCCGTCCTATGCAGACTGGATTGCGCGCGGAGCAACCTCGCTGTGGGAATCGTTCTGGCCCGAACACACGCATGTTGACTCGCTCAATCATCATTTCCTCGGCGATGTCAGCAATTTCTTCATAACCAAGCTTGCCGGAATAAGGGTGAACCCCTTCGGCGAGGATGCATCCGAGGTGGATTTGCGTCCGGCGTTCATTAAACAGCTCGATTTTGCAAGGGCACATTATGATACGGTATCGGGAAGAGTCGAGGTTGAATGGAAGCGCGAGGGCAACAATGTAAAGCTGAGGGTTGATGCCGCTGACGGTGTCAAGGGTAAAATATATGCCCCCGCGGGCTATGCCTTCGTGTCGGAGAAGGAGAGAGACAATGACATATATGTCGTGAACCTCCGCTCAGGAG
>LSQX01344222.1_pt1 | contig 10643 bp, 10 predicted proteins | sample 654561 | NCBI WGS metagenome assembly LSQX01 (sample SAMN04489861, study PRJNA283612) | anaerobic digester metagenome | isolation source: 4 biogas reactors fed with cattle manure at either 37C or 55C with and... | place: Denmark: Kongens Lyngby | collected 2014 | reverse complement strand
TATCTGAATATCCCCAAATTCATAGTTTTCAAAGGTCTTGATGACATCAAAACCCGCAGATTTTAGATTTCTGTTTTTCCTTACAAGCTCCCGATGATCTATCTCCATCTTCAAAAGCTGAGCCAGAAAATCAGCATAATCGGTTGCAATAATCTTTGAATAGTTCTCATAAATATTCTTTCCAAACCGGAGTTCCTTGCAATACTGTTTAATCAATATATCTGAATTCATAGCTGTAGACCTCCGGGTACAATCAATTGATCATATATTTTGATGTCAGGTGAATATTTCTTAAGTTCCGGAACTGTATCAGGCAAAGTTACTTCTGGTTCCGGTAATGTCCCGGATGTTAAGCGACAATATGTCGCCCAAATACTATCCAGATCATTGACACCTAATTTTATCCCTTCTTCAAATGCTTCTATTGCTGTGTCAAAGCCTGTTGCTTCTGTCATCTTTTTAAACATTCTTAAAATCCGCTTTTTGCCCTCATAATCACTTTTGTCCAGGAATTCCTTAAGGATTTGAGGTAGTTGATTGTATAGTCCTGTGTATTTTAATGCGGTCGGCCTTTTACTCATAAGTTCCAGATAGGGAATCCAGTTCATTGATTCCTTTTCCTCTCCATAAAGCCGCCTGTGCTTAATGATATGATTGTAATCCTCATCAAGTATTTCGATATCATAAGCGCCAGCTTTAACTATGACCTGTTGTCCGGCCATACCAGGAGAAGTCGAATAGATTCTGCCATCAAACTTAACTTTCCCATAGTTGTCGGCTTTAGCAAATTAATGAAGATATACTTCAAAGTGAACCTTCGGAAGTTTGAAAAACTCCTGCCTATCTTCCTGGAATAAATCCTTAATCATCCCATATCCTTTGTAATGCATCCTATTCATATCCTGATCGCACGTTAAAAGGAGTTCCTTGTTGTATTCTTTCAAATCTTTAAATTCCGGAATCGGAACAAGCATGTTCCGGCGGTGATAACCAACCTTGTTTTCTACCGAACCTTTTTCATGACCACTATTAGGGTTGCAGAAGTTACTCTGGAAGCCATAGTGCATCATAAATCTTAAGAATCCTTTAGTTAAATCTCTTTCTCCATACTCCTTGATCTTATTTTTTCAAGGGTAATATAATATAATCAGTCATGATATAATGTTTTCTATAGTAATAACCAAGGCTAAGGAGAAAAATACTTGAAAAACACAAAAGACAGCCTGCTCGTGGATTATTATGAGATAAAAACCAATGAGGAAATGGCGGACACATTGGCGGAAATGGTGGCCATAAACGACTCTCTGGAGCAGATGTGGAAGATATGCGAATTTTACCTGAAATGCAACTTGTCCCTCAATCCGGAGCTTAACATTCATCTCATGAATGCAAACATGACCCATGAAAGCGAGCTCTATCCCGTATTAATGGAAAACATCAAGAAGTATTATCCTTCCGTGGCTAAAATTATTGAAAACGTCATCCGCAAAGGCCAGGAAAACAAACAGATCAACGACACATGCTCCTGGGATGCGCTGTTTGAACTTTATTGCGCCATGTACCACGGATTGTTGATCGAATGGGCCGCCACGGAGGGCAGTTTTGATATCGCGGAAAAAGCAAAGGAATTCTTCCTCATGATCTACAGCCCCAAATAAGGCGGATTTTTTTATTTGATTCTGATGAGTACTATAATTTATTATACCCTGCTACTAATTTTGATTGTGTTTTTAGCAACTACATTGTCAAAATGTATTCTAGAAGGGTAGTTCATCATTTTCTGTCTGAATTTTTATTGTAGAAAGTCGGTTATAAATGTTATCAAGCAAAATTTTTTGCTTTGTAGGAGTGAGTCTTGTTATAAGTTTATAAAAATCAATAACAGTTTGTACTTTAATACCTTTAGTGGATTTGTAGCGATATTTACCATGCTTCGTTGATAGAAAAGCAGCGAAAACCTTTTTAAGTCGACAACTGTAGTTGCTTTTCATAGATATGCAGGCTAATGAAAGGAGGAAAAGCAACTACAGGCGGTTCCCAAGCCAGAATTTCGCTGCTTCCAGAGAAAATAGGCAGCGATTAGGGCAGCTATCAACTTTTCCTGAAACTGCTTTAGCAACGACATAATTGTTCTGATACTGTGAAATGTATTTGTCTCTTGAGAATTATTCAAAGCGGCAAGCAGCCTGTAGTAGGCGACCTGCCGCTTTGGACTAAAAAATTCGCTCGCAGAATTTGAATTTAATAGCTAAAAAATTGTGGTGCCCTCAGTTTTCATACTTCTCAATGAAACGCTGGAGGATTGCAGCCACCTGACAGCGCTCTGCATCTCCGCCCGGATTCAGCATATCGCCGCCGACACCTTGAATTAAACCTAAGGCGTTGGCCCAAGCCAAGGCGTCCCGTGCCCACTGGGAAACCGAGCCGGCATCACGGAACTTGGAAAGATCGGCTCTCCACGACACATCATAACCCTTGAATTTGGCGTAATTCATAAGGATCACAGCCAATTGTTCCCGGGTGATGGGTTCGTTCGGACCGAAATCTCCGTTCGGGTATCCTGAGATGAGATTGTTATTTGAAGCCCAAATAACGGCATCGTAATAATACTGGCCTGCTTCCACATCAGCGAAGGGTTTGGTTCCTGCTATGGCAGGAGAACCGAACAACCTGTAGAGGATAGTTACAACCATGCCCCTGGTTGTGGTTGCATGGGGGCTGAACTTTCCGTCGCCGGTACCCATCATCAGTCCGTTTTCATGAGCAAACTGCACGGCTCCGTAGAACCAATCGCCCTCACTCACATCAGAAAACGATAAAACAGGAGGTGTTGCAGGAGACTCCGGTGCCGCAGGTGTTGCGCCGGTGTCGGATCCGGAGCCGGAATCACGCGGGGCTCTTTTTGCGGTTACCGTTGCCACTTCGCTGGCTCTGCTTGCCGTTTTTTCGCCCGCAGCCGCTTCATTGGTATTCGTCACGACACAGTAGTAGTAGGCGGTACCCGGCGTATTGGGCAATGTGAATGTGTATTCGCTATCGGTAGCGCCTTCAATGAGTTCACCGCAGAGGACACTTCTTGTGGAGTTTCGATACCATTGATATGACAATTCGCCGCCGTCATAGGATTCAGCGACCGCCTTCAAAGTCACAGAATTGGATACCCGGCCGGTTATTTCAGTATTTTCAAGGTACACGCCGGGTTTAACGGCGTCGCTGTAGCAATTTACTTCGGCTACGGCCTCCACAACGGCCCAGTTCACAACTCCGTCTTCCAGTCCCGACAAGGTTCCTGTGAATCTGTATAAACCGTTCCTTCCCGGATTGTAGGAGGGGCTTGTCGTTGCCGACCATGTCACGTCAGCCTCTCCCGTTCCTCCTCCCACATATTCTACCGTGATCTTGGTAGGAAGCTCCGCGGCAGCAAGCTCAGAAGCGGAAGCATATTTGCTTGCAGGGACGAAAACAGGCACCTCCACCTTTGCCGAAGCAATCTGTTTCGGGCGTTCCGCAGAATCTCCTCCGAACACTTCGTCCACATAATCAAGAGCCGCCAGGGTTTCAGCCTGGATCTTTTCGACTGCCGCATCTTCAATTGCCTGCAATTCGGGGCTCAGGACATATGGCGTGCCGATTGTCCTTCCCACCATGAGCTTGCCCGCGCTTTTAACGGCTTCAATGTACCACCTGCTCCAATCGCCGATGGCTTTCAGTTCTCTTTCGTAGCTCCTGGCGGCATGAGGATGGGCCGGATTCTCAAGCATCCACTGGTAATGATCCTCGGTGTTTTGCTTTTCATATTCCATACGGGCTTCCCAGCTCTTCAGAACCTGGAAAATCGTATCCGCGGCTTCCGTTTTCCACCCGTTTGCCATCTGATAAACAACCGCAGCGGAAACTGTGCCCACATCGTGGAATTCCGTCACGCTTAACTTATCCAAAGTATCGCAGGAGGAATGGTACACATAGTCAGTGAAGTGCCATGTGAGCAGGGCGGGAATAAACGTGCCGACTCTGCTGAGAGCGTTTACAACAAAAGGCGAATGGTCCGAACCGCCTTCATAGGGGTTGAAATCAACCTTGAAATCCGGATTGAACTTTTCCTGTACCATGAGACCGGTCTGGAGATACAAGTCGTTCAAATAGAAACCGGGGTAATTATGTACAGGAGTCGTAACATAGTCGGTGCCTCCCGTCCAAAGGGAGAATTTGTCGGGCTTGCGGACGAAGGTATCGTACTGCAGGGGCAGATCTTCTTGTCCCGGGAAGGTAAAGTTGCCGTACCGATAACGCAGGTCCTCATCCACCACGTTTCTTGCAACATTTGCCGGGTCCGGCGTTTTTTCGATGAGCATGCTGGATCCTGTCTTTTCCGGATCGCCGCCGGTCATATCCAGGTCAATGGAACCTTTTACATTCAGGAACTCACTCCTGTACTTTGCTTCCCACCAGTTGGTCATCGTAATCTCGTCGCCCCATACAAAGGTGATGGTTCTTTCTGGTCTAGCAAGCTCGCCGCTGTTGATCATCTCCAACATGGTTTTTGCAATTACATAGCCCATCGCCACACCGGAAGCGTTGTCATGGGCTCCGGGTTCATTGATATGAGCGGGTACATAGATCCTTTCCTCCGGCTTGACCGCTCCCTGGATTTCCGCAACCAGCATTCGCTGAGGCTTTTGTTCGTATGTACCGAGAGCGCATACGGACATATAGACCGGACCGTCGGCAAGCAACTGCAGCATGGCTTCAAACTGGTCAAGGGAAAAGTGGAAGGGAACCGCAACACCCGGCGCGGCATAACTGCCCATACTTCTATAAGGAACGTAGTCTGTGTACCAACGCTCCCCGTCGATTACCGGCATGTGGTAGTCCGGCGCGTCGGAGACCCGGGCCAGGACAGCAAGAGCGCCTACATTGTTGGCGTAGTTGCGGGCGGTATTTCCGGTGGTTGTTGTGAGAAGTATTTTACCGGCAAGTTCCTCCGCAGGGATTCCCTCGGAGTTGCTGTTCGATGTTACCGTTCCCACATAGACAACTTCGCCGATCTTCGTTCCGGCCTCTATATTTTCTTCCGGTGTCTTATCGGGGTCAGTAATCGCGGTGAAAGGAGCATTTGTCGGTAAATGCACCCGCTTATTCACTTGCTGCATTTTAATGTAATCCGGATCGCCCTCTCCTTTTTTCAGCGCCTCGTAAAGCCAGGTGCCGTCATCGTTTATATGTTCCGGGTAATACATGGAAGTGGGATCGATGCAGTCGGCTAAAACATTGATTTTCTCTGCAAGGGCCTCCCTTTCTTCCGATGTCAGTGCGCCTTCTTCCTGTGTCAGAGTGCCGGATACCCACCCGGATCATCTACAATTTGAAGAGACACGTACTGGGGATTCCATGCGTTACCGAAGGTGCCCTGATTCTGGAACCAGACACAGTCGCCCTGGTTGCCATCGGTTGTTCTCTCCACATCCCGATAACCGACTTCCTCGAGCCTGCTCTTTATGTCTTCCATTACTGCATTAAGCCAATTGCCGTAGGAAGTGCGCCAGCCTTTATAGACGAAGGCAGCGTACTTAAGCATTTCCTCATCATCGATGGTATCACCGAATAATTCAACGATTTCATCCAGTGTGTAATGATAAGAACTTGAGGGAAGGGAACCGCTCAGAGTAGTGGAGTTGCCTGTGTAGGCGGTAGTAATGCCGGTGGAGAACAGCAGTCCAAGTACAAGAACCAGGCAGAGCAGTTTTTTCATCTTTTTAATTCGCATAGCAATCGTTAACCTCCTTGACAAATTTGTCTGTCTCGTTAAACCGTGCTTTGCCAGCTCTTTATTTTGGAGTATCGGTCCTCATTTTCTGCTTTGTCAGGAGTACTGTTATTGCTGCTTTAAGTTCTTGTATAAAGAGCTTTGAATAAAATCAGGTTATTTTCAAACCACCCCCTATTGCAATAATTTTGATAATAAGAATGATCGGTGAATTGAGCTGCGATGGAGCAGGATATATGGCCGGATCGTAACCATGAAAAAGACTGGGATAAATAGATTGAAAAAATCGGGTTTGTATGTTGAAGATCTTTCAAAAACCGTTTTCCAACTTGATGCATCAATTATATCCGGCGGGGCGATATGGTGTCAATGTGTTGACATCTACCAGTATATGCCATATTATAGTGTTCAGAAACTGAACGTGTCGAAATTTGATGAAATATGGTCCAGGATATGGTTCAAGAAGAGTATGAAATCTTGAATATTGTCGGACAAAATCCCCTCACCTCTCAAAGGCAGATTGCCCGGCAGACAGGTATCTCCTTAGGGCAGGTGAATTTTTTAATGAAGAAATTTGTCAACAAGGGGCTTGTTAAAATAGAGAACCAGACAGCCAAGTCCATTCAATATCATCTGACACCGAAAGGGATGGCCGCCTTGGCGGACAAGACTCTTCGATATATAAAGGCATCCTATAATACGGTCAGGGAGATGACCGATCGCATTATCGAAATTGGCCGCAGATATGCGGAGGATGGATACACCATTTATGTGGTAGGCAGCAAGGACGAAATGATGGAGCTTTGTCTATTGGCATTAAACGATGGGAAGCTCGACTACCACATCGGAGCTCCGGATGCCGGTGCGGACAAAGCACTGATCCTCTGCTGGGAGCAGGACGTAGAGGACAAATTCAAGGATTTTACCTGCGTGAACCTGCTCAAACTGAAAGGATAAATTCCTCCCGGGTTCCAATCGTCGCCAAGCGCGTTGGGCAGGGCAGGATGTGATATTGGGAACAATGCAGGCACCCTGATTAAGAGTCAGGGTTGGCGAAGCATTGCCCAAATAGAGGAATCCGACGATAAGATAAAATATATAACTCGGACATATATTAATAACAAATGAATAAAAGAATTTACCTGTCCTCTCCTCACATGAGCGACGAGGGCTACGAGCTAAACTACATAAAAGAAGCTTTTGATACCAACTGGATTGCCCCGCTGGGGCCCCATGTGGATGCTTTCGAACAGGAACTGGCGGCCAGGGTCGGCGCGTCCCACGCCGCCGCGCTGTCCTCCGGCACCGCCGCCATTCACATGGCGCTTCTGGCCGCCGGCATCGGCCCGGGCGACATCGTATTCTGCCAAAGCCTGACCTTCTCGGCTACGGCCAATCCCATCCTCTACTTGAACGCAACCCCCGTATTCATCGACAGCGATAGCAAAACATGGAACATGGACCCGGAAGCCCTTACGGCTGCCTTTGATAAGTACCCACAGTCAAAGGCCGTCATCGTGGTTCACCTGTACGGCCTGGCTGCAGATATGGATCCGATCCTGAAAATCTGCAGAGAACACGGGGCCGCCGTCATCGAAGACGCCGCCGAATCCCTGGGATCCTATTATAAAGGAAGGCATACCGGAACCATGGGAGACTATGGAGTGTTCAGTTTTAACGGCAACAAGATTATCACCACCTCCGGCGGCGGGATGCTCGTTTCCGATAACGAAGAGCGGATCAGAAAGGTACGATTTTGGGCCACCCAATCCAGAGATCCCGCTAGGCACTACCAGCATAGTGAGATAGGCTATAATTATCGGATGAGTAACATAGCAGCGGGCATTGGCAGAGGCCAGCTGAAAGTATTAGACCAGCGAGTGGCCAAGAAGAAATACATCTTTGAGTATTATAAAAGAGAACTAAGCGGGCTTTCCGGTGTTCACTTCATGCCCGTCAATGAGTGGAACGAGCCTAACTACTGGCTATCCTGCATGACCCTGGACGGTCCGGTGAAGCCCCTTACCATCATGGAAGCGCTGGACAAAGAGAACATCGAAGCCCGACCCATCTGGAAGCCGATGCATTTGCAGCCGGTTTTTGCCGGATGTGATTTCGTTGGGCAGGGCGTTTCGGAGCAGCTCTTTGAGCAGGGAATTTGTCTGCCCAGTGATACCAAGATGACCGATGAGGATCTGAATCGGGTCTGCAGGACAATTAAGAGTTTGTGGTGATCCGGATGCGAAATAGAGGCATTTACAGACGATACATAAAAAGACCAATGGACATAATCTTGTCCTTGTGTGCAATTATTGTATTGTCGCCGGTTATGTTGATAATAGCTCTTCTTGTAAGAATCAAGCTGGGGAGTCCAGTTATATTCAAACAGAAGAGACCGGGGCTGAATGAGAAGATCTTTACGCTTTATAAGTTCAGAACAATGACAGATAAGCGAGATGAAAAAGGAGAATTGCTGCCTGATTCAGAGAGGCTGACGAAATTCGGAAAGATGCTCAGATCTACCAGCCTTGACGAATTACCGGAACTATTCAATATATTAAAAGGTGATATGAGCATTGTTGGGCCGAGACCTTTGCTGGTACAATATCTTCCTCTTTATAATGATATACAGCGACGCAGGCACGAAGTAAGGCCAGGACTATCCGGATTAGCTCAAGTAAGCGGGCGTAATGCAATTTCTTGGGAGGATAAATTTCATCTGGATGTTGAGTATGTAGATAACGTGAGTTGTATTGGGGATTGGAAGATTATTTTAGAAACAATAAAGAAAGTATTTGTTCGTGAAGGAATCAGCTCCAACACATCGGAGACAATGGAAGCCTTTAATGTGACAAATGGAGAAAGAAGATGAAAGATTTTGTTATTATTGGAGCCGGAGATTTTGGTAAAGAAGTCGCGTGGTTGATTGAGGACATCAATAAGGTTCATAATCAATATAATCTGCTGGGTTATATCGACGATAACAAGGAAATCGGGATTGAATTGAATGGGTATAAGATAATTGGCAACACCGAATATCTGATCAAGATGTCCCAAGAACGAGAACTATTCGGGGTAATATCAATGCAGAATCCAGAAGTAAAAAAAACATTTGTGGGGACTCTTAAAAATATCAAATGGGAAACATTGATTCACCCAAGCGCAATTATAACAAGGACTGTAACAATCGGCGAAGGAAGTATAATAACAGCCGGCAATATTATCAGTAATAATGTTAATATTGGAAAGCACTGCCTGATTAATTTAGGATGCACCGTAGGACACGACAATGTTATTGAAGATTATGTTTGTATTATGCCCGGTTGTAATCTATCAGGATTCACAACTTTAAAAGAAGGCTCTTACCTTGGGACAGGTGTTAAAGTCATACCGCGCATAACCATTTGCGAGGGAGCTGTCATTGGCGCAGGCGCTGTAGTTGTTAGGGATATAACTGAACCTGGAACGTATGTCGGAGTTCCGGCAAGGAAATTGTGAGGTAGAAGCAGTTATTATTTTCCCGAAAGCCGCTTCGAACAAGTATTATCGATACTTTTTTAGTAAATTGGTGAGCACAACAAATTGGAAAAGAAAATTTGGATAATGAATCATTATGCTACTAATATGTTTTTTAACCAAGGTGGCCGGCATTATTGGTTTGCCGAAAATCTATTAAAACAGGGATATGAACCAATAATTTTCTGTGCAAATACGAAGCATAATAACAAAGTCATTATTGATACTGAAAGGAGAAAATATGTAATAAAAGAAACTAACGGGATTCCCTTTGTATTCGTAAAAACTAGTCCTTACCAAGGGAATGGATTCGGACGTGTAAAAAACATGTTTGGTTTCTCTAAGAATTTGCTTTTAATTGCAAAAAAATTTGCAAAGGACTACGGAAAACCAGATGTGATTTTAGCCTCAAGCGTTCATCCCTTAACTTTAGTGGTTGGGATTATAATAGCAAAAAAATTTAAGATCCCGTGCATTTGTGAAATCAGAGATTTATGGCCGGAAACACTGGTTGCTTACGGAGCCATAAAAAAGGAAAGTGTTTTTGCCCGGATATTATACAAGGGTGAAAAATGGATATACAAAAAAGCGGATTCTATAATTATGACATGGGAAGGTGGCAGAGAATATATTGTTGACCAGGGATGGGAGAAAACGATTGATCTCAATAAAGTTAATCATATAAGTAATGGTGTAGTAATAGATTCTTTTGATAGAAATAGCGAAGAAAACCAGGTAATAGATTCAGACTTAGATAACGAAGATTATAAAAATATCGTTTACGCTGGTTCAATCAGAAAAGTTAATAATGTTGGATTGTTGCTTGATGCAGCAAAAATTATACAGAATCAGGGATCTAATCAGATTAGGTTTTTAATATATGGTTCTGGTGATGAGAGTGAAATGCTTAAACAACGATGTGAAAACGAAGGGATAAGAAATGTAATATTTAAAGGACGGGTAGAAAAGAAGTATATTCCATATATATTAAAAAAAGGGAACTTAAACATTATAACAGGGAAAGATAGTTATCTATATAAATACGGGTTCAGTCAAAATAAGTTTTTTGATTATTTAGCATCAGGAAAACCTATAATTTCAAATAGGAATTGCCATAAAATATTAGACGAACTCAAATGCGGTATTATAGTGAAAGGGGAATCTGCAGAAGCTCTGGCAGAAGGTATATTAAAGTTTTACAATATGCCAAAAGAAGAATACAGTATTTATTGTAAAAATGCACTTAAAGCAGCTCGGGACTTCGATTTTAAAATCTTAACCGATAAGTTAGAAAAGGTATTATTGGAAGACTAATAAAGGAAGTGTTGACTTTGCAAGTACCATTAATGAATCTAAAAAAACA
>LSQX01288071.1_pt1 | contig 10644 bp, 9 predicted proteins | sample 654561 | NCBI WGS metagenome assembly LSQX01 (sample SAMN04489861, study PRJNA283612) | anaerobic digester metagenome | isolation source: 4 biogas reactors fed with cattle manure at either 37C or 55C with and... | place: Denmark: Kongens Lyngby | collected 2014 | reverse complement strand
GGAATAAGAGCCGTATATATGGCTAATAATATGATTATTATTGTTTGGAGGAATATGGATGATTACAGCTGAAATGGTTAAACAACTTCGCGAGAGAACAGGTGCAGGCATGATGGATTGCAAAAAGGCCCTGACCGAAGCGGATGGCAATATTGATAAAGCAATAGAGGTTTTGAGAGAAAGAGGACTTGCCGCTGCAGCTAAAAAGGCTGGCAGGATTGCTGCTGAAGGAATTGTTGAGTCATACATACATGGCAATGGCAGAATAGGCGTACTTGTCGAAGTTAATATCGAGACTGACTTTGCCGCTGCAAATGAAGATTTCAAGCAGCTGGTCAAGGATATAGCGATGCAGATAGCAGCCTCTAAACCAGAATATATCAGAAGAGAAGAAGTACCTGAGGAAGTGGTTGAAAAAGAGAAGAACATCCTTAGGGCTCAGGCAAAAAATGAGGGTAAGCCCGATAACATAGTTGAAAAGATGCTTGTAGGAAGAATTGAAAAATTCTACAAAGAAATTTGTCTAATGGATCAGCCTTTCATCAAGGATCCGGATAAGACTGTAAGTCAACTCGTTACTGAAAAGATAGCTACAATCGGTGAGAACATAAGCATCAGACGTTTTGCCCGGTTTGAAAGAGGAGAAGGACTGGATAAGAAAGAAGAGAACTTTGCAGATGAAGTAGCTAAGCAAATCGGTGGTTAAATAATAAGGGAGCATATAAAAATATGTTCCCTTTTTACTGCGGCGGCAGGAATTTTAATATTTTTGTAGAACAATTAATCTATGAAGCGGGGGTAAGGACCAATATGATGCCAAAGTATAAAAGAGTACTACTCAAACTCAGTGGAGAGGCTCTCGCCGGAGATTTGAAAACTGGTATAGACACTGAAACACTTGGTGCCGTTTCGGACAAAATAAAAGAAGCATACGAAATGGGCGTGGAAATGTCTATCGTTGTTGGTGGCGGTAATTTCTGGAGAGGTAAGAGCGGTATTGGTATGGATAGAACTACCGCAGATCACATGGGAATGATGGCAACGGTGATTAATTCTCTGGCATTACAGGATGCTCTTGAATCAAGAGGAATACCAACAAGGGTTCAGTCTGCCATAGAGATGAGACAGATTGCTGAGCCGTATATCAGAAGAAAGGCTGTCAGGCATCTGGAGAAAAGAAGGATTGTTATATTTGCATGTGGTACCGGAAATCCTTATTTTACAACAGATACAACGGCAGCTCTTAGAGCAGCTGAGATCGATGCAAACGTGATTCTCAAGGCAACTATGGTGGACGGTGTTTATGATGCTGATCCCAAGACGAATCCAGATGCAGTAAGGTTTGAGAGTATATCATTTGCAGATGCTCTGTCAAGAAGACTAGGTGTGATGGATTCCACTGCTATGTCTCTGTGTATGGATAATAAAATTCCATTGATAGTTTTTAACCTGAGTAATCCTGATAATATCTTGAGAGTATTGAAGGGCGAGAATATTGGAACTATTTTAACCTGATAAATAACAAAGGGAGGATTTAACATGGAAAAGAGTGCTTACACAGTATATGAAGAGAAGATGGATAAAGCTATAGCCGGCCTCAAGGATGATTTGTCAGGCCTTAGAGCGGGAAGAGCTAATCCAGCTATTCTTGACAAGCTAATGGTGGACTATTATGGAACCCTAACACCAATAAACCAGTTGGGTAGCATCTCAGTACCTGAAGCCAGGGTAATAATTATCCAGCCTTGGGAGTCCAAGATATTAAAAGACATTGAAAAGGCCATTCAGAAATCTGATATTGGCATAAACCCGAATAATGATGGAAAGGTAATCAGACTAATATTCCCTATACTCACCGAGGAAAGAAGAAAAGAGCTGTCAAAAAGCGTTAAAAGAAATGGTGAGGATGCCAAGATTGCTATTCGTGCTGTTAGGCGAGAGGCCATTGAACGGTTTAAAACCGATAAGAAGAACAGCGAGATAACAGAGGACGATTTGAGAGACGCAGAGAATGATATGCAGAAGCTGACAGACAAATACATAGCAGATATTGACAAGATAGTTGAGCTCAAGGAAAAGGAGATAATGGAAGTCTAGTGCAGATGATGGATGTCTCCGGCCGAAGGCTGGAGGATGCAATCAGGCTATTGAAGTTTCAGGGCTTCGAGAGAATACAGGTCACACTGACAGCTTCTCCACGGCTCAGAGACAAGGGCTTTAACGCTGACTCCAGAGTAATCAGACAGGAATTGTCTGATCAAAACATAGTAGAGTTATTAGTATGCAATTTGAATAGCTGACGTACAAGGCTGTGGATACAGCTTTGTACGTTATTTATATGCTAATTCTGTAATTAGCCGCGTATGTCCGGAGGTAATAGATGTTTTTTTGGAAAAAGAAAAAAAGCAAGGATGCTATAGAGCATAAGGACAATATTCCTACCCACATTGCCATTGTGATGGATGGAAATGGGCGTTGGGCAAAGAAAAGTGGCCTGCCCAGAAGTATGGGACATAGAGAGGGTGCAAATACCCTTAAGAGGATAGTTGTTGAATGTAATGAAATAGGGATAAGATATCTCACTGCTTATGCATTTTCCACAGAGAATTGGAGTCGACCCAAGGAAGAGGTAGACTCGTTGATGTCGCTGTTGTTGGAGTTTCTAAAAAATGCTGATAAGGAGTTGGCAGGTAAAAACGTCAGGATACATGTAATCGGCGATACAGATAAACTCTCTGAGGAGATAAGACGGGAGATAAGTAGAGTTAAAAATAATACCTTGGCCAATACAGGCATTAACTTAGTATTAGCGCTTAACTATGGCGGAAAATGCGAAATAGCCTCAGCTGCCGCCCATATAGCAAGAGAAGCGAAGGAAGGAAAAATAAACCCTGAGGATGTTGACGAAAGGCTATTCTCAGAGTATCTTTATACCAAAGGCATACCTGACCCGGACCTTGTGATCAGGCCAAGTGGAGAAAACAGGCTAAGTAATTTCTTACTGTGGCAGTCATCATATTCTGAGTTCTGGTATTCAAATATATTATGGCCTGATTTCACGAAGAGGGATTTGCTTGATGCAATAAGCGAATATCAGAAGAGAAGCAGGCGATATGGGGGTTTATGAGGATGAAGACCAGGGTTATAAGCGCAGTGGTTGCTATAGCACTGCTAGCGGTTGTGGTTTACTTGGGGGGTGTTGCAATTGGCATTGCTATATCAATACTCGCCTTTATAGGAATACAGGAATTTTATAAAGCGCTGTCAAAGGGAGGGTATAAACCCATATATATCTTAGGCTACATATCATGTCTGCCTTTGGTCTACATGGCACTTTTGAGCATAATACCCGGAAGGTTTCTGTTAGCTGCTGAAGACGTGGCGTTAGCGGCAGCGGTTTATACTTTTGCCATGCTTATTACGTTATTTTGTGTGATTATGTTTTCAGACGGAAGACATGGTATAAAAGATGCTGCAGTTACTCTTTTTGGGGTAGCCTATGTAATATTTTCTATTTCCTTTGTAACAGCAACAAGGCAAATGGAGTATGGGTACCTTTATATATGGATGATATTTATTGGTGCCTGGGCGACTGATACCTTTGCGTATTTTACTGGTGTTACTATAGGAAAGACTAAGATAGTCCCTAAGATCAGCCCTAAAAAGTCTCTTGAAGGCTGTATAGGTGGGGTGATAGGATGTACAATTGTCATGGTCGCTTTTGGGGCGTATTTTAAAAATGTACTGAATGTGCCCCTTATGCATTTTGCAATAATCGGTTTGATTTGCGGAGTGATTTCCCAGCTTGGAGACTGGTCTGCATCGGTTATAAAGAGGGCAGTGGGAATTAAGGATTATGGGAACATAATGCCTGGTCATGGTGGGGTTTTGGATAGGGTGGATAGCATACTTTTTACTGCACCCGCCATATATTTCTACATAAATATATTCTTTTAGATTATAATTTATGAGCTAAAAGGAATGTGGTAAAGGAGATAAAATGGCAACAAATATAGCGATACTAGGCTCCACCGGCTCTATTGGAGTGCAAACACTAGAAGCTGCTAACAACTTAGGTATCAAGGTAAGTGCTCTTACCGCAAATAAGAATATTGAATTACTTTCTCAGCAGGCTAAAGAATTTAAACCCCTTATGGTTTCAATAGCAGATTATAGACTTGTATCCCAACTGGAAGAGAAATTAAAGGGTACAGGGATAGAGGTCTACAGCGGAGCCGACGGAATGAAAGCTGCTGTTTCAGTGGAGGGCGTTGATACAGTAGTAACATCAGTAGTGGGAATCGCTGGACTGGTGCCAACTGTTGAGGCTATTCGAAGGGGTAAGAATATCGCTCTTGCAAACAAGGAAACCCTTGTTACAGCCGGCGACATAGTTATGTCAGAAGCAGAGCGGTATGGAGTTACTGTTTTTCCGATAGACAGCGAGCACTCTGCTATTTATCAGTGTCTTACAGGCAACAGGCGACAGGATGTTGAGAGGCTTATACTGACAGCATCAGGAGGACCCTTCAGAGGGAAAAAACAAAAGGAGCTTGAAAACGTAACTGTTTCACAGGCTCTAAAGCATCCTAACTGGAGTATGGGAAGCAAGATAACCATAGACTCGGCAACTCTTATGAATAAGGGCTTGGAGCTCATAGAAGCGAGATGGCTTTTTGGCTTTATGCCCGACAGGATCAAGGTACTTGTTCACCCTCAGAGTATCATACATTCTATGGTTGAATACAAGGATGGTTCAGTGATAGGACAGCTCGGTTCTCCGGATATGAGGATCCCCATCCAGCTGGCATTAACCTGGCCAGAAAGGGAGGCTAATGGGTTTTCAAAGCTGGATTTGCTCAAATGCGGAAGCCTGACCTTCGAAGAGCCGGATATGGACACATTTAGGTGCCTTAGACTGGCCTTTGATGCACTCGCTGCAGGAGGCTCAATGCCTGCGGTCATGAATGGCGCAAATGAGGCTGCGGTTTCACTTTTTATTGATGGTAGGATAGGCTTTTGTGATATTCCAAGGCTGATAGAAAAAGCTATGCTTGCTCACAGTGTGAATACAAGGGCAGGCTTGGATGATATAATAGAAGTAGATAGATGGGCAAGAGAAATAGTTGGAGGTAGTGTATGTATATAATATTGGCTATATTAGCCTTTAATATAATTGTTATAGTTCATGAGCTAGGGCATTTTCTCATGGCAAGGAAGATGGGAATCAAGGTTCTGGAGTTTTCTCTCTTTATAGGACCTAAAATATTCAGCTTTGAAAGAGGGGGTACAACGTATTCCCTCAGGTTATTTCCCGTTATGGCTTATGTGAAGATGCTAGGGGAGGAGGAGGAATCCGACAGTGAGGCCGCCTTCAACAACAAGCCTAAGTATGCTCGTGCATTAACTACCTTGGCAGGTCCTCTGGCAAATCTGCTTTTGGCGGCTATACTCCTTACAGGTTTTTTTGCCATCCAGGGCTATAGTACTGTCGAAATTAGTAATGTTGCTCCTAATTCTCCTGCAGTTGCTGCCGGAATCCAAAAGGGCGACATAATCATATCTTATGACGGAAAAAGGACTTATATCCCCACGGATATTATACAATTTCTTTACATTTCCAAGGGCGATACTGTGAAAGTGGAATATGAAAGGGATAATAAAATATTATCTACTGAAATAACACCTACGACTTATCCTGAAAGTACAGTTCCCATGATAGGTATTTCGATGAGCAGGGAAAACAACGAGGATTCCAATATAATACAGGATGTTTCCCCCGGTATGCCAGCAAAAGAAGTTGGGCTGATGGCCAATGACAGGATAGTTGGGATTAATGGAGTTGAAGTTACAAATGCTGATGAGATCACAGCTGCTATCACCAGTAATGGGATGAACAAACTGGAAGTGAAGGCGCTGAGAAACGGTGCAGAGGTGAATGTGAAGCTAATACCTGTGGAGGTTAAGTCAGAGGAATGGTATGATGTGGGCCTTAAATACACATCAGGTAAAGGTGGAATAATTGAATCATTTGGTCAGGCATGTGCCTTTACATATTCTATTATCAGGAGCGTTTTTTACAGCCCCGGCTGGCTTTTCTCAGGCAAAGCCAATGTTTCTGACATGATGGGACCCATAGGCATGGTTAGTACCATAACTACAACAGTAAGTCAGGCTCCGGATTTAGGTCATGTGCTATTATATCTATTGTATATAACAGGCTTGCTAAGCGTGGCAATAGGGGCTACAAACCTAATACCATTCCCAATGCTTGACGGTGGAAGACTGGTGTTAATAGCAGTGGAGGCGGTAAGAGGCAAGCCCCTCAGCCAGGAAAAGGAATCCTATATATCAATAGTTGGGTTTGTTTTAATTATTCTGCTGGGTATATATATAGCTTACAATGACATAGTGAAGCTAGTGGTTAAATAGCATCTTGATATTCAATTATATCTTAGGGGAGTTGTGAATTTTGGAGCAATATGTGAAAAGAAAAAAATCCAGGAAGATACGGGTGGGCGATATATGTATCGGCGGTGATGCCCCGATTACAGTACAGTCCATGACAAATACTGACACAAGAGATGTCAGGTCTACTGTCAATCAGATTAAGAGGCTGGAGGAGGTAGGCTGTGATATTGTAAGGGTGGCAGTGCCGGATGCGCATGCCGCTGAGGCAATAAGGGATATAAAGAAATCCATAAATATAGCTCTTGTTGCGGATATACATTTTGATTACAGGCTTGCCCTTACATGTATTGAGAACGGAATTGATAAGATCAGGCTGAATCCAGGAAATATTGGAGGCCCTAACAATGTAAAAAAGGTTGTTGAAATGGCGAAGCCCAGAGGTATACCCATTAGGATAGGGGTTAATTCTGGATCTATTGAAAAGCCTATACTGGCAAAGTATGGCGCAGTAACGCCGGCTGGTATGGTGGAAAGCGCACTTGGCCATGCAAAAATACTTGAGGAGCTTGATTTCTTTGATATTGCCATTTCTCTAAAGGCTTCAAATGTACCTATGACTATTGAGGCATACAGGCAGATGTCTCAGAAGGCTGACTATGCACTTCATATAGGCGTTACGGAGGCAGGAACACTTTTCGCAGGAACCATAAAGTCCGCCGCCGGTCTGGGGTGTTTGCTAGCTGAGGGAATCGGAGACACTCTAAGGGTTTCATTGACAGATGATCCGGTGGAAGAAATCAGGGTGGGTATCCAACTGCTCAAAGCATTGGGGCTGCGAAAAGCAGGAGTAGACCTTGTTTCATGCCCTACCTGCGGCAGAACTAGAATAGACTTAATAAAGATAGCAAATGAAGTGGAGAAAAGACTGGAAGGCTGTAAAAAGAATATAAAGGTAGCGGTGATGGGTTGTGGGGTAAATGGCCCTGGTGAAGCCAGAGAAGCAGATATAGGCATTGCAGGAGGTGACAATGAAGCCCTTCTATTTAAAAAAGGTGAAATTGTACGAAAAATTCCCCAGAACAGAGTAGTTGATGAGCTGCTATTAGAAATAGAGAAGATGTAGAAAAAATTTATCAGAAGAAGAAACCAGATAACACAAATAACACAGATAAATCAGGGGTTATATTTACAAAAGGGGATAAGGTCATTATGTCAGAACCGGCTGTTAACAAAAGCTTTGTTGAGATATTTCCAGATGTGGAGTTAAACGCTGATATTCGAGATTTTTTTAGTGAAGTTAGGATAACTAGTCTAAGGGCATTTAGAAAAACAGGAAAGCTTCTAGTAAAGGCCAAATCAGAAAATCTAATACCCGCACAGGTAATTGATCAGGTGCAATCAGCACTGACCAAATCATTTTCAATGATTGTAGAGATCAGGCTTAGCTTTGATGTTGAAGCTCCTTTAGATGAGCTTATTAAAGCATACAATGAAAGCATCCTATATATAGTCAATTCCCGGATAGCGCTGAGCAAAGGCCTTTTAAGCGGTTGTAGTTTGAGACTGCAGGAGGATGTCCTTAAGGTTATGCTTTCTAGCAGGGGAGAGGCTATACTGAAGTCGAATGGCTGCGACAAGCTTATTGAAAAGATTGTGGAGAGTTTTTTCGGAAAAAAAATTCGGGTTGTTTTTTTCGATCGCAGGGTTGATGAGCAGTTCCAGGAAAAATACAACCTGTTCAAGGAAAATGAAGAAGCCCGTATACATGAGCTACTTGATGCAGAGGAAAAAGCCCAGTCCAATGGAACAAGAAAGCGCAGGAGAAAAAAGGACACCGATAGTAGTGATGCCAGAGTTTTGGAGATTATTCTGGGAAAAAATTTTAGCAATAGTAGCATTATGAAGATGAGTGAGGTTACCCAGGAGTCAGGGAAGGTAGCAATTTGCGGAGACGTATTTAATGTTAGCTTCAGGGAGATTCGGGGAAACCGCTATATATGTATTTTTGACATTACAGATCTCACCAGTTCTCTTACAATAAAGTTTTTTGTGCAGAAAGATGATTACGATCTTAGATCTGAGCAGATTAAGCAAGGTATCTGTCTGAAGGTTAGAGGAGAGGCTCAGTTTGATAAGTATTCAAAGGAATTGGCCATTATGGCCGAAGACATTATCGAACTGGAGAAGGATACTAAGACTGATGATGCAGAGGTGAAAAGGGTAGAGCTGCACCTGCACACTCAAATGAGTGCCATGGATGCGGTAACTCCCACAGTCAAGCTGGTGGAGCGTGCTGCTCAATGGGGTCACAGGGCAATAGCCATTACAGATCACGGCGTAGTTCAGTCATATCCTGATGCATACAGCGCAGGAAAGAAGAACAATATAAAGATTATTTACGGAGTAGAATGCTATCTGTTGGATAATGAGGCTCCAGTTGTGCTGAGATATGAGGAAGGGGACGGCAGACACTCACTGGATGGTGGCTTTGTGGTTTTTGACATTGAGACCACCGGTTTGTATCCAGCTAAGGACAGGATAACAGAGATAGGTGCGGTGAAGGTAGAAAATGGCAGGATTACTGATAAGTTTAGCACTTTTGTTAATCCCGGCATACCTATTCCCCAATTCATTACAAAGCTAACAGGTATTACAGATGAAATGGTTGCCGATGCACCGGATATCAGTCAGACTGTTGACAGCTTCCTGGAGTTTGTAGGTAGTCTTCCTGTAGTTGCACACAATGCATCCTTTGATACCGGCTTTATAAGACACTATGCCCTGCTCTATGACAAGGCTTTTAATAATTCTGTTTTGGATACTTTGCAGCTTAGCAGATATTTATTCCCTGAGCTGAAAAAGCATAAGCTAGATGTTGTAGCAAAGCATCTTGGGGTTAAGCTGGAAAATCATCACAGAGCAGTGAATGATGCTTATGCAACTGCAGAAATTTTTATTAGATGTCTTGAGATAATCAAGGAAAAGGGCGCACAGACAGTGGATGGAATTGATAGGATATTCTCAGGTCAGTTTGATTTTAAGAAGACTGACACATACCATGCAATTGTGCTTGTCAAAAATTATACAGGCCTTAAGAATCTATACAAGATTATTTCGGAATCCCATCTTAATTATTTCTATAAGAAACCACGAGTGCCTAAAAGTCTTCTGATGAAATACCGTGAAGGCTTGATTCTTGGTAGCGCCTGCGAAGCAGGAGAGCTATTCAGGGCTATTATGAATGACAAGAGCAACAGTGAGATTGAGAAAATAGCTTCTTTTTATGATTATTTGGAAATACAACCCCTTGGTAATAATGATTTTTTAGTGGCAAATGGCAGGGTTGAAGATTATGAACAGCTAAAGGAGCTTAATAAAAGGATAGTGATGTTGGGAGAAAAGCTGAAAAAGCCTGTTGTTGCCACCTGTGATGTTCATTTTATGGAGCCTGAGGATGAGGTGTACAGACGTATACTCATGAGTGGTCAGGGATATCAAGATGCCGACAAGCAGGCGCCGCTTTATTTCAGGACCACAGATGAGATGCTGAGGGAATTTACGTATTTGGATGATGAAAAGGCATTTGAAATTGTTGTAACAAACACAAATATGGTAGCAGACATGATAGACGATGTTATACCTATACCTCTAGGGACATATCCTCCTAAAATAGACGGAGCTGAGCAGGAGATAGAGAAGCTTGCATATGAAAATGCCTACTCAGTTTATGGAAACCCACTACCAGACATAGTTTCAAAAAGACTGAAGAAGGAGCTCACGTCTATTATAAAAAACGGATTTGCTGTTATGTACCTAATTGCGCAGAAGCTTGTGAAGAAGTCGAATGATGACGGCTATATTGTAGGGTCGAGAGGCTCCGTAGGCTCCTCCTTTGCAGCGACTATGACGGGTATTACTGAAGTTAATCCGCTGCCACCCCACTATGCTTGTAAAAAGTGTAAGCACTCAGAATTCATAACAGATGGTTCTGTAGGCTCAGGCTTTGATCTTCCCCAAAAGAGCTGCCCTGAATGTGGTGAACTTATGAAGGGTGACGGTCATGACATACCCTTTGAGACTTTTCTCGGCTTTGATGGCGATAAGGCCCCAGATATTGACCTATACTTCTCCAGAGAATACCAAGCCCAGGCCCATAGATATACTGAGGTGCTTATAGGAAAGGGCCATGTATTTAGCGCAGGTACAATTGCTTCTGTGGCTGATAAGACAGCA
>LSQX01119074.1_pt2 | contig 10644 bp, 9 predicted proteins | sample 654561 | NCBI WGS metagenome assembly LSQX01 (sample SAMN04489861, study PRJNA283612) | anaerobic digester metagenome | isolation source: 4 biogas reactors fed with cattle manure at either 37C or 55C with and... | place: Denmark: Kongens Lyngby | collected 2014 | reverse complement strand
CGCACCCGTAGAGGGTGCGACATTATAGCAGGACATACAAGGTTAAAGGCTGCTAAATTTCAATCCACGCACCCGTAGAGGGTGCGACATCGGCTAGACGGGGAGAAAGTGAGGTAGAAACATATTTCAATCCACGCACCCGTAGAGGGTGCGACTAACTATTGTTATAGTTAGTAATGCAATTAACATAATTTCAATCCACGCACCCGTAGAGGGTGCGACGTAATAAAAATGAATATTTAATAGATTGGTCAAAATTTCAATCCACGCACCCGTAGAGGGTGCGACCTAGTGGCAGATTTATTAGGACATAGCAACATAATTTCAATCCACGCACCCGTAGAGGGTGCGACAACATGGAATATTGATAATATAGCAAATACAGATATTTCAATCCACGCACCCGTAGAGGGTGCGACATGGATAACCTAAAGGTTATAGATGATGAGGCCAATTTCAATCCACGCACCCGTAGAGGGTGCGACAGCTAAATATTGTGCTTAATCTTGTAGCTATAACAAATTAAGCTACTTTCTATTTTATATCTAGCTATATAAACTGTTTTCTGTTATAAATATACATTTGTTTTAGTGCGAACTCTACTGGGAATTCATGATTGCTTCACCTTCGCACTATAGAATTATTGGTTCATCAACTTTATAAGATTCTTTAGCGCCAATGTGTTTTACTTTTTTGTTGTAGTTTTCACCTAGACGATAAAAACGAATGCTATCTAAATCTTTATCAATTATTTTAATTAACTTATGCTGTAGTTCAAGGTATTGAGCCTCACTAATCTTACATTCAAAAACCGAGTTCTGTACTCTCTGTCCATAATTAATGCATGTTTTGGCAACATTTCTTAATCTTGTTTGGCCTTTTTGTGACGTCGTATTAATATCATATGTTATAAGTATGTACATCAAAATCACCTCTACTTCCAAAAGAAAGGCGGATATTCGTTTAGGTCACCCCTTAAATAGCGAGCCAGAAGCATAGCTTGAGAATAAGGTACTAATCCCCAGGTTATTTTTTCATCTAAAAATGGATGCTTTAATTCTTCCTGTTTTCTTTTCTGCCATTCGCTAAGTATTTTCTTTCTAGCTTCATCTTTAATTAAAACCGCTTCATTATCATTAATTTCAAAATCATCTGCTTTAATTTGATTTCTATTAATAATGGATAGAACAAAACGATCGGCAACCGGTGCACGTAACTCCTCAATCATATCAGATGCAAGTGAAGTTCGTCCAGGTCTATCCTGATGCATAAAACCTACATAGGAATCAAGTCCTATTGTTTCAAGTGCACTGGCTATATCGTTGTTAAGTAAAGTATAAGCAAAGGATAAGAGGCTGTTAACGCGGTCTAGAGGAGGTCTTTTATTCCTGCCATCGAAATTAAAATCCTCTTTTTGATTTAAAATTAATTCGTTAAATCCTTGAAAATAGCAAACCTGAGCCTTTCCTTCAAACCCTCTTAATTCATCCAAGTCTGTACATTTATTCACAGAGCCCATATATTCTGTTAGTTGATTTGAAATAGATTTTAATATATGTGATTGAATTCTTAATGGATATTCTCTTATGTAACGTTCCATTAACCATTTCTCATTGTATATTTTCCCAAGTATAAAACTTCTAGCTATCTTAACACATTCAGAATCATCCATAGCGATTTTATATTGTCTTTTTCTAAGAAGAACATTTCCATAGCTTCTGCCTATTACTCTTGCACGAAATCGACCGGTAGGCGTAAGAAAGCATATTGAAATATGATTATCCACACATTTACCCATAAGTTGAGGGCTCATTCCAAGATTTGAAAAGAGTACAATACTTTCAAGGTTATGAAGTGGAAATCTACCTATGGCATTATTATCTTCCTTGATAACAACATTTTCGCCATTAAGTGATAAATATACATCTGGTCTTGTTACATATAAAGTATTCAGAAGTTGCCTCATTCGTCTATCCTCCTCTGAATATACAAGCTGACATTCTTTTCTTCATTTAGTTTAGGCATACAGATGTTGTTTAAAGAGCATGTCTTACACTTTTTACTTATATTTACTTTAGGAGTTATACCTTTATTCATATAATAATGCATCTCTGCCACTAAATCGTAAAGTCGCTTTCTCATATCCTCTGTAAATACAACCTCTTGTCGTCTTCTAGTTTCAAAATAAAACATATATGCTTTATCTATCGTAGTCATTAACATTTCCTCAAGACATATTGCTTGAGCTAAAAGCTGAAGATTGTCACTATCATCATCTTTTGGTTTTCCTCTTTTATATTCCACAGGATAAACCTTATATGTATTATCGTATTTTGGGAGATAAACTCCATCAGATGATAGCTTTAGTTCTACTACATCGCATTTGCCAGTAACACATAAGGAACTAGACTTTATTGGTAGAGCTCGGATGGTTCTAATGTCTTTTCTACTTTCTTTTATGCTATCATCATCTACCCGTTCATGAAGTAATATACCATCCATAGTGAAGAAGTTTTCTTCCCATTGTTGTTCCACGTGAATTAAAGCCCATTGACGCCTACAAAAGACAAAATGCTGAATGCCAGATATCAGTAAATAATCCTCTTCTTTATAATCCTTCAATAACCTCCACCTTCAATCCTTTTTCCTTGTACTGAGATAGTTCGTTATCATTAATAGAAATTCTATAATCGTTATATGATAGTGGTTTTATGATTCCATCCTTAATATCAGCTTTTACAATATTATGGATTTTTGCAGTAGAAGCAACTCCTAATTGACTAGGGTGTGTAAACCAATACAATGCTTTTACTTCCATACTTCCTTCAGGTCTAGCCGAGGAAGCATCATTGACAAATAGTGTTCGTAATGCTTCTTTAATTTTTATGGAATCTTCTATAGTAAAGCCTGTCTTTTCTGCAAAATATGGATTAATACTTCCTTTTACTTTATATACTCCGAAGTCAACATAGTGCTTGCTACCCATTGTGTCAGATGATTTAACACCCTTTTCATTATTCATACCATTCGTGCTTCTCGTAATCTGCATACTAATTACATTGACTGGGCTCAAGCTTTTTGCCATTGACACAGAAACCGGGCCCCGTATTCCAACTGATCTGCTTTGAAAAGTAACAACCTGTCCAAAGCTTCTGACATCTGTCCAAAGCTCACAGGATTTAGAATAAACCATTTCATCATTATCAACACCTTTTTTGAAGATGCTATCGAAACGTGCTTCTAGTGAGTATAAATCATCTTTAATTCGATCGTTAGATTGAACAAAGATATTTTCACCTGAATCCTGTAGGCGATTACGTATTTTTCTCTTTATACATACATCGCTTACCTCACCATATCCATCGTAATCATTTCTAGGCATATTACCATTCAATGGATCACCATTAGGATTTGCATTATCCACTGTGAAGAGCATTACAAAATCAATTTTATTTTCTAGCTTGTCCATTACTTTTCCTCCTTAATATTTTCTGATGTTACATCTTCCTTTACTTTAGGCCTTTTCGTATAAAAGTCTTGCTTTTGTGCATAGTAACCAAACACAAAATCTTCATTTAAAGGATTATTTTTTTGATTCTCAAAGTCCTCAGTTCCTGATAATTTATGCAATATCAGGCCTATTAAGCGCTCATAGGAAGTATATAAACCAGGTTTGCCTTTTTTAAGGCGATCCTTATATGGTTTTACTTTCGTTTCAAGAATCATCAGTGTACTAGCAGGCGTCTTGGTATATACTGTCCATAGTCTTTCAGCATTTGTTGAACGGTTGGCACTGTCTTTAGATCCATCATAGATGACATCTGCTTCGAGTTTTTCGTAAACTGCAAGGAGTTGGCCATATAGGTAACTTCGATCCGTATTATTCTCGTCTAACATTTGACTCACCTCATCTTTCAATTTATAATCCCATTTATATTTTTTAAATATTGAACATCCCACCCTGACCAAAGATCCCCATGTCTTACTATAGGAACTTCTTTTACAAAGGTTGTATAGCATTTTTTTGGCTAAATCCATGGGAAACCTTTTCCCATCTACTATACATGGCAGAAGACGTTCGATTGTTTTTGAGCGTAATTTCTTATTCTTACATTGAATTGATATTTTGTTATTTTCTTCAATCTCCATTCCCACAATATAGTCAACCAGTGTATAAATGGATGGACTCTGTTGTACTGCCTTTTTCTGTTTTGAATTAAAGAAAACCCACCTAGTTGAATTGTACCACTCTTCAACACGTTGATATAAATCAGATTTATTTAGTTCTCTAAAATATTTTATAGATACTCTTCCATCATTAATTTTATCTATAATCAATATGTAAGCTTTACTATTTGGGTCAATAAACACTTCTTTACCTGATAAATATTCATTGAGGTTTTTTGAATTATATCCTCCTAAAGATATAGTCTCATCCTCGTCAATCTCTAGGTCTATGTCATCATCATATTGTGTGGATATTGCGCCTGTTAACTGTAATCCATCACTATTAGATATATCATCTGAAAACCAATTAACAAGATAGCTGTTTTCGCCAATCCATCTCGAGTTGTCATTGTTATCTAAAAGGTATTTGAGCATAAGATGAATTTTTTGAGATGCTTCATATCCTATACGAATTACTTCTTCTCCAGTTTGAAATCTACCATAATAGGTTTCATTATTAGTGCTTGTCGATATTAATTTAGCATTTCCAATTATTCCACGATGATATTTTGCACAATATACAAGCTCTTTTGAGATGTTGCAATATTTTTTAAGGTTATTATTATTTTTAGTTCTTACATAATCTATATAATAATTATGTAGTTGTTGGTCACTTGTTACAGAAAGATTTTTTTGTAATGAATATGGATGTTCTATAAGGAAAGTTATAAATTTCTTTTCTGGTTTCCATTGGTTTTTATTCTGTTTTTCGTTAATATAATGAACTACATTTTTATCATCAATACTATAATCTGTTACTCCAAAGAGCCCTTTTATAACATCATTTAGTATGGTTTCTTTAATAATATAGTTAAAAACAGCTTGAAAGGTCTTGCTAATACGCTCTTGTCCCATAAATTCGTTCCAAGACTCAACTTCTTGTATATACAGTTCATGCTTGACTTTATTAATTTCTTTAGTAAGATAAGATAGTTCATCGCATAAAGGATGTGCTGCAAAGCCTCTTGAACGTTTGATTGAAGATTCAGTTACTGGAAATATAATATATTCATTCTTTGGAAGCCAATCGGCTTTAATAAATTCTCCCTTGTCCGTTAATGTAATTTGAATGATATCGTTACCATTTGACCTTTTATTAGAATGATATAAGGGAAGTAATATTGTCTGATGTTTAATATCATCAACTCTATCAACAAGATTAGCTTCAAGAGCAATATTATAGGTATCATATAAAGACTGTAGGGCACTCATTTGTCAAACACCTCCTTCCACTCTTTGTCGACGCTTTTAATCGAATCACTATCAAATGCTTTAATAGAGTAATTTCTTAACTGTTGCTTAATATCACATTCTTCTGGACGGACAAAGTCAATTCTACCGTTATTCATTACAATATTGGTAAAATTGGATGTTAAATTATTGGCAGTATCTTCGTCATAAGCTTCATCAGGATATACAAAAGAGTGAAACATTATACCAAAAGATATATGTTTTCCGTCAAAAGGAGTCTCAGTATTTTCGAAAATTTCTTTACTGATTCTTTCTACATATCCGATACACTCTCTAGTTCCTAGAAAGATATCTCTTCTCCCGCCCCTGCTGATGGCTCTTAAGAAGATTTGCTCGTGTTTTTTTTCGTTTCTGTCATAGTTAAGCTCTTGTCTGAATTCATTCCATTCAAAATGTACCTTAATCAAATATTCTACTTTTTTTAAATAAGTATAGTAGTTTAAATCCTTTTCCCCGTTTTTAAGTGGTGCTAAGATACCTTTAGTTTCTGTCTGAATAGGCTTTATAATTTTTACTGCATCAACATAATACTGTATAGTGGGTTTCCAGTAGATTTGTTCGGTAATACCTTTCAGTGCCTGATATGTGGGGATTTGATAGGTAAATTTTTCGCCTCCTCCCTTTGTTACCGGATCTGTAAAAAGTGCATAATCTCCAAACAGTCGATAATAAAAAGGGGCAGAACTAAATTTTTCACTCATAATAACCTCCTCGTTTTAAATAATTAAGTCTGCTAGGCCTTCAGTAACAATTCCCATATGATCGTTATAATTATGCTTTTCTAATAATAATATCTGTCCATTTCCATAAGCAAATTCCTTACTTAGCATATTGCTGACATATGGTTTTAACTTTTCGTTATTGTATACATTTACAGTTGTTCTCTGTAGTTTTTTTAATAACATGGAAATCTTATAGCTGTCACGATTACTTATAGCCAAATACAATTGTTCTATCAAGTCATCATTTTTGTAGTACACTATTACTCCCACGGTATCCTGTCGTATTAAATCGAAGGAATCAGCCGCTGTACGGAAGGATTGTGCTAATTGATATGTATATTTAGTATGATGAAGAAGTCTATATTCTGCTCTAGAATTTCTGTTAAGACTTAATTGATCAATCATATTTTCATTGGATTTATTACTCCAGTAGTATAAAATTCTTTCGTTTTGTTTGTAGTATTTATTAAAATAGTATGACTTTATCTCATCTAATGAAATTTCTGCACTCTCATCTATAATATTCATACTGCGGATAGCTTCCTCTGAAGTATCTACAGTTTGTTTGATATCCCGAAGATTGCCTAAGTTTTCTACGTCATAGTTAATAATGTAAATCCTACCTTGTATATGTTTTCCGTTGATAGATAGCTTTCCTTCACGGTTACACCGTCCAGCACATTGAACAAGACTATCAATGCCAGCCATTGATCTATAAACACAATCAAAGTCCAGATCAACACCAGCTTCAATTAATTGTGTACTGATGCATATTAATTTCTTCTGTGATTTATTGTTGCGATTTTGTATTAAGAAAGATTTTATGTCTTGAATTATTTCTAGCCGATGAGCTGCACATAGATTAGTTGTAAGATATACCACTTTTACATCAGGTGTTTTTAAGGAAAATTTTTCGTATAAGGTCTTTACGGCTTTTTTTGTATTTAATACAATTAGACAACTGCTGAAGTCTTTTAGGGAGTTATCTACATGATTTATAATATCTGCTGTAGACATTTTCTTGGTTGCATTTTTACCAGTCAGATTATAATATTCAACTCTATCAAAACAAGATTTGTTAACTAGATTCTTTTCTATAATGCTATGGTTAATACTATTAGTGTCTCCATAATGTACCGGATAACTTAATGCCTTACTATCTAGGAGTGGCTGTGTGGCGGTACAATGGACTACATTACAATGCATTATATTTTTCATAAAATTCATCATTAAATTAAAATTATAAATCACCTTCAATGGTAAACTCTGTACTTCATCAATTATAATTACGGAATCAATCAACTTACAGAATCTTCTTATTTGACTTGCTTGCCCCTTATAGAGAGTGTTGCAAAATTGCACCATAGTAGTTAATACTATTGGAGCCTCCCAGCTTTCTTTTAGATAGTTGAGTATGCGTTGTTCTTCATTGTATTTTATCTGCTCATCATATTTTTCTTCCTCTAACAGCAGATTGCTATGATGTTCTAATATAATTGAATCATTAGAAATAATTTCTTTAATTTCATTTGCATTTTGCTCTAATACAGATAGAAAAGCAGTTATATAAAATATTCTGTTTTTGTTAAAGGTCTTAGCATTGGTAAGGGCATATCTAAAGGAAGATTTTGTCTTACCACCGCCTGTGGGCATTTCTAGTTGAAATATACCATCCCTGTGGTTGAATGCAAAGCATTTAGCCATATCTGCCATTTCTGTTCTTATAATATTTAATTCTGACGGATTATCTTCTTGACTATATTCCTTATATATTTTTTCTATCTTTGAACTTCCATCATTCCAAACATCTTGGAGTTCGCTTTTGGTCCATATTTTTTGCTTTTCTTTTTCAAATATATTGGCCGAATCATATATATCAGCTTCTTTAAGTATTGATAGGCATAATCGTACAAGACAAGAGATATAATAGTTGAACTCACTAAGATATATATCTTTATGTAATGTTGCTGATGGATTGGATTTAGCCATTTGTTTCAATTTATCAAAGATTAAGTTGAATTCCATAAATCCCTTATCTACTAAATCATTTATGCTATATTTTTTATGCTGAATCAGATAATCATTTAAATAATTATAATAAGGTACAACTTCTTCATTAAAATGATATCCATCTGCATCATTGTAATTTAATCGCTCAAATGATCTGTTTTTTCTATTATCCATATTTGTGACATCAAAAAGGCCATGGTGAGATTGAATAACATAAAGGATAACTTCCTTATAATATTTAAATCTAAAATCATTGCCATAATCTTTAGTATTAGTTAATATATGAGCCCAAAGTTTTGCTCCAGCGGAAGAATGATCTACCTTTTTATTATTAAGTCCACGTAAATAGTCCTGAAAAATGCTATCTGCTTTGCCCATATCATGCAGAAACCCTATTTGCATCATCATATATTTAAGTCCTACAGTATCTCCTAATTCCCCTGCTATTCGTCCTACTTCTAATAGATGATCTGTTAAGCTCTGCTTCTTAACTTCGCCAAATTGGTTTTCTTCAATACGAGCTAAGATATGACTAAACATACACTCACCGTCTTTCCAATAGATTACAACACCATCATATCACATAATATTCCTTTATGCTACAGATATAAACATATTTTTGCGGTTAGCCCCAAACAAATAAAACGCTCAATGAATTCAATAGAAGCACCTGATACCAAAGTCAGAATATTAAGAAGCGTAATATGTTAAAAATTAAATAATATTCAGTTTTTTCAATTATTAAGATATTGAATAGGCGTACTTATCTTTCTCTGAATGTTGTCTGCCATCAACTACTGAATATGCTTATTCGTAATCCGAAGCATCTTAACGAAGAAGAGTGCTCTTATGCTATGAATACTGCAACGCATTTAGATTTTCTAATCTACAATAAAATTAACAAAAAGCCTGTTCTTACTATAGAAGTTGATGGGTTTCATTACCATAAAATATTAATTGTAAATTGCCAAGAAAAAGTTTACAATGAGAATAAATAGTGAGTTTAGTACACTATTTATTATTAATATGTTCTGGTTACAGAAGATGGTGTTAAACAGTTATACAAAGGAGGAAATATAATGAAGAGTAAAATTGCAAAACTTGTTTGTACTATCTTGCCACTTGTACTACTTGCTGGATGCGGTGTGAATCAAAGTGAATACGATTCAATAGTTATTGATTATGCTGCACTTACATCAGAGCACGAGACATTGACATCTAAGTATGACACATTAGCATCTGAATATAAAACATTAAATAATGAATATGATTTATTACATAACGAATACAATGAGTTAGTAGAAAACACAGCTGACTGGCGAGAATTATCCGAACAAGAGAAGGCCGCGCAAATTGCTAAGGCCGAGGCTGACCGTATAATTGCTGAAGAAGAAAAAGCTGCTGCAGAAAGAAAAGCAACAGAAGAAGCCGCAAAAAAAGCTGAAGAGAAAGAAAAAAAGGATGCAGAAGAGGCTGCCGCAAAAGCGGAGGAGGAAAAAAGAGGTTATAACACAGGTATTACTTTTAATCAGTTATCACGAAATCCAGATGATTATGAGGGAAAAAAAGTTAAGTTCACAGGGGAAGTGCTACAAGTAACAGAAGTGACAGGAGAAGTACAAATACGATTAGCTACAGAGGAAAACAGCTGGGGTGGATATAGCGGTGATGTTATTTATATTTTTTTCGATAGTTCTCTGATATCATCTCGTATATTGGAAGACGACGTTATAACTATTTATGGCATTGCACGTGGCTTATATAGCTATACATCTGTTATGGGCGCAAATGTAACTTTACCACTTATTGAGGTTTTGAAAATTGATATAAATTTTTAAGTTGCTACACTTTCATATAAGGTTTATAATATAGTCAATGTGAAATATAAACATAACAGATACTTGATTTTTTGAAAAACTCGGTTTTCGAATCAAGTATACGTATTCCTATGCGTATTTTTAATAATTCAAGCAGCAAAGATTAGAACAAAACGAGGTCAAACTATGCGTATAATTATCGGATTAGGAAATCCAACAGAAAAATACCAAGCCACCAGGCATAATATAGGATGGGATGCTATTACAAGAATCTCAGATGATTATAGAATCCCTTTGAATCAGAAGAAGCATAAGGCCATTTGCGGCTCTGGCTATATCGAGGGAGAGAAAGTAATACTTGCGAAGCCCCTGACATATATGAATCTTAGCGGGGAAAGTGTAAGAGAGCTGATAGACTTCTACAAAGTAGATTCTGAGGATATTATTGTTATATACGATGATGTCAGTCTTGATGTGGGTCGTCTACGGCTTCGAAAGAAGGGCAGTGCCGGAGGGCATAATGGAATAAAGAGCATCATCAGCCATCTTGGGACAGATGAATTTCCAAGGATAAAGGTTGGTGTAGGAGAGAAGCCAAAGGATTGGGATTTGGCTGA
>LSQX01272210.1_pt1 | contig 10645 bp, 2 predicted proteins | sample 654561 | NCBI WGS metagenome assembly LSQX01 (sample SAMN04489861, study PRJNA283612) | anaerobic digester metagenome | isolation source: 4 biogas reactors fed with cattle manure at either 37C or 55C with and... | place: Denmark: Kongens Lyngby | collected 2014 | reverse complement strand
GTATCCCCAGCCCCAGTAACCGTATTCCCAGCCCCAGTAAACCGTGCGGGTATAGGTGCCCGGTTTTGCGTAATTATAGTAATAACTGATGATTTCGCTATGCGATGTACCATTTGGAAGTGAATAAACAAGCCTAACATTAATTTTGACTATATGCCTGTTATCCGGGTCGTTGACGTCAATGCCGGCCGCGATAATTTCGTCCAGCGTCATCCTGTGAATTTCAAAGGTGCCCGTTACGATATCCTGTTCGGTTACAACAAGCGTTGTTTCCGCTTCTCCGCCGCCCGTGACAACAACGCTTGTGCGCGCCGGCAGATAGCCGTCCTTATAGGCCCCAACAATATAGCTACCATCTGCGGCGATGAAGGTTATTTTACCTCGGTTATCCGTATATTTTATAGACATGCTACCGCTGCCCATGTTGAAGAACACAGGCATTCCGATAACGGGACTTCCGTCTTCGTCTATGACGCTCACGGTGCACGACCCCAGTATCTCTCTCGGGGTGACGGTTACCGTTGTTTCCGCGGTGCCTGACAACCCTTCTTCGTCATACACAGTAAGGCTGACGGTATATGTGCCTGTTTCGGCAAAGATGTGGACGACATCCGCTTCGTTTGAAAAGGTTCCGTCGCCGAAATCCCATGAATATGTTGTTATTTTCTTGTCGTCGTATGACCTTGAACCTTTATACAAATACTCGACCCTCTGCTCCGCAAAAATATCAGCGACGATAACAGCCGTCGGCGCGCTGTTTTCTTCACCCGGCTCGCCGCCTGTTCCGCCCGGATCTTCTGGCTCGTCAGGATCCTCCGGATCCGGTTCTTGATAGTCGTAATCTATCCGGTTGCTAAGTGCATATGCGGTGTTTCCTACCGCGTCGGACGCTTCCACCTTATAAATGTAGGCCACATCCGCCGTTCCGAGATTCCTATCGGTGTAAGTATAAGTCGAGTTGCTACCGACGCTTGTTTTTGCCAGATAAACAAAGCTTCCGGCTTCTGCTGTTTTTCTGTAAACGGTATAGCTTGACACGGTACCGCTTTCGTTTGTATTACTCCAGCTAACAGTAGCTGAAGTACCCGAAACAGCTGCCGTAACGCCTGAAATCTCAGGTGGAATCTTGTCAACGGTATATTGGCACTTGACCATTTCGCTTGTGTTTCCGTAGCTATCCTTTGCCGTAACTTTAATATATACCCGGTCGCCGTCCTCAAGGCTCTCCAGAGGAATAGCATAGCTGACGGTTTGAGCTCTTAAGTTTACGTTATTTGCTTTGAGAACAGACGTATACAGCGATAAAAATTTGTCTTTATACTCAATTTCGATTTCGCTAATTTTAAAATTGTCCGTAACATAGGCATATACAGTATTGTTTGATGCTCCGATGACCTCCTCGTCGGACGGACAAACGGACTGTATGACCGGCACTTCGTCGTCGGTAAATGTTTCCTCGCTCACAAACGCGCTGACCACCTCCGATTCCGAGCTCAGGTTGCCGGCGATATCAATGGTAATGACTTTGTAAAAGTATGTTTTACCTATTTCAATATTGTAGTCAAACCAGTTGAGGCTTGCGGTTTTAGTTTCAACAGCCGCGTATGTGCCGTCGGCGCTGACAGAGCGGAGAACCCTGTAACCCGCGATTTCCTCGTCGGTGCATTCGTTCCACTTGACTTCAATCAAGCCTGTCCCGGCAATAGCCGTCAAACCTGTTGCCGCCGCGGGAGCCGTTCTGTCGATGACATATTGCGTATACGGAGCGGTGTCAATTGAACTGTCGCTTTCGTTGCCGGTCAAGTCTTTGGCAATCGCTCTGAAATAAATGGTGCCTTCGTCAAACACGTCCGTATCAACTTCGCAGGACACGTTTGCGACCGCACCCTTGTCTTCATTTGATACCGTCGCGTAGTCGCTCCATTCAAACGAATCGTAGGACGTCTGGAACAGCACCGAATCAACAGAGCAGTCGTCCTTTACGGTAACTGTATATGAAATAACACCCTTGTAATAGCTGGCACCGGGCGATTGCGCCGTGATAACCGGCGCAGTTGTATCCGAAGCCGTTTTTGCGGTAAAGGCGTCGGACGGCGTTCCCTTGTTGCCGTAAATATCATACGCCGTAACCCTGAAGGTATATTCCGTATCCGGCAGCAGCGACTTAACATTTATTCCGAGAACGTCGTTGACCTTACCCACCGTTATGACGTTGCCGAGCCCATTAAGACGTTCAACAAGGAAATAGCTGAAATCGCTGTCGGCCACATCGCTCCACCGGAGCGTGACAACCGTCGAGGTTGACGAATACGCAAGACCCGTGACCTTTTCCGGTCCTATGTTGTCGACGCAGTATTCGCGTATAATCTGGTTGCTGACGTTGCCGGCGTCGTCCGTCGCGTAGACCTTGATCTTCAGCTTGCCGTCCGAAACCGTTTTAGTGTCGAAGCTGACGGACGCGGTGCTTCCGTTTACCGGGCTTTCGCCGACTGTGTTGTAGCTTGCTCCGTTGTCGAGCGAGTACTGTAAAACGATTGATTTGACGGCAATATTGTCCTCGACCTCGGCTGAAAATACGGCCGTCCCTGTCAGCATATATGTCGTTGTCCTGCCGTTTGAAATACAAGTGAGGTTTTTAATAACAGGCGAAGCCGAATCGGCCAGCACAGTAGCGCTTGCTATGTTGCCCTCTACTCCGCGCTGACCGTAAATGTCGATTGCGTATATCTTGTAAAAGTATGTGTCGCCCAGCGTAACCGCCTTGTCGGTATATCTGACTGTATCCCTGTCGCTGATTTCGGCAAGCAGCATATAATTGCCGTTTTCCTCATCCGCCCTATACAGCTTATACCCTGCCGCTTTGATTTCGACGGCCATACTCCATGCGAGGTTCACCTTGAGCATGTCGCCGGACGCGTAAAAGTTTTCGACGGCAACTGGCGGCTCAACAACGACGATGTTTCCGACATTCTGCGTATACACGGTTTCATTTCCGGTGTTATCAACCGCAGTTATTTCATAGTCACCGTTCGCAGAAACTGTAAAGCTGTAAGTGTCGCCGTTTTTTGTAACCTCATACGCACCACAACAAACTTCCTTGACGCCACTTTGCGGGTCTGTAACGCTGAACGACACAACGACGCTGTGTACCGTTTCGATCGCGGGCGTTAAAACAGATTGTCCGACCGTCGGGGAAGTTCTGTCTATTTTTATATTAAACCCTTCCGATATTTCAGATTCCCTTTCAATATCGTTTTTCGCCTTGAACCTGTATACGCTGTCACAGTCCTCTGAAAGGTCAAACGTTCCGTCAAACTCAATAAACTCAACGCCGTCAACGGAATAAAAGAATGTCACCGCTCCGCTATATTCCGACGTGTTCGTCAGCTGAACCGAAACCTTTTTATTAGTCCAGCCGTCAAAGCTGTATATTTCTTCCGGGTCGTCGTCAAGATAAGCCTTGACTTCAAAGGTCGGCATATAGTATTCATCAATGAAAATGTACGATAAGCCGTTGTTTGTTGCGTATGTGTGCGCTGCGGTATATTCATAACAGAGAATCTTGAAGTCTTCTGTTTTCGTGGTACCGTAAAGATATCCGAAGGCATAATCGCCGATGCTTGTTATGCTGCTGTTCAACGTTACGCGCAGTAAATCCGGGCATCCGAAAAACGCCCTTTCTCCTATAACGGCGATGTTTTCTCCAAGATGCACCGCCGCAAGATTAACACAGTTTGAAAACGCGCTTCCGGCAATAGTCAAAACGCTGTCTGGTAGCTTAACGCTTTTTATGCTGCTGCAATTCAGAAACGCGTCCTCGCCTATCACTGTGATGGGTTTACCGCTTATCGTGTCCGGAACAACGACATTTTCCTCCGAACCGATATAGGCTGTAATCGTCGCATTTCCGTCGTTGATAATATAATTGTAGTTTCCGGACGAGCTTCCGATATTTACAACGTCAACAAGACCGTCATAGCAGACAAGCGAAACCGCCTGAGCGTTTTCATCATATACTCTCGCGTTTGACAAGGTTAACCCCGTCGCTCCCTGCGCATCGTCGGCTACCAGAAAAGTTATTACGGCAATATTTCCGCTCTGCGTTATTACATTTGTTCCCGCGAAAGAAACACGTATCTTGTCCGAATCGTAATCCGAGTTGATAAATGCTGTGCAGCTGTTAATGACCTCACCGACAGCCGCCGAAACAAATTGCAGTTTCTCATCGTCATAAATAAGCGTGAAGCTCCCGCCGCATATGTTTGAGTCCTTGTTCAGCTGAACTGCCACGCTGACTATATTGCCTGTATATCCCGTCACCTTTTGCACATACAGCTTAGCGGTGTTGGGCGCGATATAGTTGATTGCAATTATCCCGTTCTCGTATGAATGAGACAAGGGCTCTCCTTCGCCGTCATAGAGCCTTGAGCTTTCAATTTTCAGCTCCGTTTCAACGGATTGAATACATATCGCCTTAAATGTAATGCTCAACAGTGTTCCCGCTTCGGCTATCGGCGTAATGCCCGCGAATGAAACCCGAACGGTATCGTCGGCATATTCGCTGTTTATGAAGCTTGACATGCCGCTGACCAGCTGTCCCGCGGCTGTCGAGACAATTTCAAGCTTTTCGTTGTCATAAACAATATTAAAGCTTCCGCCGCAAACCTGTGAAAGCGCGGAAATATCAACATTAACGGTTATTTCTTCGTCCGAGTCGGTTTCATAATCGCCTGTCGAGAGAATAGGAGACAGAAATTCTCCGTCAATTATTACCGCACCGTTCTCAATATTTTTTTCCATCGCAGTTGAATTGCTGTCATAGAGATTGACCTTTTCAAGCGAAACGGCTGCTTCTCTGGAGGCACCGGCGAGAATCTTCACAGTAACGGTTAAGAGTATACCGAATTCCGTAACGGGAGTTATGCCGGCAAAAGTAAAACGCACCTTGTTGCTGTCATATTGCGGATTTGCAATGGGCGTCATTCCCGAAACAACATCACCGCAGGTCGCGCTTATGACCTGAAGCTTTGTGCTGTCATAAACAAGGTTGAAATTACCGCCGCAGACATAGGAGTTCTCGGATATTGTAACGCTGACTGTCACAGTGTCCCCAACCCGTCCCAAAACGCTTGACACTCTCAGCGTCGGCGTTCCTGCGGCCGCCATAGCGATTAACGAGCTCGGCAAAATCGGCAACAGCATCATAACCGCAAGCAAAACCGAGATAATTCTATTTGACATTCTTTTCATTTTCACATGCCCCTTCTCAAACGCAAATATAGGGGAAAGAACAAACTATTCTTTCCCCGCATATAAAAAGCTAAACTTACAGTGACGTTATAATGCCTGCATCATATTTCAGAATTTTCACAGCGTCCGCCGCGTCGACAAGTCCGTCACCGGTCACGTCCCCGACGCGTAACTGCTCGCTGTTGAGCTCAAGCAGACCCGCATCATACTTCTGAATTAAAATCGCGTCCGCTGCGTCGACAAGCCCGTCGCCGCTGACGTCGCCCATGACCAGAACATACGACTCGACGATTTCAACGGTAAAGGTTGCGGTCTTCTGTTTGTATGTAATTGTAATTGTTTTCTCGCCGAGCGTGTCGGAGGTGTAGCCGCTGACCGTATAGCCCGTTACGTTCTCGCTTGTCCCGTTGTTGTATACGGCAAGCACGAGAAGTCCTGTCAGGTCAAGCTCGCTCCCGAGCTTATAGGTTGTCTTTGACGGAGGCGTTTCAATTTCGATGCTTGCAACCTCAGAATCCGCGACGGTGACATAGCAAATGTCGCGGAATGCGCCCTGTACCGTCGTCGCGATAATCGTCGTCGTTCCGTGCGAAAGCGGGGTGACAACACCGTCCATGACCGTCGCGACCGCCGGATTTGTCGACGTCCACGCAATTCCTTTGTTTGTCGCGTTCTCCGGCAGAACCGTTGCCGTGAGTGTCAGAGTATCCTCAAGCGTTATAGTAACAGTGCCCCTGTTCAGCTCGATGCTTCCCACCGCCGTGCCGATTTCAACAAACGGAATCGAGTTGGCGGCGGCAAAAGTCTGGGCGTAGGTGCCAGCCATGCCGTAAATCTTAAGCTTTGTGCAGCCGGAAAAGGCATAAGAACCTATTGAAAGCGTAGCCTGAGGAATGGTTACGCCCTCAAGCTGTGTACAGTTACGGAACGCTTCGTAGTCTATTGTCATAACATTTTCAGGTATAACGAGTGCCTTGAGCGACGTGCAGTTGTAAAACGCATTACCGCTAATCGTTCTAAGACCGTCTGGTAGCTTAATGTCCGCAAGCGATGTACAGTTGTAAAACGCGTATTGATAAATTGTCTGTAGGCTTGAATCCTCCGTAAATCTGACGCTCGCCAGCGCGGTGCAGTTGTAAAACGCGCAGCTTCCTATGGACTGTATCCCGCTTCCGAAGCTTACACTTTTAAGGCTTGAACAGTTGCCAAAGGTTCCGCCGTTACCACTACCGTTAATTGTCGTCACGCTGTCGGGTATTGAAACGGATTCAAGTGCTACACAGTTCGAGAATACACCATAACCGATTGTTTTTAACCCTTGTCCCAAATCAACACTTCTTAGATTCGTACAGCCGGAAAACGCATTGTTGCCTAATGTATTTACGCTGTTTGGTAAGGTCACTGTTTTTAACGATATACAATTATAAAACAAATTATTACTCAACGTTGTCAATCCATTGTTAAGGCTAACAAGAGAAAGCGCGCCACAGTCCGAAAAAGCAGATTGACCGATTCCCGTCACGCTGCCTGGCAAGATAAGCGTGCTCAGCGCCGAACAGTTTTGAAATGCGCAGGAGGATATTGTACCGATTCCGTCATTGAGCGTAACCGATCGGAGATATGAACAGCCGTCGAACATATTTTCCGGTAGGGTTACCACGCCGCCGCTTACGACGGCGCTTGTGAAGCCGCAGTTGCTAAAGGCATAACTCCCGACCGATACAACACTCTCCGGAATTACAACCGATTTCCACGAGGTGCAGCCCTTAAAAACGTAATCTTTTATGCTTAAAAGTCCGTTCGGCAGTACGACGTTTGCAAGTGTTGTGCAGTTGCCGAAAGCGTAATTATAAATTGTCTGAAGGTTTGAGCTGTCTGAGAAGCTCACGCTCGTCAGCGCGGTACAGTTGTAAAACGCGTACCATCCTATGGATTGTATTCCGCTCCCGAAGCTCACGTTTCTGAGGCTTGTACAGTTATAAAACGCGCCATATTGTTCACTGCAATTTGTTGCCCTGTCTATAGACGTTACGCTATTTGGTATAACAATGGACTCAAGTGCCGCGCAGCCCGCAAACGCCCCGTACCCGATTGTTTTTATCCCGTTCCCAAAATCTGCGCTTCTAAGGTTTGTACAGTTCTGAAACGCATAATAGCCCAGTGAGTTTATACTGTCAGGTAAAGTAACCTCTCTCAGTGAGGAACAACCTGAAAAAGCGTTTTGATAAATAAAAGCCAACCCGTCGTTGAGACTTATCTCCAAAAGGGCTGTGCAGGAAGAAAACGCGCCATACCCCAAGGTCACCAAATTGTCAGGAAGTAAAATCGACCTTAGCGAAACGCAGCTCTGAAACGCGTACTGCCCGATTGTCACAAGGCTTGACGGAAATGCAACAGAGTTGAGAGCCGAGCAATTATTAAACGCATTACTCGAAATCGTATTGATACCCTCGTTGAGCGTCAGTGTTTTCAGTGCGGTACAACCTGAAAACATACTTTCGGGAACCGTCGTGATTCCGCTGCCAACGACAACGCTTGTAAAACCGCAACCGCTAAAGGCGTTGCCGCCAATCAAAGTCACCGTATCGGGAATTATCAGTGATTTCCATGTGGTACAATTCACAAACGCGTATTCGTTGATACTTTTTATACCGACAGGCAGTTCAATGTCTGAGAGCGACGCACAGTTGTAAAACGCGCACTGATAAATTGTCTGCAGGCTTGAACCTTCCGCAAAGCTGACGCTTGTCAGTGCTGTGCAGTTGTAAAAAGTATAACACCCTATGGATTGTATGCCGCTTCCGAAGCTCACGCTTCTGAGGCTTGTACAGTTATAAAACGCCCCATACGCTCCATAGGCAGCAGATGTACCGTAATAATTGCTTTGGAGAATTGAAGTTGTACTGTCCGGAATAACTATTGATTCAAGCGCCGTACAGCCCGAAAACGCCCCATAGTCGATTGTCGTGACACCTTCGCCGAGGTCTACGCTTCTCAGGTTCGCACAATTCTGAAAAGCAAAGTAGCCCAGCGAGTTTATGCTATCCGGTAAAACGACAGAGCTTAACGCTACACAGTTTGCAAAGGCGTTGTTGTAAATAAACTTCAGGTTTTCGTTAAAGCCGACGGATGAAAGCGCGCTGCAGCCCGAAAACGCATAGCTGCCGATAGCTGTCAATCTTAAGGGCGATACAAGCGTTCTCAGCGCCGTACAGTTACGGAACGCATATGCCGCAATTGAGCTGATGTTGTTATTGAGTGTCAACGAACTCAGGTATGTACAGCCTTCGAACATATTCGGTGCAATCTCTGAGATTCCGCTTCCGACAGTGACGCTTGTAAATCCGCAACCGTTAAACGCATAACTTCCGGCAAACGCTACGCTGCTGGGTATCACAAGCGACTTCCACGAAGTACAGCCATAAAAGGCATAGTCATTGATATTTTTAAGCCCGTCCGGTAGCACAACGTTTGCAAGGGAGGCACAGTTGTAAAACGCGCACTGATAAATTGTCTGCAGGCTTGAACCTTCCGCAAAGCTGACGCTTGTCAGTGCTGTGCAGTTGTAAAAAGTATAACACCCTATGGATTGTATGCCGCTTCCGAAGCTCACGCTTCTGAGGCTTGTACAGTTATAAAACGCCCCATACGCTCCATAGGCAGCAGATGTACTGTAATAATTGCTTTGGAGAATTGAAGTTGTACTGTCCGGAATAACTATTGATTCAAGCGCTGTACAGCCTGAAAACGCCCCGTAGCCGATTGTCGTGACGCCCCCGCCGAGGTCTGCGCTTCTCAGGTGGGTGCAATTCTGAAACGCATAATTGCCGATTGTTTTAACGCTGTCCGGCAAAACGATGCTGTTGATGACGGTTTTGCCGCTGAAAACGGACGGATTGATGGTGATAACCGTGCTTGGTATCACGATTTCACCACCCGCGCCGGTGTATGACGTCAGAACGCCTTCAGCGGTAACAACGAAATCCGCGTCGCTGCCGGATTCGACGTTTTCCTCAATTTTCGCATCGTTTACCGTTATTTCAGCTGAATCCTGCTCCGCTGTCAAAGCCTCCGGCTCCGCAGTCTCACCGACCGGCTCGACGCTTAACGTATCGGCATTGACCCCCATGTTGCCCGCGTCATTATACGGCTTGTTGTCTTGAATGGCTGTTTCGGCGCCCTTATCCGCTTTCGATGCTCCGGCTGAACCGCCGTTATCCTCCGGTAAGTCAACATCAACTGAATAATCGACCGGTGCTGTCTCCTCGTCGGCATAGTCAACAACAGCCGTTGGTTCTGTATCCGCCGACTTCGAAATTTCGGAAGCCGGCATCCCGAACAAGGTCATAATTGCCGCCAGTATCGCAGAAAACAGTTTTTTAAAGAAGCTTGTCACGTCCGCATCTCCCTAATTCGATGTATTTCGACTGTAAATTAAAAATATAGGTATATTCTACCACACTAATTCTTATTAATCAACTAAATTCTGAATAATTTTCCATAATTTTCTCGGCGTCACATGCAAACCACCAATAGGTTGCCTCAAAGTGATTGTTTTGCATTTTTGGGACGTTATAAAAAAATACACGCTGAACAAGTGAATCCTTTTCAATATCCTCCCGCGGCTATAAGACAGAGTTGCTATCACAGTCCTCTGAGGATATTCTCCCCGGAGGGCAGTTATTTTTGGTACGGTTTTGCGTCCTGCATGTCCTGTACAATGTGGAGGGCATACCCCTCGGAAAGGAGAACACAACATGACCTATAATCAAAAACAATCCATAAAAGAAATGCGTAGCTCCGGACTTGGTTATAAAAAGATTGCTGAGGCCCTTGACTTATTCCTGGGAACGGTGAAGTCTTTCTGCCGTCGGGAAAACATTACGGCTACGGAGCCAACCGTGTATAATGAAAGTCATTGCCGCCAATGGGCTGACCGATTCCGCTTATTTTAACGCAGTCTACAAGGAAGCCGCAGAGTTATGTGCTTTTCTCTGCAAAGAGTACAATCTCGACCCAATGGCAGATGGCGTTATCATTGGGCATTACGAGGGATATAAGCGTGGTATCGCCAGTAACCATGCCGACCCCGGGCACTGGTTTCATAAACGCGGGAAGTCAATGGATATTTTTCGTGCCGAAGTTAAAAAGCTGCTCACGGTGGCAGAACCCTCGAGACCGCCCGGACCCGCCCCGAAGAAACTGTACCGGGTCCAGGTCGGGGCGTACTCGGTCAAAGCCAACGCCGATGCCATGCTCAGCAATGTCAAGGCAGCAGGCTTCAAAGAGACCTTCATTAAATATAGCGAATAACGCTCCACTTTTTACGTCCGCCGAGTTTTTTCTTCGGCGGGCATTATTTTTTTGCCTACATACTACGGATTTTCCGTTCTGC
>LSQX01127613.1_pt1 | contig 10645 bp, 10 predicted proteins | sample 654561 | NCBI WGS metagenome assembly LSQX01 (sample SAMN04489861, study PRJNA283612) | anaerobic digester metagenome | isolation source: 4 biogas reactors fed with cattle manure at either 37C or 55C with and... | place: Denmark: Kongens Lyngby | collected 2014 | reverse complement strand
TATCCGGGTCCTGGGAGTAGCCGATCACGCCGTCCAGCGCGTTGATGGCGGCCATGTCATTTTCCGTCAGCTCAAAATCAAACACCTGGATGTTTTCCTTGATGCGTGTGGGCGTGACGGACTTGGGCAGGGGCAAAAAGCCCATTTGCAGGCTCCACCGGATGGCGATCTGGGCGGGCGTCTTGCCGTGCTTTTTGGCCAAATCGTTCAGCGCGTCCACATCAAACAGCTTGCCGGTGCCAAAGGGGCTGTAGGCCTCCAGAATCATGCCGGCCGCGCGGCTGTCCTTCACCACCTCATCCTGGGTGTCGCCCGGGCACAGGCGGATCTGGTTGACCACGGGCTTGATGCGCGCGGTTTTCAGCAGTTCGTCAATGTGCTTTTTGTGGAAATTGGAGATGCCCAGGGACCTGATCTTGCCTGCGTCCACGGCTTCCTCCATCGCGCGCCAGCTTTCGGCGTTCTGCTTTGCCCAGTCATTTTTAAAGGCGCTGGGGACAGGCCAGTGCAGCAAGAACAGATCCATATAGTCGGTGTCCAGCAGTTTCAGGCTGTGGTCGATGGCCTTCTTGGTTTCTTCATACCCACGGATCTGGTTGGTCAATTTGGAGGTGATGTAGATCTCCTCACGCGCAACACCGCTGGCCTTCACCGCGCGGCCCACGCCCTGCTCGTTGCCATAGCCCTGGGCGGTGTCAATGTGGCGGTAGCCCGCCTGGATGGCTTCTTTCACGGCGTCAACAGCCCCGGGGCCTTCCTCCACCTGGAAGGTGCCAAAGCCGATGCTGGGGATCTGGATGCCATTGGATAAGGTGTAATGCTTCAATACGTTGCTCATGTTTTTCCTCCTTGATGATTTGTCGAAAAACAACATCATGGACAATATAACCATTCCGCCCGCACATTAATCACCTGGGGCTGATTGGGTAAAATAGAAGGGAATCACGGAAGGAGGATGTACCATGTATTTGTACAATGTGTTGGTCTCTATGCCCATCACGGAGGAATATAAGCACCAGCTGCGCGCGGCGGTGCCGGATGGCAGGGTGACCTTCGCCCGCTATGAGGACCTGGACGAGGCCCAGTTGGCCGCCTTTGACGCGGTGGTGGGCAACCCGGACGCCAAAACCCTTGCGAAAATGAACAACCTGAAGCTGCTGCAGCTGTTCAGCTCCGGCGTGGCCAAGGACTATATTGCCCTGGGACAAGATCGGCCGGGCTTGACCTTATGCAGCGCCAGCGGCGCCTACGGCCAGGCCATATCCGAGCACATGGCCGCTACCCTCCTGATGCTGATGAAGCGCCTGCACGAGTACCGCGACGCGATGGCGAATGCTGCCTGGGGATCCCGCGGCAGCGTGGAAACGCCCGTGGGCAAGACCGTCCTGGTGGTGGGCGCGGGCAGCATCGGCACCGCCTTTGGCGGGCTGATGCAAAAGCTGGGCAGCAAAACCATCGGCCTGCGCCGGCAAAAGGACGGGAATACCGAGGGATTTGATGAGGTGCATACCATCGACCAGCTGGATCACCTGCTGCCGCAGGCCGATGTGGTGGCCCTCTCCCTGCCCGAAACGCCGCAGACCATCGGCATCATGAGCGCCGCGCGCTTTTCATTGATGAAGCCGGGCAGCTATTTCTTAAATGTGGGCCGCGGCAGCGCGGTGGATCAGGACGCGCTGCTTGAGGCATTGGCGTCAGGCCGCCTGGCCGGCGCGGCCATTGACGTGACGGTGCCGGAGCCGCTGCCCCGTGACCATCCCCTCTGGCGGCAGCAAAACCTGCTGCTCACGCCGCATATCTCGGGCTATTACCACTTAAAGGCCACCCATGACGCGGTGGTGGGCATTGCCGCCCACAACCTGGCTGCCTGGCCAAACGGGCCTTTCATCAGCCGGGTAGATTACCAGACGGGCTACCGTCAAAAAGAGACGGGCCGATAAAACCTTTTTACAAAAAGGAGCAAACGCATGACGACAAACAAACGGATCCTGCTGTATACCGCTGTACTGACACTGCTGCTTTCGGTGACCGGGGCGGGCGCTGTGCCGCCGCGGGAGTTGGAATACGCCTATTTGAACACGCAGTCGGGCTACCTCATCGTGGGGCGCGAAGCGCACTTTGAGGTCATCCTGCCCGAGGGCGCCAGCGGCTACACCTTTGAGTTTAACACCTACTACGCCGAGGACCGCGAGACGGACAACCAGTTCATGGGCATTGACCGGGTGAAGGCGCAGCCGGAGCCCACCTATGTCTTGACGCCGCAGAACCCCGGCCAGTACTTCCTGGAAGTCATCATCATGGATGCGGACTACCGCAGCCTGACCTTGCAGAGCGAGCCCTTCTACTGCTACCCGGAGGGGTCGGAGGCCGACCCATCCACCCTGCCCGGAAAAGTGATGGAAATCGCGCAGCTGGCGGAGAACCAGGGCTTTACCACGCAATATGACAAAGCGCTTTTCCTGCACGACTGGCTCACCCACAACGCCGATTATGACGAGCCCATGACCATCCACACGCCGGAGGGCGTGCTGCTGCAGGGCAAGGGCGTGTGCGAAAGCTACGCGCTGGCCTACCAGATGTTGCTGCGCCAGGTGGGCGTCACCAGCCAGTATGTGACTGGCTATTCCCGTGGGCAATTGCACGCCTGGAACCTGGTGCACCTGGACGGGGAGTGGACCTTCATCGACCCCACCTGGAACGACCCGGTGGGCGGCGGCAACGAGGGCTATGACTACTTTGGCATGACGGATACGCAACTGGCGCGCGACCACGACTGGAGCGTGGGCAAGCATAACCCGCCCGCAGCCACCACCACACAGCACAACTACCTGCAGCGCAACGGCTGGGCGCCCTTTGACAGCCTGGAAGGCCTGCACGAGCTGCTGGCGCGGGAGATGACCGCCAAAAACCCGCAGATCAAGTACACCTACACCGGGGAGGACAGGTACCTGGATGTGCAGTATGAGATCAAAAAGTGGCTGGACAACAACGCCCACATCTATTTCGCGGAGTCCTACTCCTACGGCGGCAGCTCCTACTCCGGCACCATGGATGTCACCTATGGGGATTACGCGGACTACACCTTCTTTACGGATGATGAAAGCTTCAAAACCGCCATTGACGGCCTCTTGAAGGCCAAGACCCGGCAGATCAAGATGTATTACCAGGGCACGGACCGCTTCTTCGACTTTGGCATCACCCTGCGGCGCTTTTTGACCGACCACGCGGAGGAATACGGCATCAGCACCTATTCCTATACCTACTATCCCTTCCACGGGGTGGCGGATATCGAGTACAAATAAGCAAACGTAACCCAGAAGACACAAAGAAGGAGCCGGCGACGGCTCCTTCGATGTTTATAAAACTATTATTTTCAGTCCGCTGGCTTGATTCTCTCGCCCCACTTGCCCATGTAGTGCGCGGCGATGAAGCCCACAACCAGCACACCCAGGCAGATGGCGCCCTGGCCAAAGGAGGTGATCGCGTAGCCCTCCGGCGGGAAGAGGATGATGGCCAGCGTGCTGGAGGCCACCAGGCCGATGACGGCGTTGGAGGCAACGCCGTGCTGGCGCTCAAACAGTTTGTCCACAAAACGGGCAAACAGGAAAGCCACGATGGCGATGCCCAGCATCAGCGGGATGATGATGCCAAAGTCCAGATCCTTCACAGCCGCCATCAGCTTGGTATAAATGCCGATGAACAGGAGGATGGCGGAGGAGGACAGGCCGGGCACCACCAGGGAGAAGCCCCAGATGATGCCGGAGATGAAGGACCAGATAAGCGTGGGCTCAATATTTTGCGCGCTGTTGCCGCGGGATACGAAGAACAAAAAGGCAAAGAGCACCACAAAGCTGATGACAAGCGCCATCAGGTTGTTCTTTTTTTCTTTTTCCGTCAGCGCGATGCCGTTTTTGGGCTTTTGCGCCGCGCGGTAGAGCTCCGGAATGGTGCCCAAAATGAGGCCGACAAACAGGGCCAGGGGGATGGGTGAATCGCCGGAGAACATCCAGTCCACCAATTTGGCAAAGCCCCAGAAGCCCAGCGCCACGCCGATGATGATGGGCACAAACAGCTTCCAGTACTTTTTGAAGGTGGCAAGGGGCCGGGACAAAAAGGCCATCATGGGGCGGTAGATGCCAAAGATGACCGCCAATACGCCGCCGGACACGCCGGGCAGGATGGCGCCGCCGCCAATCAATGCGCCCTGGATGATGCGGTAAAGGAAGAGCAGCGGGTTGTTCTCCCTGTGAGCGTTCTCTTGTGTCATAAATACCTCCTGAATCAAACAGGCCTATCCTACCACAAAGCCCTCTTGTTTTACCAGGCGGGCAACATTTTGATTAAAATTGTCGGCTATAATCGACAAAAAACCACCCGGTCGCGGGTGGCTTGTGAAAAATTCCTTTACATCGCCTTTTTCTGCTTGTGTCCGCAGGGAACCAGGCTCCGTACCAGCGGGATGCCCATGGCGGTCAAATCCGCCACTGCCTGGTCGTACAGGTGGGTATCAGCGTAGCGCGCCGGGTCGTGCGCGTCCAGGCCGATGATGGCTTTGGCGCCCTCCTCGGCCGCCATCTCCCAAAAGCCGGGCGTGGGGTAGCCGGGGCCGCGGCGCCAGGAATGGGGGTAAAGGCCGGCCAGGTTGTATTCCAGCGGAATATCCAGCGCCTTGGCCGCGCGGATCAACTCCAGGCTGGCTTGCTGGCAATCCTTGTCAAAGCGCGGGTAGGACAGCATAAACAGCTCCGGGTGCGCCAGCGCGCAAAAATCGCCTGTTTCAAGGCCCGCGATGGTGTGACGCACATAGCGGCGCACCAATTTGGGATCGGTCACCGCGCCAAAATAGGTCATCTCGACCGGGTCATCATAATGGCTGCCCAAGATGAGGAAATCCAGCCCCGCCTGCGCCTTTTGCTCCATCAGCCAACTGTGGTATTGCGGGTAATACTCCGCTTCCAGGCCGATGAAGAGGTCAATTTGGCCTGCGTACTGCGCCTGCAGCGCGCGGGCAGAGGCCATATAATCCGGAAACTGCGTCACATGCATGCGCATGTCCGACACCTGGCCCATGTGGTCCGGGAAGGGGCTGTGGTCGGACATGCCCAGTTGGCTGAAGCCGGCTGCGATGGCCGCCTTGACGTAGTCCTCATCGCTGCCAATGGCGTGGTTGCAGCGCGTGGTGTGGCTGTGGAAGTTGGTGCGAATGGGTGTTTCCTCCCCGGCACCTTTCTTGCTTACATCAAAAATCGTCGACATGGTTCTATTGTATCCAAACGGCGCCGTTTTACCATCCCTTCAATGGACGCAGCGGAAACCAGAAAGTACATCAAACATGTTTGTGCACATCAAAAACGCCGGTCAATGCCGGCGTTTCAGCGAATTAGTGTTTTAAGCCGTAATCCCGCGGCGCATGACCTTCTCGATCTCCTCCTTGGAGACGGCGCCTTCCAGCACCTTTTTGCCATCCACAAAGAAGGTGGGCACGTAGTAGAAGGGCTCCGGCGGCACGAAGTTGGGGGTCTTGTGGACGTCCACCATCTCCACCTCAACAGCTTTCAGCTCCGGCTTTTCCGCGCGCAGCTCTTTCATCCATTCCTTGGCATGTCCGCAAGCGGGGCAGCCTTCAAAGTGATACAGCGTAATGTTTGCCATGGTTTTCATTCCTTTTCAATCTCATTTTTAATGCAAGCGGTGCATCGCTTGCTCACTTGAATATACCCTCAAATGATCGGTTTAATGCAGGATTGCAAATTTGTATAAAAAAGAGGCCTTACGGCCCCAGTTTGCTTGCTTTTACCTTATACGCTGTGCGCAACGCGGTCGGCTTCCTCGGCGCGCTTGCCATCGCCCCAGCGGTCCATCGTGCCCACCAAATAGCCGGTGATGCGGCGAATGCGCTCAAAGGGCGCCGCGTCAAAGGTGTAGTCCAAGGCGACCTCATCGCCGTCCACCATCACGCTGATGCGCCGGGGGGCACGGCCAAACTTCTCACAGGCGCGCTTGTAGTACGCGTCCAGTTCTTCCTGGGGCAGCACCCCGTTGGTGACGATAAACTCACAGGCCATGATACTCCTCCTTGCGGCGTGATGTAAAAATAGGGCAGCGGATATCTCGCTACCCTATCCTACCACATCTTGTGGCAGATTGCACTATGAAATCTACAAGTTGTGGAAATTCTTTTGAACTGACAGTCTTACATCATTTTCTGCTCATTGATGATGAGGGAGAACCGATACCCCAGCTTCTCCGCGGCCTTGCGGCACAGGATCATCCGGGAGAGGAAGATCTCAAAATATTCGGAGATGGGGCTGGATTCCACATCGATCTCAAGCGTCAGCAGGATCTCCTTGCTGTCGGGCTTCACCGTGATGACGGAGGAAGTGACCGCGTAATTGACCCGGTCGTGGATGTCAAAGGCGATGGTGTCCTTGTTGCGCACGCGCGTGCGGCGCACATCGCTTTTGTCGGCGATGATCAGGGCGGCGGCCACATCGTTGACCGGGAAGGCGGAGGACTCGTCATGGTTGCCGATGGCGGTGGTGATGGTGGCGATCTCCTCCTCCGGCATGCCCATCTGGGACAGCAGGTGGAAGGCCATCAGCGCGCCGGAAGTCTCATGCCCCTTGCGGTTGATCATGTTGCCGATGTCGTGCAGATAGCCCGCGATGGCGGCCAGCTCGCCCTCCCGCTTTGTGTGGCCGGTTTCGTTGAGGATGGCCTGCGCGGTCACCGCCACCTTGGTCACATGGGCGAAGCTGTGCTCAGTATAGCCGATGGCCAGCAGGGATTCATCCGATTTTGTGATGTAAGCCTTCACGGCCGGGTTTTTCTTGATGTCTTTGAGTGTAATGCTCATGGTCACAATCTTTCTGTTGGATTAAAACACGGCGTGCGCGTTTCAACACATATATACCCGGCTGGATTAGTCCTCCCGTTTCAGCACCGCATCCCCGCGGAAGGAGGGGGCATGGGGGTAGCGGCTCCTTGCCTTAAAGTCAATGCTGCCCGAGAGCCCCGGGATGTAGAGGGAAAAGCGGTTCTTGCCCGAGCGCTCGCAGTAGTTGGCCTGCGCGATGCCGCCGATTTCAAGGAAATATTCGTCTATATAAAGCGCGTCCTGGCTGCCGGGCGCGGTGCGGAAGGTGAGGGCATACTGCCCGGCCTCCTTGATAAACGGCGTCAGGCTGATCTCCAGCGCGATGGTTTTGTCGCGGTGGTCATAGATCTGCGCGCCCCACTCGCACACCAGGGCTTCTTCCGGCGCGGTTTTCGTCCGGGCGGCGGGGATTTTGCCGGCGTAATAGGCCGCAAAGCTGCGCAAAACGGGCGTGCCTACGCTGTCCTTCGCGGTGAAGCGCAACCGGGTGGCGGTGACTGCTGGGAAGGCGTCAATCTTCTTGTGCCCGATGGCGATGCCCGCGCACACCTGCCGCCACTGCCCGTCCATCTCTGCCGTTACCTGGTAGGCGCGCACGCGCTCGCCCAGGCGGATGTCCTCCATCAGCACCACGTGGTCAATCTGGGTGGGCGCGCCAAGGTCCAGGTGGAATGCATTGCTACGCAATGCCCCGCCCGAGCGGCAGAGCCGCTCGATACGATTTCAGTCAGAGGGCTGTGCCCTCTGAAACTCCCCCAGATTTAGTTTGTTTAAAGTCTCAGGAGGCCAACTGGCCTCCTGAACTCTTTGGAACAGGTCCTACTTTAATATAAAGGCTTATTCATCCTTCAGGTACCGCTGAACCTCCCGCTCCGCCTGCAGCAGCGGTATGCCGGCGCATTTAGCGTAGGCGGCCAGGTCCTCATGCTCAAACTTCCGCTTTTGTACGCCGTGGCCTTCGGAGATTTTCAGCCGCAGCGGGCCGTGGGGCGTGTCAAGTTGCTCAAAACGGGATTGCAGGATGTAGCGGTCCTTGATACATACTCGCAGGCCAATGGTGCTGGTGTGATTGAGAATCAATTGGGCGAAGCGCTCTGCCTCCTCCTGTTTACACAGGCAGGTGAGCAGCTGGCCGGGGCGGCCCTTCTTCATCTGGATGGGCGCAAGCCACACGTCCAGCGCGCCTTCTTTTAGCAATTGCTCAACAGCATACGCCAGGGCTTCGGGCGTCATGTCGTCCAGGTTGCAAGAAAGCTCCGCCACCTGGGGTGCAGTATGTTCCGTCTGCCCCCAGAAGGCGCGCAGACAGTTGGCGGCGGGAAAATCTTTCTTGCCCATGCCGTAGGATGTCTTTTCAATCACCATGGTGGGCATGGGCAAAAAAGCGCGCACAAAGTGCTTCAGCAGCGCGGCGCCTGTGGGCGTGCACAATTCCCCTTCAATCTGCCCGGCACGGACGGGCAGGCCCTGCAAAATGAGGGCGGTGGCAGGCGCGGGCACGGGCAGGATGCCGTGCGCGCAGCGCACCTGGCCAAACCCGGTGGTGATGGGGGAGGCTAGGACGTCCTCCGGTGCCAGGCGCTCTATCAGCATGGCCACGCCCACAATGTCCGCCACCGCGTCCAGGGCGCCCACCTCATGGAAATGCACCTGCTCCACCAGCTTGCCGTGTACCTGCGCCTCTGCATCGGCAATCAGCCCGTACACGGCGATGGCGTCCTGCTTAACCTTGTCAGATACAGGCAGGCCCTCAATGATCTGCCGGATATTTCCCAGGGTGGCGTGGTGATGGTGCGCTTGCCCGCCGTGGTCATGGTGGTGATGATGCTCGTGCTCATGATGGTGATGATGGGGGTCGGCCTCATGATGATGGCCGTGGTGATGGTGGCCATGATCGTGGGGATGGTCCAGCACATCATGGCTTTCCTCCTCCTGCCCGCCCACGGTGACGGACGCGTGCAGCCCGGTCACTCCGCACTTGACGGAGGGCGAAACCGCAAGCCGCACCCCCGGCAACCCCAGCGCGTTCACCTCGTCAATAAAAGCCTGTTGGTTCTCAAGCAGGCCCAGCAGGGCGCCCAGCATCATGTCCCCGGACGCGCCCATATGCGCTTGCAGATACAGTGTTTTCATGGTTATTTCTCCCCCAATTTGTTGATGCGGTGGGCCAGGAAGCCCGCGCCAAAGCCGTTGTCGATGTTCACTACGGAGACCCCGCTGGCGCAGGAGGTGAGCATGGACAGCAAGGCGGCCACGCCGCCAAAGCTGGCGCCATAGCCCACGCTGGTGGGCACGGCAATCACCGGGCAATCCACCAGGCCGCCGATGACGCTGGCCAAAGCGCCCTCCATGCCGGCCACGGCAATCACCACCCGCGCGCGCTGCAGTTCTTCCGCCTGCGACAGCAGCCGGTGCAGCCCCGCCACGCCCACATCATACAGGCGCACAACATGGCTGCCCAGGGTTTGGGCGGTCAGCGCGGCCTCCTCCGCCACCGGCATGTCGCTGGTGCCGCCGGTGGCGATCACAACGTGGCCGATGGGCTGCGCGATGTCCTTTGGCGCGGCGATGGCGATGCGGCTGGTTGGGTCATAGCGCGCGTCCACGCGCTCACACAAAAAGGCCGCTTTTTCCGGTGACAGCCTGGTAATCAGGATGTTGGTCGACCCGGCTTCCGCCATGCGCTCAGCGATGCCGGCCACCTGCTCCGCCGTTTTGCTCTCGCCGTAAATCACCTCTGACGCGCCCTGGCGCAGCGCGCGGTGGTGGTCAATCCTGGCGTAGCCCAAGTCCTCAATCGGCTGCAGCTGCAGCTTTTTAAAGGCCTCCTCAGGTGACAGATCGCCCTCCCGCACCTGTCGCAAAATACCCATCGCGTCCATCTTATGCCCTCCCCTGTAAGTCCAGGAATACGCCCTCAAAATCATCCCGCAGCAGGCGCAGGATCTGCTCCCGCATCTCAATCGCTCGGGCCATGTCCTTTGCCTGAAACTGCAGGCGCGCGGCCTCCCCGTACAGGCGCACGCGGATGTCTAAAAAGTCCAGTTCATGCAGGGCAGATTCCGCCCGCTCCACCTTTTGAAGCAATTCCGGCTCAATCACCCGGCCGGTGGGGATGCGCGTGGCCAGGCAGGCATAGGCCGGCTTGTCCCAGGTGCGCAGGCCGGCCTCTTTGGACAGCGCGCGGATGTCCGCCTTGGTCAGCCCGGCCTCCCGCAGGGGTGAGCGCACCTGCAGCTCCGCCAGCGCCCGCATGCCTGGGCGGTCCGAAGCGTCATCAGACGCGTTGCTGCCGTCCATCACCAGCTGGTAGCCATCCTGTTTGGCCTCCTCCATCAGGCGGCTAAACAGCGCGCGCTTGCAAAAATAGCAGCGGTTTTCGGGGTTTTCCCGTACCTGATGGTGGCAGAGGATGTCTTCTTCAATGATCTGCAGTGCTACACCAATCTGCGCGGCCAACTCCCGCGCGTCCTTGATCTCTGACTGCGGCTGGAAGGGCGTTTGTACAAAATAGGGCCGCACATCACAGCCGGCAGCCTTCCCGGCATACAGCAGGTAGACGGAGTCCACCCCGCCGGAGTAGGCCAGCGCGGCTTTTGGGTGCGCCGCAAAAAAAGCGTTCAATCGCGCCAGTTTTTCCTTCACTTCGTGTTCCCTCACGTGTCCTTGGTTGATGGGGTGCCACTGGGTTTTAGTGTAGCACGAAACGGGGGAATCGGGGGAAGAAAAGTGAAAATCACTTCGGATGGGTGCTTGAGTCGTTCGCTT
>LSQX01059169.1_pt1 | contig 10645 bp, 9 predicted proteins | sample 654561 | NCBI WGS metagenome assembly LSQX01 (sample SAMN04489861, study PRJNA283612) | anaerobic digester metagenome | isolation source: 4 biogas reactors fed with cattle manure at either 37C or 55C with and... | place: Denmark: Kongens Lyngby | collected 2014 | reverse complement strand
TCGGCAAACTCCCGTGAGATGTCAGCCCACATGCGGGAATATTCGCGTGAGGCGCATAAATATACACCGAAGTAGGTCGCAGGAGACCGGCATGTGGCTGTAAAGCATGGCAGATGCCACCAAGGTAGACCTCAAGCCCGGGACCAGAGAGAACTCCCCCTCCCGGGAGAGCAAGGTATTTCTTGTTGCAGTGCGTTGTATATAGGGAACAGAGCGAGGGTTGCCGAGACAGGTCAAAGGCGCAAGGTTGAGGGCCTTGTCACGTAGGTGTTCGGGCGTTCAAATCGCCTCCCTCGCACTCAATCTATCCTGAGATTCTAATCAGATGAGCGGACGCTCTCTATTATCCCATAATTCTCGACTTGATGGCGGATTTGCCGCATAAGTTATCCACAGGAACCAAAATTCAATTTGAGAAGAGTTAACCGCCGAAAGCTCAATATCAATACCTGGATACACATGGAACTGCAGACCGAGAGAAAAGATGGCATTTTAACATTTTGTCTGCGCGGAAGGCTTGATGGTTACGGCGCGGGACAACTCGCCGATGCCATTTCGGCATCGCTGCAGGACGATGACCGGTCGGTCGTCTTTGACCTTGCCGAACTGAGTTACCTGAGCAGTGCGGGCATCCGGGTCCTCGTCGCCACGAAGAAGCAGTTGAAGGAACGCGGCGGCATCCTGGCCCTCGCTGGAATTCAGGATTACCCAAAGAGCGTTCTCGATATGGCCGGAGTAACACCGATATTCTCCATCTATGCAGGGGTCGAGGAGGCCATCGCCGCCTGCAAGAGACCGCTCGACAGTCTCTCGGTCATCAACGAGATCACACGGGCTCCGGTCGTCAGAAACGGCGTTACGTATACCATAGAGCGGGCCTCTACGCAGAGCTCGTCGCTCCGGGTCGTCGGCAGACTGGATAAGATGCTGCGCGCCCGCCTGACGGAGGAAGATATCCGTGCAATACCATTCTCAGCCCTCCAGTACTCGCTCGGCATCGGCGCGCTCGGCAAGGGTGTGACAGATGCGCTCCCGCTCCTAGGAGAGATGATCACGCTGCACGGCTCGGTGGTATGGCTCCCGACCGATGGAAACGCCACACCGGACTTCTTCACGCCGGTGAAGGATACCGGGGAACTCTACATCTATACCGGATATAACGTAGCGCTCAACGGGCCGTTTCACGAGATCGTCACCATCGATGCGGGAGATGGGGGGAGCATCGCGCTCTCCGACGTATACCGCACACTCTTTGAGCTTGCCAGGGAGCAGAAGCGCGACTTTGCCGGCATCATCGCACTTGCCATGTGGGCCGTCGTCGATGGGGTCCGGAGCCTCGGAGTGAAGAAGTCGCCCATTGCCGCATTTGCCCCGGAAAACGGTCTTCCCATCAATTCTGAAGCGAATGTAAAAGAATGGCTCGATGATGACGATGAGCCAAAGTACCACGGCGACACGATGGTCAGCTTCGGGTTCGGAGTAGACTACTCGGCCTGCAACGACGAATGCCTTTCAGCCCTCACCGATCTGAATCGGCCAAGGACACAGCAACTGCAGCTCCACAATCACGGGGTCATCTTCCGGGGGGTGCCATGGGATGCAGGGCTCGATCTCACGAGACAGATCGAAAAGATCTTGAGCGAGGCTCCGTTCATCGATATGCGGCATCTCAAAGACAGCACCCGGATCCGGCGGGCGAAGGTGGGCGTGGCTTATATCTCAAGGATCGACGTGGATGCCTAAGGCCGGAATTGCAGTCGGCCAACTTTCATCATTTTTAAAAATCCTAGATGCGCTCAATATTGGGTCTGATATAGATCCCGGTTCTATTCTAGAGGTTATCTCAAATGCCCCTGCCAGGGGTGATCCGGGGTGCTCTGCTTCACCCGCAGGCACCCCAATGCAGTCTCGACTCCCGACAACAAAAGACCAGTCGGGGCTTATCCTTCGTCCGCCCGATGCGTGATCTGCTCAATCGCATCCTCTGCAGCCCTCTGGACGTACCAATCCGGGTCATTGAGGAGACTTCGGAGAGGATCGACCGCCCGTGCATCCCCGATCTCCGCCAGGACGTCCGCCGCGCGTTTCCGAACATCGTCGTCCGGATCAACGAGCGCGGATACGACCGCATCCATAGCCGGGGCCCCGATACTGACGAGTGCCGCCGCTGCCTCCCGCCGGACGCTGTAGTACTCGTCGTGAAGAAGAGATATGAGCGCCGGGACCGCAGACGGATCACGGATCTCGCCGAGGACCTTGGCCGCCCGCCGCCGGATGCTGTCATCGCAGTCCAGGAGCACCGCGACCAGCGGCCCGACCGCGACCGTGCCAAGCGGGATCAGATCGCTCCATCGTTCCTTTGCGATGAGATAGACCGCCGTCTCTTCTCCCGGGGCCGGCACCCAGCCCAGGCGGTCGAGAGCGTCCGCAGCCCCGGCGCGAACGCGGAAATGCCCGTCCTTGAGTGCGGCAGGCAGCAGCCGACGCGCCGGATCGCCGATGAGCACCAGGGCCATCACCGCACCCATTCTGGCGGTATCATTCCCTTCCCGGAGGACGCGGAGGAGCGGTTCGACCGCCTCCTCGCCCATCATGCCTAGAGCCCGGACAACAACGCGACCCACGTGCCAGTCCTCATGCAGGAGCGTATCNNTCCCGATCTTGCCGAGCGTTGCAGCTGCCCCCATCTGGACAACCGGAGAGCCGTTGCGGAGAGCCTGAACCAGCGGCTCGACAGCCGGGTCTCCTATGGTGACAAGCGCCCGCGCTGCCCCAAGGCGGATATGCCAGTCGCGGTCACAGAGAGCATCGATGAGCGGGACGACCGCAGGCTCTCCGATCGTCTTGAGCGCCTCGATTGCTCTTCTCTGTCCGCCCTCCTGCTCGGTGCGAAGTTCATCTATCAGTCTCCTGACCGCGGGTGTTCCAATCATGCCAAGAGCCCGCGCCGCGCCCATCTGGACCGCACTGTCAGGGTCATCAAGCGCCTTCACGAGCGGCTCAACTGCTATGGGGCCAAGCTCTGCAACGGATGCCCACTGCTCCTTCGCGATCAGGTAGTGGACGGTCTCGCTCTCGGTCTCCGGCACCCAGCCAATCCGCCCGAGGACCTCCGCCGCTCCCAGACGCACAGCGTAATGCACGTCTAGAAGGGCCGTCGTAAGATCGTCGATGGCTGGTTTCCCGATCCGGGTGAGGGTATTGGCCGCCTCCAGCCGGAGAGTGTCGTTCGAGTGCCCCAACGCCTCAATGAGCGAGCCAACGGCCATATCCCCAAAGCTGACAAGGATATCCCCAGATCTCTGCCGGGTCAGGGGGTCAGCGCTCCCGAGCGCAAGAACCAGCGCATTGACGGACGCAGCACCGATTGTCGTCAGGATATCCGCCGCAATCGGCCCGATATTCGGGTGCCCGAGAACGGAGGCGAGGGGACCGGCAGCAGGAGCCCCGATCCTGACCAGGACACCGACAGCCATCTGACGGAGTTCATCCTCACTTAAGACCCCGATAAGCGGCTCGACGGCCGCCTCCCCGATCCGCACCAGCGTATCGGCTGCGGGGTCCAGGCGAGCCTCATCGCCGAGCAGGCGAATCAGGTGAGGGATTGCAGGGGTCCCAATCCTGGCAAGCGACTTGATCGCACCGGCCTTGACACCCGTATCCGGGTCGGCAAGCCGCACCAAAAGGGGTTCGACAGCCGGGGCCCCAAGGCTCACGACATCCTGCCACTGCTGCAGAGCGATGAGATACACAGCCTGTTCATCCACACCTCCTGGTCTCCAGCCCAACCGGTTTAAGACCGTAGCCGCGCCCAGGCGAGTCATGGCGTTCTCATCGGTGAGCAGATCGGTAAGCGGCTCCACCGCAGCCTCACCAATACCGGTGAGCGCAGTCACCGCACCATCGTGCCCGTCGCCAGCCTCTCCTAGAAGAGGTATGAGGGGTGTTACAGCAGGGGCACCGATGTTGATCAGAGCGTCAACGGCCCTCCGGTGGAGGCGATCACCGCCGTCCCTGAGCAGTTCAACGATGGCCGGAGCGGCCTCGGGTGCTCTGAGCTTGCCGAGGATCTCGACGGCATTCTCCCGGACGGCATCAGATCCTCCGTCAAGCAGCGCAAGGACCGGAGTTACAGCAGGTTGACCGATAGCGACGAGGGCGTCTGCCGCGGCCGGGGCAACAACGTCATCTCTGAGAGCATTGACAAGCGGTTCTACCGCCTCAGGAAGGCCAATCTCCCCGAGCGTTACCGCAGCCTCACAGCGAACGCGATCGTCGCTGCCGTTGAGCGTTCGGATAAGGGGCTCAACAGCCGGCGCACCCATCAGGGCAAGCTCCATCCACTCTTCCCGGGCAATCAGATACCATGCTCGTTCGGTACTGTCCCAGGGTTCCCAGCCCATCCTCTCCAGAATGGCAGCAGCATGGCGACGTGACCGGTCGGAGGTCAGCGCCTGAATCAGGGGCGGGACCGCAGCCTCCCCAAGAGCATAGAGGACTTCGCAAAGTGCCTCGATGACATCAGAATCCGCATCGTCCAGAGCGCGGACACACGCTTCAGCTGACGGCTCCCCAACCTTGATCAGGGCTGCGGCCGCCATTTCCCGGATGTCGGGATCGGAAAGCAATCGGATGAGCGGGTTGACCGCAGGGAGGCCAATCTCCCCAAGCGCCATCACCACAAGCGATCGGAGTTCCTGATCCGCATCGCGCAACAGTTCGATCAGGGGGCCAACTGAGGCCTCTCCAATCTCACCAAGAGTCCTGGCCGCATGCCACCACCTCTCCCTATCCGGAGACCGGAGGATGCTGATAAGAGGTTCTATAGCGGCCTCACCGTAATCCGCCACATCAGGCCATGCCTCGCTGGCGATGAGGTGCCGGATCGTCCCGATCTCATCAGGCGGTCTCCAGCCGAGTTCCCGCAGGATCTCTGCAGCAGATCTCCGGATCTCCCCATCAGGTGCACCTAGGGCCTCAACGAGGGAGGGGACCGCAACTTCTCCAATCTCACGGAGCGCATAGTGGGCGCCGAACTGCACTTCGTCGTCACCGGAGCCGAGCGCGGCAATGAGCGAGGGCACAGCGGGCTTGCCGATACGCACGAGAGTTGCAGCTGCCCTGGTCTGCGTCGCAGTCTCACCGAGGGCGGCGATCAGCGCCGGGATTGCATCTTCACCAATCAAAGCGAGCGTTTCGGCGACGCACCACCGTCTCTCCTCATCCACAAGAGCGAGGGCCCGGACAAGGTGAGCCACGGCATCGGCTCCCAGCTTCACGAGGGTCTCTTGAGCCCGTTCACGAAGCATGGCGTCATCGCTACCGAGATCACCGATGAGCGACTCTATCGAACGGCCTTCATCAAGAAGGGGGGTAGTAACTGCCTCTTGTTCGCCAGAGCCTGGAGCATCGTCAGGCAGATCAGGAATATCTTCTGATATTTCGAGCCAATCCTCAGAGAGATCAGGCAGAACATCCTCAGACAGACGGGCTTTGCGTTCAGCAAGATCCGGGACTGATTCGTCATTCCGATCATTGAGTCCCGGTGTTATCGCGAGATCTTTATCACCGCGGGACCCAAATTGCGGGATGCTCAGGCCGACTGCGGGAAGCTCCTGAGGCTCGTCTGGCTTACCGGGCACGTCATCAGCCGGATTGCACCCGGATGGGAAGTTAAGAGATCTTCCTGCCTTGCCCTGTCCGTCGGGGGGGTGCGTGGCACCTCTCCCCTCCCCGTAAACAAGATCGTCATACTGCCGAAGGGCGTCGGGGATCAGGTCAAGTTTCTCAAAGACCTTCGTATCACCGTCAAGCCAGGCATGTCCCCCTGAAGATACCTTTTCTGGCGTATCTACCTGAGATACTTCAGGATTCAACTGTGAGGCATCCTCCTTACCAGGGGCATGTTCACTTTTGTTCCCTTCAGCCCACTTCTTCGTCCAATAGGCAAGAAAAGAAGTCCCATTCGGCCCAAACAGCCCGGGAAGGCAGACAAGAGGACATGTGGTCTCAAGCGTTGAGAACGCCGGAATACCCGACACTCCTCCATCAGACAGCAGGAGGAAAAGGCATGTGGTTCCAAAGATCGCACATGCCGATGTATACGGCGTCCCAAAAAACACACGTTTGCCAGCCAACCAGGACACATACCCACCCGCACGATCTAACTGTTCTGTCGCCGAATCGTAGATCTTAACGCGGATATCGGCGAAAGCACCGCTCAGAATTTCTCGTGGGGTCCTAGTGCACATTATGAGAAGTATACGCCCAAAAATTAAAAATGTTTGTTTTCCATGCCCAATCAATATAGAATGTTTTAATTATAACCTATTTCAGGAAATTTTTTCTCCCGTACTCCCTGATTGCTGTGAATCACCCGGTGCCAAGATAGCGTTTATACCAGACAAACCAGGGTGTGTCAAGGAGCCCAATGAGACCCTTGCTGACGACCTGCCCAATGATCAGGGGGAGGAGCGGGATGCCGGCAGTGAAGAAAGCAATGCTCACGAAGATGATACTGTCGAGGGTCAGGTCGGCGACATCGGAGAAAGCGCTCCTTAGAACGATCCGATCAGGGTATGCACGTTTCAGCCGGTCGAAAACATATGAATCGAGAGTCTGACTGACCAGAAACGCAACCCAGGACGCGAGGATGATCCACAACCCTTGCGTGAAGATGCTCTGCCATGCCTCCTCGAACTGGAAGGCCGGAGCCGGAGAAAGGGAGTTTGTCATGACTATGAGGATGACAAGGAGGATCTGCGAGAGCAGTGCGATGAGGATGGCGACCTGAGTCATCGATCTCCCGTAGACCTCGTTGATCATGTCGATCGCCTGTGCTATAAACGGATAAATGAAGACAGAAGCAGGCGCAACCAGCGTGACGATGCCGAGATCGAACTCGATGATTCGGGCTGCAATGATCTGCGAGGCGCCGAGATAAATGATATACAGGCCGGTCAGGGTGGCAAACCCATACCCTGGGAACCGCCTGACGACGACGGCTGCCGCATACGTCGCAATAGTGAGGCTGATCGCCCAGTATATCCAGACAAGCGGTATCAGCGTGGAATCCCTCCTCCTGAAAGGTAGAGAAGGTATTCCCGTTCACTGTATTAACACCCGCCTGTTCGGCCTGCAACCATCACAAAACAGCCGGTTAGAAACCTTCGTTCATAATCCGCTCGAGTTCAGAACGCCTGATCCGCCAGGATCCTCCACACTTGACGGCCGGGATCCGCTCTTCCCGAATGAACTCCCGGATTCGGCCGGGGGTGAAGTTCAGGGTTGAGGCGACGTCATCAACGGTGAGCATCCGATCACTGTAGGCATGGTGGCGACAGCCGCCTCCAATCGTCTCCCAGTTCTCGTCCGGCAGCATGATGGTGATGACCGGCTCGCCGTCGTCTCCCGGGGAGACAGTGGCCTTGAACGTGAGGGTGGGAACGAGACCATTCAGGTAGATGCTCGCCTGAAACTCGAACTCCTCCTCGGTCGTCGTACTGGCTTTATCCCTGAACGCATGTAGGATGTCCCACAAATTCTCCGTAACAGTCTCCTGCGGGATGTTTGGGAATGGCACCATAATCTCTGCAGCCCGCGCCGAGACTGCAAGGGGATACATGATGCCTATATCTCTTCCCATTCGGGTGATCTCAATGAGATCACCGTCATCGATAGCATCCTGGCGGCCCTTCCTCTGCTGGTCGGGGTCCGCCAATCCCCAGATTTCAGCAGGTGCCCTCAATTGAGTTTTTCTCTTCTTCATAAAACAGATCTCTCCAGGGATATACTCGCGCTTCTGTAGCACAGTGGGGGGTTGATCATAAAAGAGTTGCCAAATATTTTGCGTTATTTTTCCAGTTTCTTTCGCTTTAAAGAGGTTTTTCAAGACTCTGGCAACAAAAAACTGCCAGAATCTGACATCTGATCGGATACAGTCTTCGGATACTCGCTCTGCAGCCAATTATCGCCAAAATAAGGAAGCAAATCGCTCGGGTTCTCGTCTCTGAGATCTAATTCGAGGAGCGAACCTCCAACAAAGCCTATATAGCGACAGGGTGAGTCATTGAGCAGTGATTTCTTCATGATCACCGCCCAGGGCGATGCCTACATAGCACTTCTGGGACGCTCAACATGGGCTCTCGTCAACGCATATCATGCAGTCCTGCGGGAGAAGGGGTTGCGCCCCAAACAGGTCTCTATCGTAACCGAGGAACCCTATGCATCGAAGACATCGACCGTAGCCGAGGCCATCCGGATAATATCGGAGGGATATGGCTTCACTCCGGTAATCAGGGTGGAGGTTCTGCCTGAAGCAGACTTTGTGCAGGCCGGGCGGACGATCCGCTCTCTCGTCGCTGACCTCATCCAGCAGGGGTTTTACGTGGCGATCGATATCACCTCCGGGAGGAAGGTCATCGTCGCAGGAGCACTCATCGCGGTCTCACTCGCCGGACTCGATCTAAGACACATTTACTATCTTGCCATGAAGACGACAGACAACGTTGCAAAACCGTACATGATGATCCCTCATCAGATCCAGAAGATCCGGGATATCATGGAGGATGCGGGGGTAAGGCCATGAATGATGCAGTCATCAGGGAAGATGAGCTGCAGATCCTCTTAAACAGCCTAGATGAGATCAACGTCACATATCCGCTCTATGAGGGGGATATCCTCGTTGCACGCCCAGAAGGCATCGGCTACTCCCTGGATCTCCTTGCATCACGCGAGACCTTCCAGGGCTGGCTCGCGGAGTACGAGCCGATTGCCGCCGAACTTCCCAACTACGCAGACTTCCTGGAATGCATGCTCGCAAGCGGGGTCGCCCGCTACGCAAACCAGGCCGCCTTCGATGCAATGCTCACATCGTATGGGCAACTCAAGAAAGCCGTCTTCTTTGGTCTGGATACAAATCTCTTCTACCATGGCTTTGCAACAAACAACCCGGAGATCGATCATGCCTCCTACCTGATCGTTGAGACCGTCCGCGACGAGATCGCATACGCAATCAACCGTAAGTACCCGGCAAAAAAGATCGAGGAGATGGTGGCGCATGCACCGGGCTTGCGAGACTATATCAAGGAACTCGAGAACAAGCGGATGAAGAGATCCCGAAAAGCGGCATACCTAGCTCTGAAAGAGTATCGCATCATCCGCGACCGGGCGACAGAGATCGCATCGCCAGGCCCTCATACGCACCTGACGGAAGAGAACGATCGCAATATTGTCAAAGCGCTCCGGAAGTTCGAAGAGGAACGGTATGCTCTCCCGGTGCTTCTGACAGCCGACGTCTACATGGCGGATCTCTGCATGGCTGAAGGGCTTGAGTACTTCTACTTTGACCGCCCATACAGGTTAGAGACAACAACCTGTACGGCCCAGGGATTCCGGCGGCTGCTCTTCAATCTTGCTGCCGTCTTTGGATTCGTGGGTTGCAACGGTTTTGCCGTCTTCGGGGAATACGGCGGGAAGGGCAACGATCTTGATGAGCTGAAGGTGCGATTTTTTGACGACGAAACATATCATGAATTCACCAGGGAACTGGAGATATGCAGACAACTCCAAAAACTCGGCATAGAACGGTAGAGGCGATCCTCTGCGATATGGATAACACTCTCTTTGACCTTGTTGGAGCAAAGCGTGAGGCCTGCCGGTGCGTGGTCGATTATCTCGGTGTTGGAGACGCGGAGATGCTCTTTTCAGAGTTTCTCCGGGGAATCCATGGGTTTGAAGATCATGAAAACATACGTGACTACCTCGAGCGTCTCGGGGTCTACGAACCCAGGACGTTTGAGGTCTGCTGCCGCACCTACGAAGACGTGAAACTCGACCTGGTCGAGGCGTACCCAGGTGTCGAAGAGACGCTCCAGTTCCTCAGAGACGCCGGGATTGGGCTCGCGGTCGTCACCGACGCAGATTTGCTCCATGCACACCAGCGGCTCACAAAGACCGGGCTCATCGATTACTTCGAGGTCGTGGTGACACCGGAGGTCTCGGGGAGACGGAAACCGGAACCGGACTCGCTCCTCTACGCCCTCCGGAAACTCGAGACCCCTCCTGCGCAGGCGATGATGGTCGGCGATAGCCTGGTTCGCGACATCGCTCCCGGGAGGCATCTAGGGATGGTGACCGCGTTTGCCGCCTACGGCGACTGGCGCGCAAGCCGGCCAAGTGACGTTGAGGCCGATATCATCCTTTCAGAATTCTCCGAACTCCCGGATCATATCGGCATATCAGACCAGTAATCAGCAGAGCGGCGAGGGAGACTGAGAGCCCGGAACCGGGAGGCGCGCTCCGTGGACGATGACCGGCTGATCGGTCTCCGCGACTTTCCCGAGAATGATCGCCTTTCCCGCTTTGGTCATCGCAAAGACCGGGATTGATGTCCCTGCCTGCAGGAGCGCGGCCTTCGCCGCCTCATCGCGGATGTGCTGCGACGCGCAGGCAGTGAGGAGATCGGCAGATCTCGCCATCAGCGCCGCGTCCTCTCGCGAGATCCCGGTCGTGTGAACGGCAACGATGACGGTCTCGGGGAAGTGTTCCCGGATTACCGCAGCCTCGGCGGCAACGGCGGTGGTCACGGCGATCCGCCGGTGCCCGAGCGATCGCGCAAGGGCAACGCCGGCGGCCTGGTCGATCG
>LSQX01053786.1_pt1 | contig 10645 bp, 2 predicted proteins | sample 654561 | NCBI WGS metagenome assembly LSQX01 (sample SAMN04489861, study PRJNA283612) | anaerobic digester metagenome | isolation source: 4 biogas reactors fed with cattle manure at either 37C or 55C with and... | place: Denmark: Kongens Lyngby | collected 2014 | reverse complement strand
GAGATTGGGGGAAATAGAAAAACTTCGGGGAGAAACGGCATCTAACTTGTACGGGCAGTACGAAGGAGAACAAGATGCGGCAGAACAAGCATGGCGGGCAAATGCCTTGCAGGTAGCATTAGGGATTGGTTCTGCTAAACTGCAACAAGCTGAACTTGCAGAGAAGGCACAGCAGAATCAGGCCGCTTTGGACATGCAGAAGTACAACATTGACATGGGCTATAAACAGGCTATGTTGCCTTATCAGGCCATGACCAAGGCACAGGCGGCAGATGCTTACTTGCAGTCTGCTAATGTATTCGGTCAAGCACCAGGAAGTGTATCTGCGCCTTCGGCTTATTCCTTCCCTACTTCCAATGCGGCCAGCATTGGCTTGAGAAGTTACGCAGAGGGATTAGGGAAATCTGTTGGGTACGATGCTAATACCGGCAATGTTACGATTGGCAACAGGACGGTTACACCTACACAGTTGACGGCAATGGGCGGAGTTTTGAACAACGGCACATGGACGATTTCTGAAAGCATGGCAAGGACACTAATGAAATAGGAGGCGAGTTGACATGAATATACCGATTAATGTTGTTACAGACGATCAGTTTTACAGATTCGCCCCCGGCACAAAAACTCTGGGGACGAAAGAGTTAGACGCTAAAGTGGAGTCTGACAAGGCGGCGCAGTTACAGGCGGCGTTGGAGTTTAAGCAACGGCAGAAGGAATCAGACCGGGATTATGGCCTTAAATTAGATTCATTAGCTGAAACAAGACGGTCGAACGACATGGATAATGCTTACAAGACGAATGTTTTTGATTGGGAAAAGTCGCAGGCGACGCCTTCAAAACAAACATCGGGTAACCATGGTATGTTTACAGCGACAACCCGTGAAATGTTAGACGCTCAGGCCCGATACAAGGAAGCAAAAGCAACAGACCCCAAAACACTAAACGTAAATTACAATGCTTATGTATCAGAAGCAATCAATTTAGCACAGAAAACAGGACAACCTTTATCCGAAGCACAGATCAAGGAATTACTTGCACAAGCGGCGGCATTATCTGAATCAGATTCGGCTACTGGTTTATCTTGGTAATCAAGCAACAAAACAGTTAATTAATTGGGAAAACTACATATAGGAAGGAGCATGGTGTATGGCATGGGGATTTAAGGAATATGCCGCACAGTATGGCATTGAATATACACCGTTGCACGAAAGGGATAAAGCTAAAGAAAAAGCTGCGAATAAAAGCTTATTGAGAAATATTGGCACAACCAGTAAAACAAGCTGGGGCGATTACCAGCAACAGCAGGAAAAACAGTTAAAATCCTCCGGGGACAAAGCAATGTCTATGGGGGATTTTGCTATTATGCGTGATGCTGATTACGGTGCAGGCAATATCGATATGAATAGAAGGCCAAAGGTTGTTGGGCCTGATGGGGCAACAAGTACCGTAAGGAGCATGTCTATCAACGAGGACGGCAAAGAGATTTTGATTCCTACCGTTCGTTTTGGGCTTGATCGGCCAATGACGAATCAGGAAGCGATAGACTGGTATCACCAAACGGGGGAACACTTGGGGGTATTTGATACGCCCAAGGAAGCAACCAAGTATGCCGAAAAACTGCACAAGAGCGAAGCGGCGAAACTGGCGGGCAAACCGAAAAGCGCAGTACAAGCACCGAGGAAAGCTAATGTTGCTGATAGCTTCGGGCATTTGACTGAAAGGGTAGCAAGCGGTATAACTTTCGGGGCAACTGATTTTATTAACAAGCAAATAGACAAGGGTGTAGCAAAGCTGTTTGGTGTTGATGTTGAGGATATACCGAAGGAAGAAATAGAGTATTCTAAGCCTGTTGAAATAGCCGGCGACGTGTTAGACATAGCCGGGGGACTTGTATCTGGCGGGGGAGTGCTTAAAGGATTAGGAAAAGCAGTTGGCCCTACCGTTGGCAAAGTTGCCGGCAAAGCACTTTCTCCCCTTGCTAAAGCAGGGGAAGCAGTAGGCCAGGCTACACCGCAGGCAGTTAAGATCGTAGCCAAGAAAGGTGCAGGCGTTGGTGGGGCTTATGCAACATATCAAATGGGCAAAGGTGCAACGACACCGATTGAAGATGTGGACCCGTCTGAACGAACTGGACTTACAGAGTTTGGCGCATCGTTGAGAGAAGGTACAGGAACAACCGTTGGATTATTGGGAAGCCATCTTGACCGCAAGGGTTATGAAGAATTAGCTGAAAAAGTAAAAACAACCGGGGAAAATATATCTAAAGGGTATGAAACCGGCCAAGTCAATTATGAAGATTGGAAAACACTTCTCAATCCGCAATGGTGGACTAAAAACTTTGCCAAGACACTGCCGACAACAGCTGCCCTGATTCCTGCCATGTTTATTGCTTACAAAGCCGGGGCTAAAACTGCGGCTGTAAGAGGCTTTGGCAAGTTTGGGCAGGTAGTAATCGGTTCATTAGCCGGTTCAGTTGCGTCAAGACCGTTAGAAAGTGCAATGGAAGCGGCGGCAACATTTGAGGAAACGGGCGATCACGAAGCGGCAGAACGAGTCTACCGGGACAACCTTAAACTGGCAGGGCTTGATGCGGCACAGTTAGCGATAGCCTTTGCCCCGGTCAAGGCAAAACCTATTGCCGGTGCATTTGCTAAAGCAGGCAAGGCTGGTATAGTTGGTACAAAACTTGGCAAGGTCGGTATAGCCGGTGCTAAACTCGCTACCGTAGGCATAACAGAGGGAGGGGAAGAAGGTTATCAGGAAGCAGTACAAGCAAGGGCAGAAGGAAAAGACGCCAGAAGTTTGCTGACACAGATGATATACAGGACACCTGAGATGGAAGAAGCAATGGCAATGGGGGCTATTATCGGTATTGGAATGGGTGGAGCTGGTGTAATTAATGATGTTTTCACCAAGGCAGAAGAAGTCGATTCTGAAATACAAAAAAGAGTAGTCGATATGTTGCCGCCCGAAATGCAGGTTACATTGGCTGAAAGCATAGCGAACTTCCAAGCCCAGGGACACGATGAAGGAACAGCAATCCGGCTGGCCTTAGACGAGTTAGCATCAACCAATGAGGGCCAACAAATAATAGCAACTGCTTCAAAACAAGTAGCAGAGGAAATGGTTGCCGAAGCAACGGCAGAACAAGAATCTATTACCGCACAGCAAGCGGAAAAGCCTGCAACCGGGGTGAAAATAGATGCAAGCATGCGGGCAACGATAGAGAAGATCGTTAAATCCAGAACCATTGCTAATCTGCCGGACAGCATGATGTTACAGGTAGGGCAATCGGTAGTAGACAGAATTGAACAGGGAATGACACCGGCAGAAGCATTAGACGCAACATTGGAAGAAATAGCACAGATACCTGAAATCGGAGAAATGATTACCGGGATAACTCAGGATGAACTTTCACAAATCGACCCGACAACATTGATCGCTCAAGACGAAACACAACAGCAGGAAAAAACTCCACCGGCACAGCAGACTGAAACTGAACCCGGCAAAATTGTTTACGACAAGGAATCAAATGAGCCGCTAAAAGTGATCTCTACTCAAGGAGCCTTTTTTGTTGTCGAGAATGAGGCCGGAGAGAGGAAACTTATACCTCAAGACGATGTTGCCGAAAAACCACCTTCTAATTTGACGCAGGACGAACGGGAAGCAACCTCCGAAGGGGAAACATTGCCGGAGGGGGCAATCGTACAACCTGGGGCAGAATTGGGGGCGCAGGGTGAAGTTGTGCCTGTTACTGGCGAAGTCGAGCAGGAAAATGCAACAATTCCTGAACCTGTTGAGGAAAATACCGTAGAATCTTCTGGGGTAGGGGAAGTTGCGCCTGAAATTCAGGCAGAGGCAGGGGAATCTTCACCTAAAACCAAGACAGATGAAACAATTACATTTGCCAAAGGTGATACCGTTTACGATCAGGACGGCAACGTATTGACCGTTGTCAACCCCGGCAATAAAAACACTATGCGAGTTAAGGGCAAAGACGGCGAAACCAAAATGGTCAGGAAAAACGAAGTTACAACTTCGCCACCAAAAACACCGCAGAAACAAGTCAACAAATTAGAAGGTAAAACCGCAACCGTAAAAACCGAACGGGGAACAAGTGTTGAAACTCAATACATGGTAGTTGATGCTGACGATCTGATTGCTTCGCACAACATAACCTTGCAGAAGAATGACGCTTATCCGCAAGAATTACAACCACGGGATAGAAGCAGGATAGCATCTGAAACACAAATCAGCGCAATACTGAGCAATCTGGAACCAGAGTTTTTGGGGGCTAATCCCAAAGCATCTGAGGGCGCACCTATTGTTGGTAAAGACATGGTTGTTGAAAGCGGTAACGGCAGGGTGATTGCCATCAAGCGTGGCTACGACAAAAACCACAAAAACATTGAAAAATATAAGCAATGGTTGACGGATAATGCTGAAGCCTTCGGAATCAATGCCGGGGAAATAAGCGGAATGAAGAACCCCGTGTTGGTAAGGGTAAGAAAATCTGAAGTAGACCGGGTAAACTTCGTTAAGGAAGCAAACGAACAGGCAGTAGCCGCCATGAGTGCAACGGAACAGGCCATGTCCGATGCAGAACGGCTTACTTCTAATCTATTGGATAGTTTCTTCCCTTCTGAAAACGGGGATATACTGGCTGCAAGCAACAGGGTTTTTGTCGGTGATTTCTTAAATGAAGTTGTCGGCCCGGCTGATAAGGGCAGGTATCTTTCATCTGACGGGTCAATTTCTCAAGAGGGCGTAAACCGTATAAGAAATGCCATATTCGCTAAAGCGTATGCTAATGTTGATGTATTGGAGAAGTTAGCGGAAAGTACAGAAAGCAACATCAAGAATCTTACAAATGCAATGCTGATTGTTTCGCCAAAATTTGTTAAATTAAAGGCAGGCATGGAAGCAGGGAATCTTTATCAGTTAGATATAACAGAAGAATTAGCTGATGCGGCCAAGAAACTATCCCAACTGAGGGAAGAAGGAACCCGGGTAGACGATTACCTGAATCAAACATCTATGTTTGGAGAAGAACTTAGTCCTTTGGCCAAAGACCTGCTAGAAGCGTTCGCCGATATTAAGAGTATTAAAGGGTATAGAGAACTGTTTGAAAGTTATATTGATGGCGTGACGGCTGCAGGAGACCCCAACCAGATGGCATTATGGGGCGAACAAGCACCACCTACCAAGGCTATGGTGTTGGAGGCAGCGATAGCGAGAATGGAGGTTAAAAGTGAGTCACCGCAAACTACGCTTTTCGAAACCGAACCCGTTTCAGGTGAAAAAACTGATAAGGCTGATGGAGGAACAGGACGAACGGAGACAGAAAGAGAAGGAACGGGAGCAAAAGAAACCGCAGTAAATCTAGACTTATCTGGCGAGGCAAATCCTACTGTAAGGATAGCGAATTGGGTACAAGATAAAATAAGTAGAAAAGAAAGGTTTTCCAACAAAGAATTATTCAATGTTGCCAAAGAGTATTATGGTGGCGGCCAGGCCGAAGGCAGGTTCACTCCTAAAGACGCTTATGATGCCATGGAATTGGGAATGAACAAATGGTTGCTTGAGCAGAAAATGTTTACTGATGGCACTTCGCCCAATGAAATAATCAATCGTTTGCAAGGCGTATTGGATTTATTACCTAGAATGAGTAATCGTACAGAAGAAATGGACCAGTATCAACAGTTTTCCACACCGCCCACAATAGCCTATATAGCCTCATGGGTAGCAAATGTTAATAGCAACGACACCGTGTTGGAACCAAGCGCAGGAATAGGTGGTTTGGCTGTATTCGGGAAGATAGCCGGGGCAGATGTAGTTGTGAATGAATTATCAGAACGCCGGGCAGAAGTTTTAAAAGAAATGGGCTTCGAGCAATTATTTACAGAGAACGCCGAACAGATCAACAACATTCTTCCCAAGAGTGTCAAACCAACAGTAGTTATAATGAATCCTCCTTTTTCTTCAACTGCTGGAAGAACGAAAGGCAAAAACGATACCAGAAATGCAAAGATTCACATTGAGCAGGCGTTAAAAAGACTGGAACCTAATGGCAGGTTAGTGGCAATAGTCGGCAGAGGGATGGCAAACAATTCACCTACATTTAAGGAATGGTGGAATTCACTGAGAACACAATACACCGTTCAAGCTAATGTCGGTATCAATGGCAAAAACTATGAGAAATATGGGACCGGCTTTGACATTCAAATAGTAGTTATAGACAAGATTGGTCCTAATGCAAAAGAAACGATCATTGGACGGGTAGACAATCTCGAAGATATTTTGCCCATATTGAAGGAGGTTCGCAATGGAAAACTACAAACAAGTGTTACGGTTAAACAAAATGCCGATCAATCAATACGCCAGCAAACTTCTGGAAAAGGCGAAGCAAGTGCCTTGCACGAACTGTCTACACCTGTATCAACTGATATTATGGGGACTGGAGAACAACAAGGTGCAGATCAGGGACTTCACGGAGCCACACGCGACAGCGAATTTGTGGGAAGTGGTGGAACAAATGCAAGTGAGAGTGTCACCACAAAAACAGATGGACTTGCTGACAAAGGACGGACCAGTACCAGAGGCGAGTTGGGTGGAAGTGAGAGAACTGAAACAAATAAGGAACCCGGAGGAAGCGGCGCAATATCTAGCAGAACAGTTGAGGGAAGCACTAAGGGCGTTGATACCACCGGAGAAAGAACTGGAACAATAGACATTGGTGTAAAAGAAAAGGAAAAGGTAAAAGCCAAAGAACTAGGCGATGAAGTTTATTCGCAATATAAGCCACAGAAGTTAAATATCAAGGGTGCAAAATCTCATCCGGCAGATTTAGTGCAAAGCTCGGCAATGGCAAGTGTTGAACCACCGAACCCGACATATAGCCCGAACTTGCCACAAGAAGTTATAAACGAAGGTAAATTATCTGATGCACAAATTGAGGCGGTGGTCTATGCTGGACAAGCTCACCAAGAAATTCTCCCCAACGGAACACGCCGGGGATTTTTTATTGGAGATGGAACCGGTGTTGGAAAGGGACGTGAAATTGCTGCTATAATTCTTGACAATATGCGACAGGGAAGGAAGAAAGCGGTTTGGTTGACTGAAAATAAAGGCCTGCTTAAAAGTGCGCAAAGGGATTATAGCGACATAGGTGGCGAAGATAAGATTATCTTTGAACACGGAAAAATTAAGAATGGTGCTGAAATAAAACAAGAGGACGGCATTATATTTACCACTTACGCCACTATTGGACAGTCCCAATCTGTTAATCGTGACGGCAGTTTACAACAGAAAGAGGGAGTGGCAACCAGCCGGTTAGATCAACTTGTAAAATGGTTGGGAGAAGATTTTGACGGAGTAATCGCCTTTGACGAGGCGCATAACATGCAAAACAGTTTGTCGATGAAAGGTGCAAGGGGGTCAACGAAACCAGCGGCAAAAGCCTTGGCAGGTGTGGAATTGCAGGAAAGGTTGCCTAATGCTCGAATTGTTTATGTTTCAGCAACGGGGGCAACAGAAGTCGAAAACCTGGCTTATGCTGATCGATTGGGATTGTGGGGCAAGGGAACTCCTTTTGCAGATAAGAGAGATTTTGTTTCTCAAATCGCGTCAAGTGGTTTGTCGGCTATGGAATTGGTAGCCAGGGACATGAAGGCAATGGGGGTCTATATCGCTAGGAACATTGGTTTTGAAGGCGTAGGTTATTCAACGTTGGAACATTCACTGACCCAAGATCAACGAGAAATTTATGACACGATGGCTGAAGGGTGGCAAGTAGTCTTACAAAACATAAACGAAGCATTGAAAGCTACTGGTGCTGTCAACCAAGAAACAGGAGAAAACATAACTGGCAACAAGGATAAAGCAAAAAGCATGAGTGCTTTCTGGGGAGCGCAACAAAGATTCTTTAATCAGATATTAACTTCTATGCAAATGCCTTCTGTCATTAATTCTATCAAACAAGATATTGCTGATGGAAAAGCGGTTGTTCTGCAACTGGTAAATACTAATGAAGCGCAACTTAACAGAGCGATGGCAGAATTGGAGGAAGGAGACACTTTAGAAGATATAGACATGACACCTCGCGCTCAACTGATGATGTTTTTAGAAAAAAGTTTCCCTGTTTATCAGAATGAGGAATACACCGACGATAACGGAAACATACGGAGTCGCCCGGTGGTAGATAGCGGAGGCAACTTTGTGGAAAACGCAGAAGCAGTGGCCATGCGTGATGCTTTGTTAGAAAAAATTGGAGCAATGAAAGTCCCTGACGGACCGTTAGAAATACTCTTTAACGAGTTTGGTCCTGACATGGTGGCAGAAATCACCGGACGAAACAGGCGTGTAGTTACCGTGTTGAATCCTGAAACCGGCAGAATGGAAAAGCAAGTAGAAAAAAGAACAGTAAACGACCAGATGGCCGATGAGAACGCTTTTATGGATGATCGCAAACAGATACTTGTTTTTTCGGACGCAGGGGGAACCGGGCGGAGTTACCACGCCGATAAAACAAGAACAAACCAAAGACAGCGCAAACATTATCTTGTGCAGGCCGGTTGGACAGCATCTAAAGCGGTGCAGGGATTCGGTAGAACTCACAGGTCAAACCAGTCCAGTACACCGGAATATATTTTGGTAACAACTGATCTTAAAGGACAAAAAAGATTCATGTCGTCAATCGCTAGAAGGTTAGACCAATTAGGCGCACTAACCAAAGGCCAGCGTGACGCAGGGGGTCAAGGGTTGTTCTCTGAAAAAGATAACCTTGAAGGGCCAATGGCTTCAGATGCTCTGGCTAGTTTTTACAAAGATTTGGTCAACGGCAAGATTCCTTCTCTTTCGGCTGATGATCTTCTGCCAATGTTAGGGTTAGAGACGATGGTCGATGAATATGGCAATCTCAAAGAGGACACCCGTGTTAGAAGGGTACCTTTGTTCCTTAATAGGTTGCTGACGCTCGATTCATTTTTGCAAAACCTAGTTTTCGATGAGTTTTACGGGCGAATGGAAAATATGGTTGAGCAAGCAATAGCTAATGGGACATTGGATACAGGGATGCAAAATTTCAAAGCTGATAAGTCGGTAGTCGTAAAAGAGGAAACTGTATTCACGGAAAAAGGTTCTGGTGCGGAAACCAAACTGGTGGAATTTGAGGCTTACCACAAAGTTGTGAAACTCACTTATAAAGAAATTAAGGATATAGCTAAAACCAGTAAATTTAAAGGTTATTTCCGCAACACCCGTAGCGGAAAAGTGTATGCGGTTGCGTTGAGGGGGACCACTTCCCTTTCTGATGGAAGGGTTGTGGATTCTTACTATTTATACGATCAAGACAAAAATAATCGCACAACGACAGACGCAGCTACTTTCGCTCGTGGTAACTGGGAACAGATACCTAGCGGGCAGATAGAATCCATATGGAACAAAGAAGTGGAATCGTTGCCTGAAAATCGAAAGCAGAAGGTGCATTTAATTACAGGCTCAATGCTTCCTATCTGGGACAGGTTGCCAAACGGGAAGTTTAAGGTGGTTCGAGTTTTAACAGACGATGGAAGAATACTGTTAGGCAGGGTCATTCCAGAAAGGTCTCTTGATTATACTTTGCAAAATCTAGGGGCTGGCAGAAGCGAATCTCAACAGTTTGTAACCAGCGACGTTATTTCTAGTATTCTGAACGGGGCCGAAGCGCGGTTGACTAATGGATGGAGAATTGCTAAACGCAGGGTATCTGGCGAATCGCGGATAGAAATTATTGGAGACGACCTATATAAGTATGCTGGAGAGATAAAGGACGCAGGGGGCTATTTGGAAAGAATCAACTACACAACGCGCTACTTTATTCCGACCGAACCCGAATCTGCTACTAAATGTTTCAATAAATTGACGGAATATCGCCCAATAGTAGAAGTCTTTGATTCGGGAACAGGGGCTAAATTCAAGTTGAATAAAAAGCAATCAGTAGAAACCCTGGGGGAAATCCTGGAAAGCGACATAAAACACGCTCCCAATGCCATGCGGAAGAAATCGATGCAGGCGGCAAATATTATCGTTAAAGCCTTCACCGGCAACGATCTGATTCCGTTTACCGGGAAAGGACCGCAGGGGATCAGCTTGAGAGGTCAGGTTTACCTGCACCAAAACACTAACGACCCGGTACTGTATGTAACAAAACATGAAGTAGTGCATACGCTGGAAAAGACAGACCCTGAAACCCATGACAAACTGCTGGAAATAGTGCAGAAATACTTTGACGGCAATCCTGAGATGGCCGAATCCTACCGCAAACAGGGGTATGAAGAGGAAGCAATATGGGGTGAATTTACCGCTGATGCGGTGAGTGAGGTCATGGAGGAAAAAGGTTTCTGGCAGATGGTCAGGGAACAAGCACCGGAGGTTATTCAGGCAGTAATTGACGTGCTTGACCAGATAATCACCCGGTTTAAGAAAGCAGTTGCCAAGGACAATTCCATGCTGAAATACATCTCCGATCTGGAATCATTCAAGGCAGAGGTAGCAGGAGTAGCGGCAGAAACACTCAGCAAACCGAAGCGCAGAAATGCCTTTGACATGAGGACGGACAGAGAAATTGCGGCGAAAGCGAAGGGCCAAATTGGTTCTCCTAAAGTGT
>LSQX01177577.1_pt1 | contig 10646 bp, 7 predicted proteins | sample 654561 | NCBI WGS metagenome assembly LSQX01 (sample SAMN04489861, study PRJNA283612) | anaerobic digester metagenome | isolation source: 4 biogas reactors fed with cattle manure at either 37C or 55C with and... | place: Denmark: Kongens Lyngby | collected 2014 | reverse complement strand
TGTTGACGTTGTTGCAAAGGCAGTTCTGTTCGAAAGCGCAATATACGCTAAGCTCCCAGACGATATGAGCGAAGCATTAGCTTTGGCAGCATTAGACGTTGCGGGCGCACCTGCACAGGCAAGAAAGCTACCCAAAAAGGGCGACAGCGTTCTTATACTTGGCGCAAACGGAAAATCAGGCGTGCTTTGTGGCTATGAAGCTATGAAAGCAGTAGGACCCAAAGGAAATGTTGTCGGCGTTGTAAGGAATCCCAAGCAAATCCCCGACCTTATGGAGTTAGGCGTATTCCACAAGGTTGTATTGGCATCAGCTACAGAACCCGTTGCAGTATTAGAAGCAGCTTTGGAAGCAAACGGCGGCAAAGAGTACGATGTTTCGATTTCATGCGTAAACATTGAAAGCTGTGAGATGAGCGCAATTTTACCCGTTAAGGATAATGGAATCGTGTATTTCTTCTCCATGGCTACCAGCTTTACAAAGGCGGCACTCGGCGCAGAGGGTGTAGGCAAGGATGTAACAATGATAGTAGGAAACGGCTATACAAAGAACCACGCAGAGATTACATTGAATGTATTGCGTGAAAGCCCCAAACTAAGAGAATTATTCGATAAAAAATACGTGTAATTCAGTATGGGGCAAGCGTTTCGCTTGCCCCTTTTTACCCAAAATGAAAGGAGAATGAATATGAACGATATATTCAAAAACATTCCTAAAGAGCAATGGGACGATTGGAAGTGGCAGGTTGCCAACCGAATTGAAACCCTATCCGACCTAAAAAAGTATGTGAATTTAACAAGCGAAGAGGAAGCAGGCGTTCAAAAAACGCTTAATACATTGCGTATGGCAATTACGCCCTACTATCTTTCGCTAATAGACCTAGATAACCCGCACGACCCTGTACGCAAGCAGGCAATCCCCACAGCACATGAGCTACACAATGTAGAAGCGGACTTAACAGACCCCCTGCATGAGGATACAGATTCACCCGTTCATGGACTGACACATCGCTATCCCGATAGAGTATTACTTCTAACTACCGACCAATGCTCCATGTATTGTAGGCACTGCACACGCCGCAGGTTCGCAGGTGTTACGGACTCTGCATGCTCGATAGCGCAAATAGACAAGTGCATAGAATACGTGCGTGAGCATAAAGAAATCCGTGATTGCTTGCTTTCGGGCGGCGATTGCTTAATGCTTTCAGACGAAATGTTAGAGTACATAATCTCGAAGCTACGTGAAATTGAGCATGTAGAAATTATTAGGCTTGGCTCGAGAACTCCCGTTGTTATGCCTCAAAGAATTACACCTGCGCTTTGCAATATGCTTAAAAAGTATCATCCTATATGGCTTAATACGCACTTCAACCATCCGAACGAAATAACAGAGGAATCAAAAAAAGCCTGTGCCATGTTAGCTGACGCTGGTATTCCCTTGGGTAACCAGTCTGTATTGCTTGCAGGCGTGAACGATTGCGTTCATGTTATGAAAAAGCTGGTGCATGAGCTTGTAAAAATGCGTGTTCGCCCCTACTACATCTATCAGTGCGACTTATCGATGGGATTAGAGCATTTTAGAACCACAGTTAGCAAGGGCATAGAGATAATAGAGGGCTTGCGTGGTCATACATCTGGGTTTGCTGTTCCTACCTATGTTGTGGATGCACCCGGCGGCGGCGGAAAGATTCCCGTAATGCCTAATTATTTGATTTCGCAGAGCTTTAACAAGGTGAATTTGAGGAACTTCGAGGGTGTTATTACCACTTATACAGAGCCTTCCGACTACCATGAAAGCTGTAATTGCGAGGTTTGCAGAGGTGAAAAGTTAGTTGAAAGCATTGGAGTTTCCGGCTTGCAACAGGGCAACGGATTATCGCTTGAGCCTATCGGCTTAAAACGCAATCAAAGGAATAAAAAATAGGTGAATTTAATGGCAGAAGTAAGAGAAAAGCTACAACTGAATAAAACGCTTGTTGATAAGGCGAGGAATTCAGCAAAAAATGTGGCTCAAAGCACACAGAATTTTATCGATTTACATACTACAATCACAGTAGAACGGGCAGTTTGCAGACTTTTAGGAATAGACGGCGTAAACAGGTTTGAAGTACCATTGCCTAATGTGGTATGTGATGCGCTTTTACAGCATGACTTGCTAACAAACGGTGCGGCTTATGTATTAGGCTGTATTGCGGCAGAAACTGGTCTTTCCCCTCAAGCTATTGCAGAGGGAATATCAAACGATGAAATAGATGTTTCAAGGTTTACGCCTATTTCCCCCATGGAAGCAAGAGCGGCAATTTCTGATACGGTCAACGCAAGCGTTCAGAAAATCAAAAGCAATGTAGGTAAGCGCCATGATTATTTATCAGAGTTTGGCGACAAAACAACGCCATATCTCTACGTAATAGTTGCAACGGGCAATATTTATGAGGATATTATTCAAGCTAAGGCGGCGGCAAAGCAGGGTGCAGATATAATTGCTGTTATCCGCACAACCGGGCAAAGCCTGCTTGACTATGTTCCATACGGCGCAACAACAGAGGGCTTTGGCGGAACATACGCCACGCAAGAGAATTTCAGGTTGATGAGGGCGGCATTAGACGAGGTTAGCAGGGAGGAAAAACGCTATATCCGCCTTTGCAACTACTGTTCGGGGCTATGTATGCCAGAGATTGCGGCTATGGGAGCGTTAGAGCGGCTTGACGTTATGCTGAACGATGCCCTATACGGAATTCTGTTTAGGGATATAAACCCTCAAAGAACGCTAATCGACCAGTATTTTTCACGCGTTATAAACTCATTTGCTGGTGTAATAATAAACACAGGCGAGGACAATTATCTAACAACTGCCGATGCGGTTGAGGAGGCATACACGGTTTTGGCTTCTCAATTCCTAAACGAGCAGTTTGCATTATGTGCAGGCTTGCCTACGGAACAAATGGGCTTGGGTCATGCGTTTGAAATCTCACCCGAGGTTGAAAACGGCTTTTTATTCGAGCTTGCACAGGCACAAATGGCAAGACAGATTTTCCCCGATGCACCGCTTAAATATATGCCGCCTACCAAGTTTATGACGGGCGATATATTCAAGGGCAATGTTCAAGACGCATTATTCAACATGGTGTCGGTTATCACGCATCAACGCTTGCATTTGTTGGGAATGTTAACCGAAGCCATACATACTCCCTTTATGAGCGACAGGGCATTGGCTATTGAAAACGCACAGTACAGTTTCAACACTATGAAAAATTTAGGAGATGAGATATACTATAAGCCTAACGGCATTATGGAAAATCGAGCAAACGAAGTTTTGAAACAGGCTGCCGACCTACTTGAAGATATAGAGAAGATGGGAATTTTCCAAACCTTAGAGCATGGAATTTTCGCAGGAATCAAGCGAACGCGCGATGGCGGCAAGGGACTTAAAGGCGTTGTTAAAAAGAGTATGGTGTATTTCAACCCATTTATTGAGGCTATGAAAGGAGAAGTGCTATGAGCGAAAAGGAATTAAATCTAAACCAGCTACGTGCTTATGGCGACACCATGAACGATTCAAAGATTCAGCTTTCTTTCACATTGCCAATTCCTAATGACGAAAAGGGCAAGGAAGCCGCAAGACTGCTTTCAAAGAAAATGGGAATATCAGAGCCTAATATCGCACTTGCAAAGAGCTTAGATAACGATTTTACATTCTATGTAGTGTATGGCTCATGCGTTCATAGCGTTGACTACACCGATATCCATGTTCAAACAGTTGAATCAACCGTAATGGATATGGACGAAACAGACGAGTTCATAAAAACGCATATTGGCAGAAAGATTGTCGTTTTAGGTGCGGCTACTGGTTCTGATGCGCATACTGTCGGCATAGATGCTATAATGAACAGAAAGGGCTTTGCAGGGCATTATGGCTTAGAGCGCTATGAGATGATTGAAGCGCACAATATGGGGGCGCAGGTGCCTAACGAGGAATTCATTGCAAAGGCTGTTGAACTAAACGCCGATGTACTGCTTATTTCTCAAACCGTAACTCAAAAGGATATACATATTCAAAACCTTACAGAGCTTATAGAGCTGTTAGAAGCCGAGGGCTTGCGAGGTCGCTTTATCGTTGTATGCGGAGGGGCAAGGATTACTCATGAATTAGCCAAGGAATTAGGCTATGATGCTGGCTTTGGTGCTGGTAAGTTCGCTGAAGATGTGGCGAGTTTTGCGGTCGATATGCTTTATAAAAAGCAAAATATATAGACTAATTGGAGGAATTTATGAGCATATTGTTCGAGCTTAAAAACCATGTTGGTATTGTAACAATTGACAGGCAGGAAGTCTTGAATGCCCTTGACAGGCAGGCACTATGGGAATTGAAGAATGTGATTAACGCAGCCGAAGCAGACAAAGATGTGCGTGTTATGATAATCACAGGAGCTGGCAGAGCATTCGTAGCAGGTGGCGACATAGCAGAGATGTGCGATATGAGCACTCACGAAGCATACGAGTTTGCAAGGGTGGGTAGCCATGTGTTCAATCGAATTGAGAGAGCGAGATTCCCAGTCATTGCGGCTGTAAACGGCTTTGCATTGGGCGGAGGTTGCGAGCTTGCGCTTTCTTGCGACATCAGGTTTTGCTCTACAAAGGCGAAATTCGGTCAACCCGAGGTTACTTTGGGAATCACACCAGGCTTTGGCGGAACTCAAAGATTGCCACGAATAATCGGTATGCCCTATGCAATGGAGATGATTTTAACAGGCGAAATAATCGATGCAGCAAAGGCAAAGAGCATAGGACTTGTGAACGAAGTATTTGAGCCGGAAATGCTAATGGAAAAGGTAATGGAGCGGGCAGAGATTATTGCAAACAATGCGCCCATTGCGGTAAGTAAGGCAAAATCTGTGATTAGAAGCTTTCATTTCTCGAACATAACAAACGATTTGGAAGCCGAGCATAATGTGTTTTCTGCGTGTTTCAGAACACATGACCAGTCCATGGCAATGGAGGCTTTCTTAAAAAAAGAGACACCTGACAAGTTCGAAGGCAAGTAAAAGGGGAGAAAAATATGAAAAACATATTTGTAATAGGTGCTGGCACAATGGGGCTTGATATTGCGCAGGTATTTGCAACGGCTGGCTTTTGTGTTAAGGTTCGGGATATTTCAAAAGAGATAATCGATAACGCACAAAATAAGATGCGGTCAACATTGGCAAAGCGTGTTGAGCGTGGTAAGATGAGCCAAGATGTCATGGATGCAATCGTATCAAATATTAAGTTTACTACCGAAATGGCTGATGCGAAAAATGCTGACTTGGTTGTGGAAGCGATTATCGAGAAAATCGAAGCAAAGCAATCAGTTTTTGTGGAATTAGACGGTATTTGCAACGAAAACACGATATTTGCAACGAATACTTCTTCAATTTCAATTACGGCAATAGCGCAAAGCACTAACAGGTCGGATAGGTTTATCGGAATGCACTTTTTCAACCCTGCAACCGTTATGAAGCTGGTTGAGGTTATAAGGGGTATTCACACATCAGATGAAACCTTCGACACAATTTTTGCACTTTCAAGCGAGATTGCCAAAACACCTGTAAAGGTTGAGGAATCACCTGGGTTTGTTGTGAATCGCATACTTATTCCTATGATTAACGAGGCTGTTGGCGTGTTTGCTGATGGTGTGGCATCTGCCGCAGATATTGATTCGGCTATGAAGCTGGGTGCAAATCATCCCATGGGACCTTTGGAGCTTGGCGATTTAGTTGGGCTTGATGTTTGCTTGGCTATTATGGACACCTTGTATGCCGAAACTGGCGACACAAAGTATCGTGCGCATCCGCTTTTGCGTAAAATGGTGCGTGGCAGGCTGTTAGGCAGAAAGACTAAGAAGGGGTTTTACGAGTATTAAGGGCGCTTTGCGCCCAATGAAATCGCCTGCGGCGGTGAAATCCATTCCTTCGGAATGGGTGAAATCTTGCTTCGCAAGGTGAAATCCGCACTCGGCGGATGAATCGCCTGCGGCGTAATGCCTTTGGCGTAATGCAGAATGCAAAACAACTCAGCAAGCGGCTAGTGATGCACACCTTTGGCACATGATGGGTGATGGGGCGAAAGCCCCAAAACCGCTACTATCCTCTACGCTTTCGTGGCTGGTACTCGGATACGATAATCGACAATAGAATCAATATGCTTCCAAAAATTACAGCCGTTGTAAGTTTTTCTTTTAGTATTATTATTCCCAAGGCGCAACCGAATACGGATTCAAGGCATAATACAAGTGATGCGAGTTCGGGCGGTGCGTGCTTAACGCCAATATTTTGCAAACTCAAAGCCACTACGGTCGAAAGTATGCATATATAACCAAGGCTTAACCAAACGCTTGAGTCAAATTCGAGTAATGGCGGAAATGTTTCTAATAACGATGCTGCAATAAAGGCAAACAACGCTGCGAATAGGAATTGCAGGAATGTAATGTTCATCACATCATGCTCTTCTGAATAGATTGCCACTATAGCGATATGTACCGCAAAAAGCACTCCCGATATGGATGTAAGCACTATTCCAAAAAGCTCTAATCCCCTTCCCGAAAGCGACAACCCAAATAATTCAAGCGTGATATTCATTGAGCTGTCAACATCCGAAACGCTTGACAGCACTCCTACACCCGCAAAGCAAATAAAGGCGGCTAAAATCGTTCTGAGGTTTGGGCGTTTTTTCTTAAATCCCCACATTAAAAACGGCACTATTACAACATATAATGCGGTTATAAGGGCATTCTTGCCCGATGTAATGTATTTTAATCCCCATGTTTGAAACATAAATGCAAGGTAGAGTACAAGCCCAACCAGTGCACCACGAAAAAATAGCTTGGGTGTGAAATCTTTTCTGTTTTTTATGAATATAACCGAAAGCGCCAGCGTCCCTGCAAGAAATCTAACTGCAAGTATATAGTTTATGGATATGTACGACAAAAGGCTTTTTACGGCTATAAAACTTGCACCCCAAATTAGGGAAGCCAATAGTAGAAGCATTATTGCTGTTTTTTTGTGCATTTGTTTTTCCCTATTCTTTATCCGTTACCGCTCTTACGCCCACAACAACATCGTCCAACACTGAAATAACCGCTACCTGTCCTGCCGATGCTCTGCGCTCAACACGAATTGCAGTAGTGTTAACAATCGTTTTTGTGCCATGCAGCTGTTCTACCTCTAAATCGAAGTCTTTGCCCTCAACAAAGCAAGCATATACTATGCAAGTTCCATTTGAGCCATTGCGTTTGAAGTCGAATGTCTTTAAGCCCTTGCCATTCCTGCCTTGAATATCATAATCAAACGCAAACGAACGCTTGGCATAGCCCCTGTCTGTCATAAGCAATAAATCGCCTGTATCTCCTATTGCCTTAGAAAAAATACACTCGTCATCCTTATCCAGCTTTATGCACTTTACACCGCCGGAAGCCCTACCCATTGCAGGACACGTGTTTGCCATAAAGCGAATACTCATGCCCTTTTTCGTAGCCATTAGTATGGATTTCTGCTCGATTTCTTCTTGGCTTAGAAGCTCTACATCCAAAATTAAATCGTCTTTCAGCTTTGCCGCAACTATGCGCTTGTTCTTGGTTGCATATTCTGCAAATGCTGTGCGCTTTACATTCCCCTGCTTAGTGTAGAAGAAGCAATCCGCTTTTTCCTCCGCCTCGGGGTCAACCACAAACGCCGCAACTATTCTCTCGCCCTCCTCTATAGGAATAAGCGATGTAAGCCTTGTTAAGCGTGATTTAGCCTTGTTTTTCTGCTGCTCGGGTATTTCGTCAACCATAAGCGTTAAACACGCTCCTGTGTTCGTAAACAGCTTTAATTGCTTGTTGGTTTGCGTATCGAAGCCGTATGTAAAGCTACTTGCAGTTTCGTCTGGGTTCGCCGTTCCCATTTGCCGCCTTGACAGCTTTACATCCTGCACACCGTTTAGGTCGTATTCAATGAAAACCTCAAGCCTTGCATCAAAGCTGGGCTTTTGAACTATCTCATCAACATAATCATCTAATGATTCGTTCTCGTCTAACAGCTTTGTGCGCCTTTGATTGCTGTATTTTTCTGAAATCGTGGTCAATTCCGCTCGGATTACATCTAACAGCATAGCTCTTGAGCCTAATATTGCCTGCAAGCGTTTGATTGTTGCCTTGATTTCCTTTGCTTCGTTTTGAATTGCAACCAATTCTAAGTTCGTTAGCCTTTGCAAACGCAAGTCTAATATTGCCTGCGCTTGAATTTCTGTGAACAAAAACCTCGCCATAAGTGCTTCCTTTGCGGATTTGGGGTTCTTTGACGCTCTTATTATTGCAATTACCTCGTCTATATTCAAAATAGCCGTTACTAAGCCATCTAAAATATGCTCACGCTTCTTTGCGGCTTCTAAATCGAACTTTGTTCGCCTTGTTACTACATCCTCTTGATGCGATAAAAATCCCTTTATAAGCTCGATAATGCCCATTTGCTGAGGCTTTCCGTCTGCTATTACCATCATGTTTACAGAGAAGTTCGTTTGCAAATCGGTGTATTTATATAACGCTTTGAGAACGTTCTCTGGGTCGGCATCCTTTTTTAGCTCGATTATTGCTCTAAAGCCAACTCTGTCGGATTCATCTCGTATATCGGCTATCTGTGCGAATGCTTTTATAGTTTCCTTGCGCTTTTGGCTCGTTGCAAGTATTTTTGTTAGCATTGTCGCCTTGTTCACTTGATAAGGCAATTCGGTTATAACAATAAGTGTTTTGCCGTTTTTCTGCGGTTCAAAATGCGTTTTTGCTCGCATAACAAGCCTGCCCTTGCCCGTTTCGTATGCTGTTTTTATCTCGTCAGAGTTTATCAAATAGCCGCCTGTGGGAAAGTCGGGCGCAGGTATAATTTTCATAATCCCATCTACCGTAATATCGGGGTTGTTCATTACGGCGATACAGGCATTTATTGATTCGCCTAAATTATGCGGCGGAATGCTTGTAGCCAAACCAACCGCAATTCCGCTTGCACCGTTCACCAAGAGGTTAGGAAACCTACCCGGAAGCAGTACAGGCTCTTTTAGCGTATCGTCAAAGTTGAGCTCGAACTTTACGGTATCCTTTTCTATATCACGCAAAAGCTCTAAGGCTAAGGGCTGCATACGCACTTCGGTATAACGCATTGCCGCCGCTGTGTCGCCATCTATGCTTCCGAAGTTGCCATGACCGTCAACCAAGGGCATTCGCATTATAAAGTCCTGTGCCATTCGCACCATAGCATCATAAACTGAAGAATCGCCATGAGGGTGGTATTTACCCAAGCAGTCGCCAACTATACGTGCGCTTTTTCTGTATGGTTTGTCGGGGGCAAGCCCTAATTCGTGCATTGTGAACAGTATTCGCCTTTGAACAGGCTTTAAGCCGTCCTCAATGCGTGGCAATGCTCTGTCTAAAATAACATGCTTTGCATAAGGAATCATGGAGTCGTGCAGGCAATCCTCCATAGTCTTTTGAATTATTTTTTCACCCGAAAACAGTGTTTTTTGTGTATCTTTCTTCTTCGCCATTTTTACCTTCTAGTTATCTTAATTATCAAAATCAGCGTATTGCTTAATGTATTCTTTTCTCGGCTCGACCTTGTCGCCCATTAGAACGGTCAAACGCCTTTCCGCTTCTGTTACATCCTCAATGGTAACTTGCAGAAGTGAGCGATGCTCGGGGTTCATAGTGGTATCCCATAATTGCTCGGGGTTCATCTCACCCAAGCCCTTGTAGCGTTGTAATGTATAGCCCTTTAAGCCTGCTGTAAACTCTGCTAATTCCTCGTCTGAATACAGGTATGTAACCTCTTTATTATGCTCGACCTTGTATAGCGGCGGCAAGCCAATATAAACATGCCCCTCTGTGATTAGCTCTTTCATATACCTATAAAAGAAAGTTAAGAGGATTGCACGAATATGCGCACCGTCTTGGTCTGCGTCTGAAAGAATAATTACCTTGTGATATTTTAGCGAGCTTCTATCGAATCCGCTGCCGAAGCTTGTACCCAAAGCCGTAATAATTGAGCGGTATTCCTCGTTCGCTAACACCTCGTCAACATTCTTTTTCTCAACATTTTGTGGCTTACCACGCAAGGGAAGTATAGCTTGAAACTTTCTGTCCCTACCCTGCTTTGCACTTCCGCCAGCCGAGTCGCCCTCTACGATAAAAAGCTCGTTAATCTCATAGTTTTTGCCTATACAGCTTGACAGCTTGCCAACCAAAGGCTCATTTTCAAGTTTGTTTTTATCTCTTGCAAGGCTTTTTGCTTTTCGTGCCGCTTCCCTCGCCTTTGCCGCACCTAATGCCTTTTGGGCTATGGCTTGGCTTGAGGCTGCATTCTTCAAATCCTCTAAATACTTGGTGAATTGCTCGGATACCACCGCTTCAACGGCTGGACGGGCTTCGGTGTTGCCTAACTTGGTTTTTGTTTGCCCCTCGAACTGCACATTCTGCATTTTTAGCGATACAACAGCCGTTATGCCCTCTCTGAAATCATCGAACTGCAATGATGCGTCCTTGTCTTTCAAAATGCCATTGTTCCTGCAATACTCGTTCAAAACCTTTGAATATGCGGCTTTGAATCCCGTTTCGTGTGTGCCGCCCTCGGTTGTTGGGATATTGT
>LSQX01335113.1_pt1 | contig 10647 bp, 12 predicted proteins | sample 654561 | NCBI WGS metagenome assembly LSQX01 (sample SAMN04489861, study PRJNA283612) | anaerobic digester metagenome | isolation source: 4 biogas reactors fed with cattle manure at either 37C or 55C with and... | place: Denmark: Kongens Lyngby | collected 2014 | reverse complement strand
GCTTGATGCTTGTTTATATTGTGGTTTTGTCTTCCTGTGACGGGACAAGGAAAGGAAGCTACATTGAGACGAGTGACAGTCTTTCTGGAAATGATGTTCTCAGGATAGACATAAAGCTGAAAAGGCTTTATGGAGGAAGCAACCATTTGTTTCTTGATGACATATCGGTCGATGAATTTGCAAACTACGTAAACAAGTACGAAGATGAAAACATCAATCTTTCCGCTGCTGTTTTTCAGGACAAGTATGTTTTAATAACCAAGACCGACAAGGAGGGCACATTTATAAACTACTACATGCTGTACGTCCGCGGTATGAAGAGGTTCTTCTGCCCGGTCGCCGTGCTGAAAAAGGATAACTCCAGCTTTAAGTTTTACATGCCTTTCCATCTGCTGGTGGATGCAAGCAACAGACAGGATTCAGATCTGCCTGTTAATGGTATAATGTACAAGACCGTAGGCACCAAGAATCAGTTTTATGACTTTTTCAGTACTTATGAAAGATATGATGTGACCGTTTTGGATGACAAGTTTGTTGTAGAAGACAAGGTGGAAGGTGTCAAGTTTGATGTAAGTTTCAAATATGAAAAAAGACCTGCCCAGCCAAATGTATTCGATCTGTATGTAGCTTTTGATATTGCAAGTTAAAAGGCAGCTTGAAAAGCTGCCTCTTTGTTATTCATTAATCTTGATCCATGCGGCTATTGGAAGATTATCGTCCCATATCTTGCCGGCATGTGCGTAATCAACAAAGGTATGTTTCCCTTTCTCAAGCTCCAGCTCAAATGCAAGAAGGGTTCTAAAAGGAGCCTTGGTTTCTACAACCTTGTTTGTTACATACCCTTCATAATCAGTCTGGAATGTAAGGGGTGTATCCAAATCCTTGTCTATTCTTGCATCCCTTGCAAGTACAATGGGGCCTCTGAGAAGAACTCCGTATCTTTCCTTTCTCTGTGCAGCTTCTGTCAGAATGTCGGTATCTTTAAGAAGTCTTATCTTAAGATTTGTTTTTATACAAACCTTGTCTCCTGCCTTCCATACTCTTGTGACTGTATCCGTGTCAATTTCATTGTCGTTTACATAAAGTTTGCCGCCATAAGGCAGTCTGAATTCCAGAGTAAGTTCCTCATCCTTATCTGGAATTATTTCAATATCCATATATTCGCCCACAGGATAAGTTGTGCTAATTCTAAACTCAATGTTGCTGCCCGTCGGTGTCTTCGTTTTTATAACTCCACTGTAGTACAGGCTGAACTGAAAACCTTTTTCCGTTCTTCCCACACTGGAAAGAGCGGAAAGGGCAGTACCGGCAGCTCCAATTGCAATGCAGCAGCCGTAGTAGGTATCCGGAGCAATGTCTTTAAGGCCGCCGGTGGCTCTTCCTCTGCTTGCCTTTCTTAAAGGACTGTAGCTGTCGAATACGGGAGTGGTGTTGATTCTTTCATTTCCTTCCGTATTGATTGAACCAAGCAGGGCGTTGTATATGGAGACTTCGATATGGTCTGCGTAGGATTTGTCGCCGGTTATCTGCAAGAGCTGGTAAAGAAACTTGAGCCATGTAACCGTTACACAGGTTTCCTGCATGATTCCATCGTATGCCGGATCAAACTGTTTGATGATTGAGTGGTCAAAAAGTTCATGGGTGCACCCGGCAGAGCCAATTACAGTAATGTCAGACTCTATTACCTTGTTTGCAAAGTTTTTGGCAGCTACAAGATACTTTTCTTCCCTGGTTGCCCTGTAATACCAAAGAAGACCTTCAAAACAGGACATCATTTCATAAGCTTTTGTGACCGGATACTCATAGGGGTACAGCTTGTTTTCATAAGCTGCCTCAAATATATTGAAGCCATCAGTTCCACCGCATTTGATAACATGTCTTGCAAAGTCCAGGTATCTTTCAAAACCGGTAAGTACATACAACCTTGCAAAAGGCTCCAGAATGGAACTGGAATTAAGGCCGTTCCAGAAGATGCTGGTTTTGGTTACTGGTATCTTTCCCTGTTCTTCATCTCCAACTTTGGAGATGATGTAATCTGCGTGCCCTACAAGAGCATTAACTATTCTTTTCTTAAGCTCTTCGTCCTTGCATATGTCAAGGAAATACATGCTGCCTAGCAAAATATATTTTCTGTTCCACATATCCCACTCGCTAAACTCGCATTCAAGAGAGTAGGTGGAGAACCTGTTCAGCTCATCCTGGGTTGAAAGAAGGTCGTATACGCTTTCTTCAAGCAGGTTGTAAAGTTCATCATCCTGGGTGTAGAGGTATGTAAGGGACGCGCCTCTCATCATCTTGCCCCAGTATTCTCCGCGCCAGCCTCTGTCATGATCATCTGCGTTGCCCTTTCTGTACTGCTCGACAAACAGTTTCCAGTATTTTGCGTCCTTGAGCTGCTTTTCCTGAACCAGGTGTATGGTTTCATCCACTATGCCAGTATACTTGAATGAACCGCCTTCCAGCATTTCCACTTTGTTTTTAACCAAATCAATCATTCTTTTCATTCCTTTCAAACTCATACTCAATCAAAAGTACTGATTCAGGAGTTAATGTATTTTCATCTGTTTCTACAAAGTTTCTGTCCCTGTCCACAATATGTTTTCTTACAGAAGTTATTTTTCTGTCTGTATATGATTCTATCGTCAGCTCGTACTCTTTATCTGTCGGGTTTGATATTAGAATTCTTGCAGTATTTGCGCCTTTTGCTGCAATTGTGTATATGCCTTCCGTGCTGACTGAGCATTCTATCTCGTTTGACAGCTCATACAGCTTGTTGAAGGCATAGAAAGCATAATAGGCTTTGAATATGTCCTGTTTGACAGGGTCGAACATGCCTCCATAACTTGTATGGACCTGTCCGTCGTAGTACATGGCTTTGTCCACAGGGGCTTTTTGGAGGGCACAGAACATGGCGGCAATATTTGCACAGTCTTTTGATGTGCCCCGGTACTGAATGCCTGGATTCCATTCGTTCAGGATGGTTTCAGTGTCATATAGGCCATATTCATCCAGCATCTTCCTTGCATATTCCGCATACTTAATGTTCTCCTCGGGACTGGCATAGGAATGCCAGGAAAAGAAATCAAGAGGGGATTTGTTTTCTTCAGAGGTTATGTATTTCAAAAATTCATTGAAGAAGTGTATGAAGTAGCCGGTTCTTGTTGAAGAGTTTGCACTTTCCACCACGGCTTCTGATAGATAGTAAAAGCCGCAGCATGCATACCCTCCAATCTTTAGATGAGGGAATTTGTCTTTTAAGTAGTTTGAGGCCACTTTGTAAAGTTCAAAATATTCTTCCATGGTGCCTTTCCACATGGGGTTGTCTTCAATATTGGGTTCGTTGTCAGGCTCGTTCCATAACTCCCAGTATTCTATGTCGTAGTAAAAGCCGTTTGCCCAGCCTTCGGTATAGTGGCGGATTATTCCTTCGCATATTTGTGCCCATTTCAAGTTGTCTTTAGGCGGGTAGATGTAGTAGGCTTTGATTCTGTGGCTGTTTTCTATTGTGGTTCCCAGCCTGTAAAAGGGTTTGACTCCCTGTTTTACAAGCTCGGTTATCAGCCAGTCGGTGAAAGCAAAATCATAGGAATTGGGGTCTTTCGAGTCCTTGTCAAAGTCCCTAAAGACATTGTTTATGTCGACAAAACAGCCACCGCCGTATCTTCCTCCTGTGTCATGAAGACGGGAATAGGGAATTCCTGCCTTTTTAAGGTAGGGAAACAATTTTGGGTCTGTACCTAGAAGGGGAGCGTTCCCGATTCCGTGAAGAGGCTTTATTCTGCCTGTGACTTTGTCAAAATTTACCTTTATATTCATTCCATCAGCTCCTGTTTCATGCAACATGTTGTTTTGGTTAATATATCATAGGAAAAGGCTTTGTTCAACTCATAAAGATTTGTATTTTGACATCAAAAATGCTAAAGTTTATTGTACCTTTGTCGATTATATTACTGAGTAAAGAATATCTGAAGTGAGGATTCAAAATGGTTAGAGGACTGTACACAGCAGGAACAGGAATGCTGACACAGAGGAATAAAATAAATGTTATAGCGAACAATGTGGCCAACGTTGATACGGTGGGATACAAGGAAGATTTGATGCTTTCCAGATCGTTCAGCGAGGTCCTTATAGAAAGAATAAACGACCCCAACATATTGAGGCAGAATGAGATAGTAGGCACCATTGCAAAGGGCGTTCATGTGGATGAGGTGTTTACCAAGTTTGTACAGGGCTCCCTTAATGAGACAAGAAGGAATGCGGATCTGGCGCTTCAGGGAGACGGCTTTTTTGTAGTCGAGACGCCCAATGGACTGAGGTATACAAGGAATGGGGCCTTTTTCGTTGACAACCAGGGAATGCTTGTTACTGCGGAAGGCTACCATGTGCAAGGTGCAAACGGAAGTCTTTATGTGGGTTCAAACAATTTCAAGGTGAATGAAAACGGCCAGGTATTTGATGAAGATGGAAATCTGGTGGACGAAGTTTTGGTGGTTTCCTTTGTGGACAATTCCCTTCTCAGGAAAGAAGGAGAGGGTTTGTACTACACCTTTGGAGAGGCCGAGACTGTTGAGAGCGAGGCAAAAGTAAAGCAGGGCTATCTTGAAGCTTCAAATGTGGACCTTGTCGATCAGATCATAACCATGATTGAAGTGGCAAGAGCTTATGAGTCCAACCAGAGGGTAATATCCACAATAGACAGCACACTAGACAAGGCTGTCAATGAAATAGGAAAGGTATAAAGGTGTGAGTCATGATACAGTCTTTGCATACAGCAGCATCCGGCATGAAGGTAGGACAGAAAAAACTTGATAATATAGCAAACAATATTGCAAATGTCAATACAACAGGTTACAAGCAAAAAAGAGTTACATTTACTGATGCTCTTTACCAGACCATGCTGAATCCGGTGGAAGAGGACCAGGACAACAATCTGCAGAAAGGACATGGTGTTCTCTTGTCCGCAGTAGTCAAGGACTTCACCATGGGTTCTTTGGAAAACACCAACAGAGACCTGGATTTTGCAATAAATGGAGAAGGTTTTTTTGCTGTGGAGACGGAAGAAGGAATTAGGTATACAAGAGCTGGCAATTTCTACACCACGACAATTGACAATGTCAATTACCTTGTCACTGCCAACGGAAACTTTGTACTGGATGAGAATCTGGAAAGAATAACGGTTGCTGATGGAGAACTCTCTGGTGACTTGGGTGTGTTTACCTTTGTTAATCCGGAAGGATTGAGTGAGGAAGGCAGCAATCTGTATCAGGTCACAGAAGCTTCAGGAGAGGCTCAGCAGGTAAATAACGCAAAGGTGTCAAGAGGATTTCTTGAACATTCAAATGTGGATCTGACAGAGCAGCTGACTGAAATGATTAAAGCGCAGAGGGCATACCAGGTATCTTCAAGACTTGTGTCCATAAGTGATGAGATGGAGGGTATTGCAAACAATCTGCGCAAATAGTAATTAGAGGCAAAAAGGAGTTTTCAATATGTCATCACTGAGCATAAGATACTGTAAAAACTGCAGCAAGCCTTTCAATTACAAGGTAAGTCCCTACTGTCCCAAATGCATTATCGCAATTGATGAGGCATTTGAGAAATGCAGGAATTATCTTGAAAAGAACAGGCTTGCAACCATAAAAGAGTTGAGTGAGGAGACCGAGGTTAGTGAAAAGATAATACTGCTCCTGCTCAAAGAGGGAAGGCTTAGCATGGAAGGCAACAAGGAATTAAGATGCGAATCCTGCGACAAGCCCATAGATTCAGGCAGGTACTGCCTTGAATGCACTGTAAAGAAACATAACGAGCTTTCATATCTTAAATCGAATTTGAGGCCTGGAGAAACAGCTACAGGCAGATCTCAAAGTGCGACAGGCAAGGAGAGAATGCATTACATTCCAAGGAGCAAGAAGAAAGATGATGAAGAAGAGTAGAAAGAAGGTGTCAGCATGAAAATAAATCCTACAAATCCCACGGATCCTATTTCCGCATACAAGGCAAGCCAGATCAAGAAGCCAAATGCAAGTGAAGGATTTGAGATAAACGACAAATTGGATTTGTCCGACAACGCAAAGATATATTCAAAGGCAATCAAAGCAATCAAGGACGTGGATGAAGTAAGATACAACAAGGTCAATGAGATAAAGGAAAGGATAGAAAAAGGCATCTATACCATAGACAGCGGCAAGATTGCGGAGAAGATGATAAAAGGAACACGCATTGATAAAAAGGCATAACTGAAGGTGATTAAATGGAATACAGGGAACTTGTCGGCAAACTGACCGAATCGCTGGAAAAGCAAAAAGCATATTACGAAGCAATAAACGAGCTTTCCGGACAAAAGACGGATGTGGTTCTGAATAGGGACATTCAGATTCTCAACAAGATAGTTGAGGCAGAAGAGGTGCTTCTTGTAAAAATAGGGCAGGAAGAACAAAAGAGGATGGAGATTGCAAGCTGTCTTGCAAAGAGTCTTGGCATGTCTGATGAGGACGTTACAATATCCGGCATACTAAGAGAGCTGAAGGACAGGGAAGAGGATACCACATCATTGGAAGAAGTCAGCAAGGGTCTTGTGGATGTTATTGAAAAGCAGAAGGTATACAACAAGACAAACATGCGGCTTATTGAGAACAATCTGAATTACATAAAAGAGGTAATCCAAAAGGTTGTTATAGGGGACGGAAGCGAGAACATATACAATCCCAAGGGTCAGAGAACCATAACACAAAAAACCAACATAATAGATGAAAGCGTATAGGAGGAAATCATGAGTTCTACTTTTTACGGTTTTGAGATTGCAAAAACAGGACTTCGCTACAATCAGAAGGCTTTGGATGTAACGGCACACAACATTGCAAACGTTGAAACAGAAGGTTATTCAAGACAGAGAATTGAAAGTTCTTCAATAGACCCATATGTAACCCAAACTCTGGTGGCTCCTTTGACCAACGCCCTTGTAGGCGGTGGAGTCAGAATCGACTATATCCAACAGATAAGAAATCAGTTTCTTGACAGACAGTACAGGAATGAAGCTTCCTTGATGGGAGAATGGACTGTCAAGGCAGAAGCCTTGAACTACATAGAAAAACTGTTTCAGGAACCTTCGGATATAGGGGTTATGAGCGTAATTGACAGATTCTTTGTTGGCCTGCAGGAACTGGCATCCAATGTGGGCAGCAAGGATGTAAGGACGAACTTTCTGCAGCAGGCAATCACATTAACTGACACCATCAACTACTATGCAAGCCAGCTGAATCAGATTCAGGATGAACAGGATTACGCCTTTACCACATCTGTAAAGCAGGTAAATGAATATATTGACAAGATACTGGCCTACAACAAAAGCATAGCCAGATACGAGCTTGGCGGCAATGTGGCAAATGACCTGAGAGACAAGAGAAACGTGCTTCTTGACAAGCTCTCGGAGTATGCAAACATTACATATACAGAGACCAAGGTCGGCAATGAGCTGAGACTTACTGTCAGCATGACATATTTTGATGAAAACGGAGACAGACAGGAACTTGTCCTTATCGATCACGACCAGGCAAGCAAGCTTGAGTTGTACACGAAACCAGGCAGCGACTACCACTACATCAGGGTTGATGGTGTTGAGCTTGACAACCTGGAATCGGGCAAGCTTAAAGGTTATTTGGAAATTAGAGACGGAAACACCGATGATGTGAAAGGAATCCAGTATTACAAGGACAAGCTCGACTATTTTGCAAAATCCCTTGTAACAGGAATCAATGAGATTCACAGAAAAGGATGGACCATTCCCCAAGGGGGCGCTTCCTCCATGACAGGTATTGATTTTTTTGATCCTGACGGTACTGATGCCATGAGTATAAAGGTGAACCAGGAAATTTTGAAGGATGTGTTCAAGATTGCTGCATCGGATGCGGAAGTGGTTGGTTCAATAAACTCGGGCAACAACAAGATTATACTTGAACTTATAGAGTTGAGGGAACAGGCGGCAATAGGCGGCAGTGACAACTTTGAGGCGTACATGAGCAGCTATATTGCAGAGCTTGGCATTGATACAGCTTATGCCAACACCATGCGCGACAATGAAGATGCGCTTTTGGACAGCATCGTTGAGCAGCGTATGAGCATCTCGGGTGTATCCATTGATGAAGAGATGGCAAACATGGTCAAGTTTGAAAAGTCCTATCAGGCAGCTGCCAGGATTCTGACTGCTCTGGATGAGATGCTGGATGTATTAATCAACAGGGTTGGCTTGGTAGGAAGATAAAATATTGTGAAAAACATTAAAAAGAGGTGTGTTTATGCGTATTACTAATTCAATGCTGGTAAGAAACATGATGACTAATCTGAAAAGATCAATGTCACGCATGCATCAGTATGAGAGTCAGCTTTCTACTGGAAAGAGGATAACTAAAATATCCCAGGATCCGGTGGGTGTTATTAAATCACTACAGGCAAGAAAGAATCTTTCAAAGTCAATACAATATAAAGAGAATGCGGAAGATGCTCAGGCGGTTTTGGATTTTACCGAGACTGCTTTGATGGAGATAAATAATTTGTTAAAGAGAGCTTATGAGCTTACTGTAAATGCTCCGAATGATACTAATACTCCTTCGGAGAGGGAAGCTATTGCTGTAGAGATTGACCAAATCAGACACCAGGTCATAAATGTGCTTAACTCCACATACGGAAGCCAGCACATATTTGGTGGTTACAATGTGGCAACAGCTCCTTTCAGGGAAATTGGCGGAACATTTCTTTACAATGGAGAGGACCTTACAAACGGTGACCCAATAACTCTTGATGCGTTTAGTAAAGAATCCATTGAGTACCTGGTTGGCAACAATGTAAGCATGGATGTAACCATGAGTGGTGCAAGGGTTGTTGGATATGGAGAAAACAATATGATTCAGATGCTGGCTGACTTGTCCAATTCACTAAGAAATGACGACCCTGTGGATTCTTTTGTGGGAAGATTGCAGGAGAGTCAGGAGCATATTCTTGCACTTGTAGCAGAGATTGGAGGTAAGTCCAACAGAATTCAATCAGTTATAGATAGATTTGATGCAGATATAATTACTTATGAAGATGTGAAGGCCAGAATGGAGGATATAGATCAGGCTGAAACAATTATGTATTTCAAGATGGAAGAAGCTGTTTTCAGAACGGCTCTTGCAGTAGGTGCAAGGGTTATTCAACCTTCTTTGGTTGACTTTTTGAGATAAAGAGGTGAGGAGACATGATTGGTCGTATTCAGATAAGGACGACTAGGGGTCAGATTGGCATTAAAACCGAAAATGCTAAACTTGAGATTGAGAACTCTTTGCCAAAGCTGAATATAAAGCGAAAGCAGGCAGAGTTCCGCATAAAGTCAAAGCCGGCAAGGTTCAAGCTGGATCAAAGCCAATACCTTGTTGCCTCTGGCAATATGACTACCCTTTTCCTGTCTTCTACAAGATTCCAGAAAGCAAGACAGAAGACTCTTGAAGCAATAAGAAGAATTGCCAAGGAAGGGGATCTTCTCATGGAGATTGAGAAAAAGAACAATCCCATTCCCGAAATCGCCCTTAAGAATACAATCAAAGAGACAAGCGTGAATATAGCGAATTTTCCTCAGAACAAGATTATCTGGGAAAAAGGCTATTTCGAGCTTGAATGGACTCCTCACGAACTTGAATTTGAATGGGAGATTAACAAGCCTGTCATTAAAGCTTCCAGACCAAAGGTTGAGATTTACATGAAAAGGTGGCCTTCCATTGAGATTTCCGTTGTTACGGATACTAAACCCCTTATAGAGAGATACATTGAAAAGAAGATTGGTAAGAATATTGATAGAAAAGCATAGGAGTGACTAAAATGGTTATACAAACAACCAGGTTTGGTGAAATTGAGGTTGACGAGAACAAGATTATTGAGTTTGAAAAGGGGATTCCCGGCATAGAGGAACTCAAAAGGTTCATCTTTTTAACTCCAAAGGAAAGCTACCCGATATTTTTCCTGCAATCAATAGATGAAAAGGATATTGCTCTCCCTGTAGTGAATCCATTTGACTTTAAAGCCGACTATAACCCAAAGGTTAAAGAGTCGGTTTTTAAGGAAATAGAGCTCGAGAGTGATGAGGATATTCTGGTTTTGAATGTGGCGGTGGTTCCAAAAGATTTAAGGAAGATGACTGTCAACCTGGCAGCACCGATACTGATAAACATCAAGAAATTCAAAGCAAAGCAGGTTATCCTGGATGACAAACAGTATAGCATCCGGGAACCTATGTACAATAGTCTGGTTACATTAATTCAACAGGGAGGACAAAACAATGCTGGTGCTGTCACGCAAGAAGGGTGAGTCTCTGATTATTGGGGATGACATTAAAATTAAAATACTGGAATGCGATAATGACAGGGTCAGTATAGGAATTGAAGCTCCCAAGGAAATCCCCATTATACGCGGTGAACTTTATGAAGATACTGCCAAAACCAACATAGAGGCAATATCTTCAATATTTTCATTGGAGGATCTATAAAGTTTTAACATTACTTTCCGATAATATGTATTGAACGGAGAAACATCACGAAGGCGCCAAAGATGTTTCTGTTCGGTACATAAAATACAGGCAAGGATGCCGAATATTAAATTTCAAGGAGGAATTATAATGAGAAT
>LSQX01031147.1_pt1 | contig 10647 bp, 8 predicted proteins | sample 654561 | NCBI WGS metagenome assembly LSQX01 (sample SAMN04489861, study PRJNA283612) | anaerobic digester metagenome | isolation source: 4 biogas reactors fed with cattle manure at either 37C or 55C with and... | place: Denmark: Kongens Lyngby | collected 2014 | reverse complement strand
TGGCCTCCTCCTGGGCACGGAAGGCGTACAGAGAAAAAAGGAACCCTGCCGCGGTGAGGAGAGTGACGAGAATCATGAGCGCAAGAAGAAGATGCTTTCTCATGGCGTCCCCCTTTCTCCATCCAGGAACCGGAGTTCGTCCAGCAGCACGATTCCCTTCTTCAGCGCCAGCAGGATGGCTTCCGTTTTGTTCCGGGCGCCGAGCTTTCCGTAAATGGACGTCAGGTGGGCAGCCACCGTCCGCTCGGTGATGGAGAGGAGGGACGCCACTTCGGAAGCGGGCATCCCCTGCCCGGCAAGGATGAGCACCTCCCTCTCCCTCGGGGAAAGTTCTTCCCCCGGCTCGTCGGCTCCGGTGAGTGACACGGAGGGGTCGAGGTAGAAGACTCCCCGGGCCGTGTCGAAGACTGCCTTCCGCAGTTCCTCCAGGGGGGCTGATTTGAGGATGAAACCCTTCGCCCCTGCCCGGAGAGAGGCCATGACATACTGGTGGGCGCTGTAGGCGGTGAGCATCAGCACGTTGGTCTTCAGGCCGTTTTTCCGTATCCTGGCTGTGATGTCGATGCCGCCGGCGCCCGGCATCTCGATGTCCAGCAGGGCCAGGTCCGGCCGAAGCTCCAGGATGGACTGCCAGGCGGACTCCCCGTCGGAGGCGAGAGCCGCCAGCTCCACCCCCTCCTCCTTCTCCAGCCAGGAGGCGAGTCCCGACCGCGTGAGGGGGTGATCATCGGCGAGCAGTATCCGGATCATGTATCTTCCTCCTTCCCGATAGCTCTTTTCCTGTCCGGGAAAGCGTTCCCATGGGCCGATTGTAGCATGACGGACCGGACCGGAATTGTCATTTCTTACAATTGGGAAACCGGCAGATCCGACCATGCGTCCTTCCGCCGGGAAGAGTATCCTTTTCCCATCACAAGCTGAAAGGCGGGATTTGAGATGAAAACAATGAACGGAACGATAGCGGCGGTTGTGTGTGCCGCAGTGCTTCTTACGGCGGGCAGCGCCCTTGCCTGGGGAGGACGGGGCGGCAAGGCCACGGGCGGGCAGCAGGGCATGATGAACCAGCAGAACGCCCAGACCCAGTTCCAGCCGGGACAGGGAAGAATGAACCCCGGGACCAATCCCCGGATGGCAGGCCCCATGGCGAACCGGCAGATGATGGGCCGCAGGGGGAATTTCGGAAACAGCGGCCCTGCAGGAAACCAGCAGATGATGGGCCGCAGGGGGAACGCCGGAAACAGCGGCCGCATGGGCATGTGGGCTTCGGTGGAAATTCCCCAGGAGATCCGGGACAAGCAGACCGAAATGTCGAAGCTCTCTCTCGAGATGCGAAACGAAATGGGCAAAAAGCCCATCGACCGCACCAAGATCGATGAGCTGTACAAGAAGCGGGTGGAGCTCCGGAACGAACTATCCGGCTGGAGGATGCAGCAGCGCCTGGACATGATCGAAAAACTGCAGAAGTAGCAGGAACAGACGGACAACATCAGCATCACTGCGGGGGAGCCTTGGAATTTCCGGCTCCCCCGCAGTCTGTTTATTGAATCATAAAAGTTTTTTTCCCCCGGAGAAAGCCTCCTCCACCCGGAGCGCCACCGCGGCATGCCCGGGATGCCTGGCAGGATTCCATTTTTTCATATCCTCAAAAACAGGACCTTCAGTCAGATATTCAAGTGTGCCCTTTACCTGGTATGATGTGCCCTCCGCCGTGATGAAGAGGAGGGATCCCTTGCTGCCCGAGAGGATGTTCTTCCTCGTCTTGTTGAAATAATTGTCCGCCACCACCAGGGTTTCCTCGTCGAACCTGCTCACGCAGGTGGCGTAAATGGCGTTGGGGACACCCGCTCCATCCACGGTGGTCAGCACGACCGCGCCGTTCCTCTCATCCCACCCTTTACTTGCTGCTTCCGGCAGTTTTGACATGGTTCCTCCTTTTCATCAGAAAAAATAAACGCTCCGGTTTTTCCGCCGGCGCGGAAAATGCCTCCCTGGCATCCGGAATGCCCGTCGGGGACCCGGATGGAATTTTCCGCAGACCTCCGTCGACCGTTCCTCCAGAATACCCTACTCCTGTCTGCCTCGGCACGCAAGCGTTTCCGCAGAAAAACACCTCCGCCGGACAGAACCGATTCTGAATCCCCCATCCGGGGAACAGGCCATTCATCCGGAAACACCTGCGGGTGACTGATGGACAGGATTATGTAATTGTATGCTTTTTTTCCGTGAACAATATGACGAAAAGTAGCGGATGAAGGGGGCATGAATTATAATTGGAGAACTATTTTTCTCTATTTTCCTGATCCATTTGGATCAGGCATCCTGTTACTTCATGATCAGGAAGGAGGAGCGAACAATGAATCTGATCGCCTCTTCGTTCATTTCCCCTGTTCATCAACCAAGGAACGGCGCAGAATGAATTCTGGGAAACATCTGTCCATAAAAAACACACTGCTTCTTGTCTTCATCGCTCTTTCCCTGACAACCGGGGGGATTATCGCCTTCATCTCCTTTTCCAGGGGCTTTCAAGCGGCACGGGATGCTGTGAACACCATGAACCGGGACATGAACACCATAACAGCCCAGAGGGTACGGGAATTTCTCGCCGTCCCCGCCGGGGTCGCAGCGGCATGCAGCGCGGTGATAGGGAATGGACTCGTTTCCATGGAAAAAGCCGAAGAACGGGAACTTTTTTTCCGGGGTATCCTGGAGACCTATTCCGGAACGATCTCCGGCGTATTCTACGAGATGCCCCAGGGAGAACGCTACGGTGTCAGGAAAAATGCCGGAGGCGGCCTGGAGTTTCTCCGCCCCGACGGAAAGGACGGCGGATCCTCCTGGTATTCCCCGGAGTCCGGCCGCCCTGTCGCCCTCCTTGGAAGCGACAGCAGAAAAGAATCCCCCTGGTTCAGAGAGGTACTGGGAGAAGGAAAGCCCGCCTTTTCCACATTCTGCGGAAACCCCGCCCTGACCGACCCTGCTGTCTCGGCAGTCTCTCCTGTCTACGGCGCCGGCGGAAAACCCCTTGGCGTCATCGGAACCCGGATTCCTTTTTCATCCCTGGATGCTGAGATTAAGCATGCGGTTCAGTATGAAGGGGCCTTTGCCGCGGTTTTTGATAAAAAGAACATGACCCTTCTTGCCTCCTCTCTCGGCAGGAAGGACAGGGACACGCCCGAAAAAAGGGACAGGAAAGAATTTTCCGCTGTCCCTGCACCAGGTGAGGATATCGGGGAGATGCTGACGGACAGCTGGAGCCGCTACCAGGCCACCGGCGAAAACTCCTTTGTCACGGAGACACCCGGTGGAAGCTATTTCCTGTTTTTTTCTGAATACATCAAGGAAGGGCTGGAAATGGTCATTCTCACCGCTTTGCCGGAGAACCTTCTCGCCGGTCCCATAAAAAGAAGCGCCCGTTTCTCCGGCCTTCTTATGCTTCTGTCCCAGGTGTTTTCCGTCACCGTCTACATGATGGCTGCGAAAAAGCTGCTCACCCCAGTGACAATGCTGGTTCGGGCCGCGGAGGAATTCGCCGGCGGAAAGCTTTTGGCCCGGGCCCCGGTGGTCAGGGACGACGAGATCGGGCTCATCGCCAGGTCGTTCAACAGCATGGCCGATACCGTCTCCAACCTCTTCATCAATCTTGAAAGAATCGTTGAAGAAAGGACTGGCCAGCTTCAGAAGACCAACCGGGAACTGGAGGAACAGACCCGGGCCGCCAGCGAGAACAGGAACAAGCTCAAGCTGCTTCTCGATTCCACAGGCGAGGCAGTCTTCGGCATCGACCTCCAGGGAAACTGCACCTTCTGCAACAGGAGTTTCCTGCATATCATGGGCTACTCGAGCTCCAGCGACCTGAAAGGCAGCAATATGCATTCCCTGATCCATTATTCCGAGACCGACGGTTCCCCCATCGATTCTTCCGAGTGCAGGATATGCCTGTCTCTTCTGACAGGAGAGGAAATCCATGCCGACAACGAGGTCTTCCGGCGGTCCGACGGTTCTGCCCTGGAGGTGGAGTATCATTCGTACCCCCAGTTCGTGGACGGAGAAATAGTGGGGGCGGTGGTCACGTTCACCGATAACTCGGAAAAACGGAAAAGCCAGGAGAAAATCAGCTATCTCAGCACCCACGACGCCCTTACGGGGCTGCACAACAGGGGCTTCTTCGAGAAAGAGCTCCTGGCGGCCGACAGGGAGGACAACCTTCCCTTAACGGTCATCTTCGGCGACATCAACGGCCTGAAGCTGACAAACGACGTTTTCGGCCACTCGGCTGGAGACGAACTGCTGAAGGCGGCCGCGGACATGCTGAAGAAATCATGCCGGGGAAAGGACGTCGTGGCACGGCTTGGCGGGGACGAATTCGCGGTGATCATGACCAAAACGGCAGCCGAGGATGCCGAGCGGATCATCCGGAGAATCAGGAACGATTTCGCCAAGGAAAGGATTATCGCCATTCGGGGCAGCATTTCCATGGGGTACGGGACAAAAACCTCAGCGGAGCAGGACATCACAGAAATAGGGCGGAATGCGGAAGAGGCCATGTACAGGGAAAAAACTCTGAACAGGAAGGACATCGACAGGGACATGGCGAACACCATCATGGAGACCCTCCACGAGAAAAGCCCCCGGGAAAAATCCCATTCCCGGTCCATGGCCGACCTCTGCGGCATGATAGGTGATTCCCTCGGAATGTCCGAAGCGGATGCAGGGAAGCTCAAAGCCGCCGGATATCTGCACGACATCGGGAAGGTGGTGCTCGACCAGGACGCTCTCAACAGGAAGGACGGGATGATCGAGGAAGAGGATGAGAAAAAGGAGATGCTTCTTCATCCGGCCGCCGGCTTCAGGATTCTCAATCTCTTCGACGCGACCATGGAATATGCTGACTGGATTTTATGCCACCATGAAAATTGGGACGGTTCCGGCTTCCCCAAAGGTATCGGGAGAGGGGACATTCCTCTTCAGGCCAGAATCCTGCGGGCTGCTGAAGTCTGGGAAAGGCTGCGGCTGCAATTCCTGGGCAGTCCCGGCTGGGAGGGCCATGCGGTGCGGGAACTCCGGAGACAGGCGGGAACCGTTCTGGATCCAAAGGTTGTCGAAGCCTTCGTCTCCGTTTTCTCCGGAGCGGAGACCCTGCGGTAGATCACAGATCCGGGGTGACAGTTCACGCCTCGTCCCTTTGCCCATATATCCTTTTCATGTCGGGAAGTTCCGTGCAGAAATAATGAACCCAGATGTATGCATGGTTGAAAGCCGCTGCGCACAAAGCGGCTGCGGAACCGAACCACAGCGCGGCAGACCAGAGAAGGAGAAATCCCCAGGTGTACATGCCGTTCCGGGTGAACCGGAAGATTCCCTTCCGGATGAGAGGCGAATCACGGTAGGATTCAAAGAAATGATCCCCTCCGAGAGCCCTGCGGAAGGTAAAATACCTGGCGACGGAATAGACAAGATAGAGAGAAGGCACCAGGGCGGCCAAGGCGAGAATGTGAAGGAGCGCAGGATCGACGGGGAGAGTATCCCTGTTTGAAACAGCAAGGATGAAGACGACGGCGGCCCGAAAAATCCCTATCACGGCAAACCCGGCGGCGTAGAGGGGAAACCCGCGGACTCCGAGGAGCCTGGTTATGAGTTTCAGGTGCAGCTCAACACGCCAGAAGAACCATACATAGACCTGGTGCACCGCGGCGAGCCCCGCGGCAGTCCAAAGCCATGCAGGGGAAGTGACCCCCCACAGCGACCCTGCCCGCACTTTTTCCATTCCGCTCACCCATGCGAGGAGAAGAAAAAGAAGAAGAAGACTTCCCCAGTGAAGCAGCTGATTTTCAAATATCGGCCTTATTTCTTCCCTGAAGCGTCCCGCTCTTTTCCCTGTCCCCGCCGGACCCTCACCATTTCTTCGTCCCGTTTCGCTACCGCAGTTTCGCCAGCTCAAGGAGCGCCTCCCTCATCTGCAGAAAACCCATCAGAAATTCGAAGGCCACGCGCCACAGAATTTCCATGGCCACGAACAAAAGGGCAAGGAAAGAGAAGAACTTTCCCCTGCCTTCCCTGCCGGGAGCACGCTCCAATACCGGTTCATCTGCCCCGGAAATCCCCCGCCCCTTCCCCGGAAGAGCCGCTGTCCTCTTCGCAGCAAACCAGGCCGCTGCAGGTATTGCGGCTGCACCGGCAAAGTAGCACAGGATCAGAACGCCCGGGCTGATAAAGCACCTGAAGGATAAAAAATCGGAAATGACCTGCACGGATTCCCCCGCTCCCTTCCATGATCCCTGTCTTTTTGATACCCTACTCCACACTCCGGCAAGGTGCAAGAGTCCTGCAGAGCCGGAGAGAAAAAAAGACAGGTCACGGACAAAAAGGTGGGCGGGATGTAGTATTATCTCTTCCGGGGAATCAATCAACGGGACGGTGCATATACCGGGCCGAAGGCCGGCACGTTTTCCTGTCGTGAATGAGGGCGTGCATTCCCGCTGCATCCCTCCAGTTTCCATCATTCCGAAGAATCCGGGAGAGACAATGAACGGAAAAACCATCTCCATAAAAAACCTCGTCGTCATTCTTTTCATCACTCTCACGGTATCATCAAGCGGAATCGTCGGGTACTCCATTTTTTCAGGGTGGCTTTCTTCCATCAGGGAAACCGCCGATCAGCTCGCGGATGGACTGAATGGGAGAATACTCGGAGAAATAGAAGAGCACCTGAATATCCCGGCACATATCGTCAATGTCTACAAAGACCAGATCGAAAAAGGGGCCATCGATCTGCGGGACGAGGCACAGAGGGAGAAATTCTTTGCGTCCGTTCTCATGACCCACAGCGACGGACTGTACAGTTTCAGCTTCGGCTCTGAAGAAGGAGAATATTACGGCGCCCGCAGGAACTCCGGCAACGGGATCGAGATCATGAGGAACACCCCGTCTACCGGAGGCGTTTCATGGTATTACTCCCTGGACGAGGATTTCACGGCCGGAGAGCTCGTCTTGAAGGCCGGCAGATTCGACCCGAGAGACAGGGACTGGTACAGAGCCGCCAAAGAACTGGGACGGACTGTTTTTTCGCCGGTCTACAAGCATTTCGTCATGCCGGACCTGACCGTTTCGGCCGCCGCACCGGTTCTGGGAAGTGACGGCAGGATTATTGGCGTGCTGGGAGCCCACATCACCCTGTCAAAAATCAACGCGTCCCTGGAGGAAATTGCCGGCGGAAAAGGCGGATTCGCGGCCATCGTGGAAAAGGACACAGGAACTCTGATCGGGAATTCTCTCGGTCAGCCAAATTTTGAACATCTCCCGGACGGCACCTTCAGAAGGCTCTCCCTGACCGGGGGGAAAAATCGTATAGTGCAGCAGGCAGCTGAAATGTACGGGGCCGGCGAAAAGGCTGCCGTGAGAGTGAGCGATGAGGAAGACACTTACCTCGTCTATGTTCATGAATTCCACCGGGAAGGAATAAACTGGCTCGTTCTTTCCGCCCTTCCCGAAAAGCTTTTCACGGCGGGACTCTTTCACAACATGGCGTCAGCTCTGGTGCTGGCCTTCCTCGCAATCCTCATGGCGGCAGTGATCTGCGCGAACATTTCCGCCCGCCTTATGAGGCCTCTGGAAGATCTTGTCCTGACCGCTGAAAGCCTCTCGCAGGGTGACCTCTCCCGGAGGGCGGAGGTGCGGAGAAACGATGAAATAGGACGGGTCGCACGGGCAGTCAACAGGATGTCCGAAAGGCTGCAGGCTCTCATTGCCTCTCTTGAAGAAAAGGTGAAGGAGAGAACGGCCGAGCTTGAGGAACGAAACAGGGAGCTTGATCACAGCAGGGACAGCCTTCAGCTGATCCTGGATTCCGCCGCTGAAGGAATTTTCGGGATCGACAAAGACGGAAACTGCACCTTCGCAAACGCCAGCTGCCTGAAAATGCTGGGGTACACCAGCCAGGAAGAGCTTTCCGGGAAAAACATGCACTTCATGACCCATTACGCCTTCAGAGACGGCAGGTCCATGGACGCCGCGGAATGCAAAATCCTCAGCGCATTCAAAACCGGGAGAGGCATACAGGTGGACGATGAGGTTTTCTGGAAATCCGACGGCATGAGACTGGAAGCAGCCTATTCGTCATATCCCCAGTTCAGGAACGGAGAGCTTGTCGGAGCAGTGGTAACCTTTACCGATAATTCGGAACGAAGAAAAAACGAGGCACGCATCAATTTCCTGACCTATCATGACAGCCTCACCGGACTGTACAACAGGGCGTACTTCGAAGAGGAACTGAAGAAGCTGGACAGGGAGGAAAACTTCCCCCTCACGATTATCTTCGGAGACGTCAACGGGCTGAAGCTGACGAACGACATCTTCGGACACGCAGCAGGTGACGAACTGCTGCAAAAGTCCGCGGAAGCGCTGAAAAAGAGCTGCAGGGAGGGTGACATCCTCGCCAGGGTGGGAGGAGATGAATTCACCCTTATCCTCCCCCGCACTCAGCCTGAAGACGGGCAGAAATGCATCGGCAGGATCAAGGAGGAATTCTCAAAACTTCGCGTCAAAGCCATCAGACCGAGCATAGCCATGGGTCTTTCCTCGAAGACCTCCCCCGGGGACTCGGTCCAGGAAACACTGAAGCAGGCTGAAGAAGCCATGTACAAGGAAAAGAGCCTGAACCGGAAGGCAGCCGGTATCGGAATGATCGATACGATCATGGAAACCCTTCATGAAAAAAAACCGCTGGAAAAAAGGCATTCAGAGAGGATGAGCGAAATATGCCGGGATATAGGGCATGCTCTGAAGATGCCTGAAACGGAAATCCGAAAGCTGAAAGACGCCGGGTTTCTTCACGACATAGGAAAAATCGTCATCGAAGAGGACAGAAGCAGGGAAATAAAAAAACATCCGGTTGCCGGGTACAGGATTTTAAATCTATTCGACGAGACGATGGAATTGGGCGAAGGTGTCCTCAGCCATCACGAAAACTGGGACGGCACGGGATACCCCAGGGGGATCGGAGGCGAGGAAATTCCACTCATGGCGAGGATTCTGCGTGCGGGCGAAATCTTCGACGGACTCCGGGAGTCCCTTGCAGGGGGCGGCATGACCAGGGAGGAAGCCCAACAGAAACTGGAAAAACTGCGGGGCACGATTCTCGACCCAGGGATCGCCGATATCCTCATCTCCATGGCGGCGGGTGCGGAAGAAGGAGGCCACGACCGGCAGCATGGCTGAAAAGTCCTGGCATGGAAGTTCTGCCTTTCCTTTCTGACTTCAGGCAAAAAGCTTCTGCGGGAAAAGTCAGGCTGCAGGATCCGATCCAGTCGTTTCAGCCGTTATTGCGCTGGACTGCAGTTAGAAAATACTATACACTTTGTCCGGGGATTTCCGCGGTCCAGCCCCAAAAACAACACGAGAGTGAAGAAACTGTCTGCTTTTCTGACATCGGCCGCGACGTCCGCTGAGGAAAGCGAATGAAAAAAAACATCGTTCCGCCGCTTTTTCTTTTCCTGATACTGCTCCTCTTTTCACCCGCTTTCGGCGACGGCATCCCTCTTCCCTCCTTTCCTCCGGACAGCGGAGACCGGCTTTTTGCCTTTCTGCATTCCGTAACGAACCCGGATTCGATGGAACTTCACATGGACGAACGGCCGGACGCCGGGGGAACGATCCGGCATGTTTCTTTCGTGATCCGGGGAGCGTGTTTCGGCGGGTTCCGGGTGGAAAGGATCGCCGCCGAATTCGCCTTCCTCGAGCTGAATGCTCCCTGGGAATGGCGTCCCGGCCGGCCCCGTTCCCTCAGGGTGAAGGACGCCCTCCGGACCAATGCGGAAGTGGTGATCCTCGAGAAAGACATCAATGATGCCCTCGGGTCCTTTCCGTCCCGCCGGGGCAGCATTTCCATCGATTTTCTTCCCGGGTCGGTACTGGTCGCCGGAAAACGGGAAACGGGATTCGGCACCATCCGGGCCGAAACGACGGGAATCCTTGCCGTGGAGGACGGCAGGAAAATAACGATGGGAAACGCCAGGATCCGGATCAACGGTCAGGACCAGACGGACGCTTTCCGGAAGGATATTGCCGGACTTGACCCCCTGCTCGATTTAGCGGACTTTCCCTTCCCGTCTCACGCTGGATTCTCCGCGTGGACGATGTTTCCCTGCGGCTTTCCACGCCGGTTCCGCCGAAAGAGGCCGAGGGGCTGACCTGGCGGCACGAGAGGGAAGAGCTGCCCCTTCCTCCCCCGGAACCCTTTAAATTTACGCCCGAGCGGTTTGAAAACGGAGACATCATTCTCGTGAACGGAAAATCCTGGAGGAGCAAGGCCCTTCTCTTTTTCTTCAGGCGCCCCGACGATTTTTCCCACAGCGGCATCGTGAGGCTGTCGGGAGGAATTCCCTTCGTTATTCATGCCTCCCCTGAATCGGAACGGGTCGAGATGGAACCCCTGGAGGATTTTCTGTCGCCCTTCGAGGTAGAAAAAGCAGAAGTTTACCGCCTGAAAAGGGAACAGGCACGCGCCGGGAGGGCCGTCAGGGAAGCCTGGGGATATTTCACTGAGGGAAAACCTTTCGACGGCGGGTTCGATAAACTCGATGAAGAATCGGTATACTGCACGGAACTCATCTGGAAAGCCTACGGAAGCGCAGGCATCGACCTTTTCGGGGA
>LSQX01013807.1_pt2 | contig 10647 bp, 9 predicted proteins | sample 654561 | NCBI WGS metagenome assembly LSQX01 (sample SAMN04489861, study PRJNA283612) | anaerobic digester metagenome | isolation source: 4 biogas reactors fed with cattle manure at either 37C or 55C with and... | place: Denmark: Kongens Lyngby | collected 2014 | reverse complement strand
TCCGGCAGAATTTGTTCTGGGCGTTCATCTTTAACACGATCGGTATCCCGATCGCGGCCGGCGTGCTCTTCCTTTTCGGAGGGCCGCTATTAAATCCGATGTTTGCCGGCGCGGCGATGGCAATGAGCTCGGTTCTGGTCGTTAGTAACGCATTGAGACTTCGGCGGTTTCGCTGAGTAAGCCTTTGCGGTCACGGAAAGCGTACAAGACCTGCTGTTTCGAATTATTAGGACAGACGGTTCACTTCCGTTACTGTCCGGACTCTCATGACGGCGGGAGGGTATAAAATTCCATTGACCGCATCGGCGGGTCGCTCTAGAATGAAGGTGTAGCGGTTCGAATCGATTGGTATCGGCCGACGTGCATCCGCGAGAGCGGGGAGGGGATAAGATGAAACTGATCGCTTACTTTAAGGAAAGATCCAAGGCCTTGTTGTACGCCCTGGCGCGCTTCCCGGCGGTCGTCGCCGCGTTGATCGCGCTGGCGGTCGTGATGACCGTGGAGGTCGCCGCGCAGGAATCGTATCCGAGGCTTACGATGGCGCTGACGGTGACGGTTTTCCTGGCGCTTTTCGCGCATATCCTTCTCGAAAAGGCCGGCTCGATGCTCTTTCGGCTCCTTCCGATCGCGGTGGCCGGCGCGGGCTTTGTCCTATACTATTTTCTCGGCCTGCTTGAATTTGAGGCCGACAATCTGTACTACGGTGCCGGGCGGTACCCGCTTCAGACTGTCGTCGTGTGCGTGATCTTCCTTTTACTGTTCCTGGCGATCCAGAGCCTGAGGCACGGCGTGGTTTTCGGATCGGTGTTTATGAGTGTTTTCAAGGCGTTTTTCACGACGCTTTTATTTTCCGCAGTGATCTGGGGCGGGTTGTCGCTGATCATTGCGGCGATCAACGAATTGCTCTTCCCACTGAACCCGGATACATTTTCATACATCGCGATTTGGGTGTGGATCCTGGTCGCGCCCGTCATTTTCATGTCCTTACTGCTGACGTTCCGTGCGGATGAGGAGGGGCAGACAGCCGACAGGAAGAGGATCTCGATCCCGGCTTTCTTCCGTATATTGCTTTTGTATGTCGTGGTTCCGCTTTTAGCGATCTACACGTTGGTGTTGATCATTTACCTGATCAAGACCGTCCTTACCGGCGAGGGTCGGGAACTTCTGGAACCGCTCATCCTATCGTACTCGATCGCCGTGATTATGGTCTTTTTTCTGATCAGTGAGATCGAGGGAAAATACCCGGCTATATGTCGCTTCGTCTTTCCGAAAATCATGGGTGTGATCGCGCTGTATCAGCTGATCGTTTCTTTGATCAAGGCGGGGAATGAGGGCGTCTTATTCGCCGACTACTTCCTGATCCTGTTCTCGGCGTTCGCGGTCGTCGCCGCGGTGACGATGAGCATTTTGAAGAAGGAGAAAAACCACATTCACATTCTGATCCTTACCGCCTTCGCGCTCTTTTCGATCCTGCCGCTCGTCAATTTTTACGGTGTCAGCGTTCGGAGTCAGCAACAGGTGCTCGTCGATACGCTCGAAAAGAACGGCATGCTTCAGGGAAAAGATGTCGTCGCGAGTGAATCGGTGTCCAAAGAGTCGCAGATCGTCATCACGCGAGCCGCGGAATTTTTGAATCGACAGGGCGAGCTCGACGCGGTCATAAATGTGCCGGGACAGGACACGAAATACTTTGAAAACTTCCGCGCGCTTTTCGGGTTTGAGCCGAATCACGGTTATGAGCAGTATTACGGGGATCCCAAACTGCGTGGTATATATATCGACAGAAGTCAGGCGATTCCTTTAGGGGATGCCGATTATGTCGTATGGAGCGGGATCTTTGTTTCTGACGCTGGAAACACGGTCACGGAGCTCGGTACATTCACACATGAGGGAACCGATTATACGGTGCAAGCCGAGATCGTCAATGGGGATTGTAATATCGTCCTTATTGATTCGACGGGGATGAAGCTTATTACCGCTGAGGTTACCGGGGATATCGAGAAGATCATTCCTTCGGAGTCGGACGGGAAGCCCGAAACGGTCGCACCCGAACAGATGAGTCTGGTGTTTAAAGGAGACGGCGTTCTGATGAAGGTTTACCTGATGAGCGTCAACCTATATGACCGCGAGGACTATAATGTTCGTTTCGAGATCGACCCGATGGTCCTCATTACTTTTACGGACACGGAGGCCGAATAGGCCGAAAGGAGTGTCGCGATGGATTGGCTGAATCGAACCCGGAGCCTGATCGGAGAGGATAATCTTCAAACGCTGAATGACGCTTCGGTCGTCGTCGTCGGCTTAGGCGGCGTCGGGTCCTTTGCCGCCGAAGCGATTGCCCGTTGCGGCGTCGGCCGGATGATTCTGATCGACAAGGATCGTGTCGACATTACGAACGTCAACCGTCAGCTGATCGCTCTTCGATCAACGGTCGGATCGATGAAAGCCGATGTGATGAAAGCCCGTATCCTGGATATCAACCAAGAGGCGATCGTTGAGGCACATACCGTTGCGTATTCGGAAGAGACGGCGGACTCCTTTGATTTTTCCGGGGTCGATGTGATCGTGGACGCGATCGATTCGATCGATGACAAGGTCGCGCTGATCCGTAACGCGGTTTCGGCGGAGATTCCGGTCGTCAGTTGTATGGGCGCGGGGAACAAATTGGATCCCGGGGCATTCGAGGTCGCCGATCTGACCCGGACCTCCGTCTGCCCCCTGGCGCGAATTATGCGAAAACGCCTGCGGGACGTCGGGATCGAGCACGTTCGTGTGGTCTATTCGAAAGAAATACCCGTCCGCGGAGAGGGTGTCGGCAGTATCTCATTTGTACCCTCGACCGCGGGATTGCTCCTGGCTTCGGAGGCGATCCGTATGATCATAGACCATAAAACGAACGGAGGAACCGACACATGACTCTGGTTAATAAACTCTCGCAACTGATCGGGAATACCCCGCTTCTGGAACTCCGTAAGTATTCGGCGGCGCAGAATTGTCTTTCGACGATTTGGGGAAAAGCGGAGTGCTTCAACCCGTTATCGTCGGTCAAGGATCGCCTCGCAATGGCACTGATCGACGACGGCGAGCGCCGCGGAAAAATCACAAAGGATACCACGATTATCGAGCCGACGAGCGGGAATACCGGAATCGGACTGGCTTTTATCTGCGCCGAACGCGGATATCGACTGATCCTCACGATGCCGGAAACGATGAGCATCGAACGACGCCAGCTTCTGTCGGTCTTCGGTGCCGAGCTGGTCCTGACGCCGGGCTCCGAAGGTATATCCGGTGCGATCCGAAAAGCGAACGAACTTCTGGAGTCGATTCCGAATTCATGCATGCCCGGACAGTTTACCAATCCGGCAAACCCGCAGGTCCATCGCGAAACGACCGGTCCGGAGATCCTTGCGGATACGGGCGGACAGATCGATTATTTTGTCGCCGGTGTCGGCACCGGCGGGACGATCACCGGAGCGGGGGAATACCTGAAGGAGCATTGCCCGGATGTTAAGATCATCGCTGTCGAGCCCAAGACCTCTCCGGTCCTGTCGGGCGGTCTTCCCGGACCGCACCGGATCCAGGGGATCGGCGCCGGTTTTGTCCCCGCGGTGCTGAACACGAATATCATTGATGAGGTGATCTGTATTTCGGACGACGAAGCGGTCCAAACCGCCAGAAAGCTGGCGCGGACCGAGGGGCTCCTAGTCGGGATCTCATCCGGTGCGGCGCTTTTCGCGGCGACAAAATTGGCGGTACGGGAGCATTGCCGTGACAAAAAGATCGTTGTCATCCTGCCGGACGGCGGAGAACGATATCTTTCCACCGGGCTTTGCGATGTATAATAGATAACATTAAAGATCGAAAAGCGCCGGAGGGAGAGCCGAATTGGATATTAAGAACGAGACGTTACATTATCTCGGCTATACCGGCCAGAGCCTCACCGACGAGGAGGACCGCCGAATCGATGAAGCGATCGCCGAGGTCATCGAGGTTGCGCGCCCGATGACGGTGCACCGCGTGTTTCCGTTGTCGCGCGAAGAGAAAAGACTGTCCGTCCCCGCGGAGTTGGATCTCAATTACTCGAGTTTGCATGAACTCCTCGCCGATGCCGGGGATGTATTGATCCTCGCGGCGACGCTCGGGCTGGAACTCGATCGCCGTTTGCGTTATTATGCAAGAATCGATGCTTCGCGTCTGGTCATTATGGACGCGGCGGCAAGTGCGTTGGTCGAACGGGTCTGCGACAAGCTTCAGGAAGCGCTTCCTTTTGATTCGTATACCTTTCGGTTCAGCCCAGGATACGGTGACGTGCCGCTTCTTTTGCAGAAGCAGATCGTCCGGGTCCTGGAGACACAGAAACGCATTGGCATGACACTGACACGATCACTGCTGATGGTGCCTCAAAAGTCGATCACCGGCATCGTCGGGATCGGCGGTGCTTCCAAGAAAAGAAGTTGTATGGGATGCGCGCTTTTCGAAAATTGTGAATTCCGAAAGAGGGGGACGGTATGCTACGCAACGAAGGAACAAATGCCCGAATAATACTCCGCGAAAAGCTCGGCAAGGAGCTCCTGGTCTTTGACGGTGCCATGGGCTCCCAGCTTCATGCGCGCGGCAGTCTGCCCGGAGAACTGCCGGAGGAATGCAATATCGATCACACGGATTGGATCGTTGATATACATGCCAATTATCTGGAAAGCGGAGCATCCTGCATTCTGACGAACACACTCGGAAGTAACCGTTTTCACCTGGAGGATAGTAAATATTCCGTTCGCGAGGTGATCGATGCCGCGGTTTATAACGGCCGTGCGGCGATCGAGCGGGAACGCTCGCGCTGTGAGCGTGAGGGGATCGACAAGGAATGCTTCCTGTTTTTTAATATCGGACCGCTCGGGCAACTCCTTGCGCCGATCGGGACCCTTTCGTTTGAAGACGCCTACGACGCGTTTGCCGAGCAGGTCGACCTCGTGAAGGATTCGGTCGACGGCGTGCTCATCGAGACGATGAGCGACCCCTACGAGATCAAGGCGGCAGTCCTTGCCGTTAAGGAACATTCGGATCTGCCGGTCCTCGCTTGCATGACCTATGACGCGAACGGCAGGACCCTGACGGGAACGACGCCGGAAGCCGCGGTCACTCTTCTCGAAGGCCTCGGCGTCGACGGACTGGGTGTCAATTGCTCACTCGGTCCCAAGGAGCTCGTTCCGGTCGTCGAAAAGATCCTGGCCGTCACGCGCAAGCCGGTCATCGTCGAGCCCAATGCCGGACTCCCCGTATATACAGACGGGAAAACGAGCTACAACGTCACCGTCAAAGAGTTCGCAACATATATCCGGGGCTTTGTCGAGTCGGGGATCAGCGCGTTCGGCGGCTGCTGCGGTACGACACCCGAATATATCCGTGCCTGTCTTCAAGAACTTCGGGACACACCGTTTGTGCCCCGGGTGAACGCCTCGCAGACGCGCGTTTGCGGTCCGACGGATTGCGTCCGGATCGGCGACCGAACGGTCGTCTGCGGAGAGCGCTTGAATCCGACCGGAAAGAAGAAGCTCAAAGAAGCGCTTGCCAATCATCGCCTCGATGAGGTTTTCTCCGAGGCGATCGCTCAGGAGAAGGCCGGAGCGCACGTCCTCGATGTCAACGTCGGCGTGCCCGGTATCGATGAAGCTCAAACGATGACCGAGGTGATCCGCGGACTTCAGGAGATCATTCGCCTGCCGCTTCAGATCGACAGCTCCGACCCGGAGGTGCTCGAGAGGGCTTGCCGTGTCTATAACGGCAAACCCCTGATCAACTCCGTAAACGGGAAACAGAGTGTCATGGAAGCAGTTTTCCCGATCGCCCGAAGATACGGCGGCGTCGTTATCGCCCTCACGATCGATGAGAACGGTGTGCCGGATTCTGCGGACGCGCGCGTCGCGATCGCCGAAAGGATCATCAAGACCGCCGCCTCCTACGGGATCGATAAATCCGATATCATCGTCGACTGCCTTGTGCTGACCGCGTCTGCCCAACAGGAGGGCGCCTTACAGACCCTTGAGGCGGTTCGGCGAGTTCGTGAGGCGCTTGGAGTGCATACGATCCTCGGGGTCAGTAATATATCCTTCGGACTACCCAACCGACCTTTGATCAACAAGACCTTTTTGGGTATGGCGCTCTATGCCGGACTTGATGTCCCGATCATCAACCCGCTCGACCGTGAGCTCATGGGTGTGATCGACGCCTTTGAAGTACTTTCCGCGAAGGATCGCGACAGTACGGACTATGTTCGTCGGCATGCCGGGGATATCAATACCGCCGTTCAGGGCTCATACATCGATACGAATCGAACCGTAAACGACACATCATCCGGCGCTTCATCCCATGATGAATCGATCGGCGCACTGGTTCGTTCCGGACGAAAAGACATCATCGCCCGTGCCGTCGAGCGCGAACTGGACGATTCGCAACCGCTTTCGATCATTAACGAGCTCCTGATCCCCGCGCTTCGTGAGGTCGGTGATCTTTACGAGAAGGGGACAATATTCCTGCCGCAGTTGATCTCCGCCGCAGAGGCCGCCAAAACGGCTTTCGGAGTCCTGAACGAGCGGATCGTATCCGAAGGGAAATCCGAAGGCAAGGGCCCCGTATTGCTCGCGACGGTCGAAGGAGATATCCACGATATCGGTAAGAATATCGTTAAGGTCGTCCTCGAGAGTTACGGATTCGCGGTGGTCGATCTGGGCAAAGATGTCCCTACGAACAAAGTGGTCTCCGCCGCACTTCAATATCGACCGAAGTTGATCGGACTGTCGGCGCTCATGACCACGACGGTCACCTCCATGAAGAAAACGATCGAAGCACTCAAGGATATCCCGGATATTTGTCCGGTGATCGTCGGCGGCGCCGTATTGACCGGGGATATCGCGCGCGGGATCGGCGCGGATTTCTACGCCAAGGACGCGATGGAAACGGTGGCGATTGCCGAATCGCTGATTTCCGGCCGGAGCAGGGAACAGGAGTAAGAAATGGAGATTCGCGTATTTCGAACGCCGAGAAAATGGATTGTGAATCCCAAACTGAAGTATTACGGAGCCGCCGCTGTAGTTTATATGCTACTGAGTGGCGTTATGCTTTATCTTTTTCCTCTGGAGTACAGAGGCCCCGTCCTTTGGATCGCCGGTGCGCTTTCGGTTCTGGTCGGATTTACCGGGATCGCGATGATCGTTCTCGGTGCCCGGCAGGACCCGGATTTCATCCATTCTTTTGCGATAACCGGCACGGGTGAACTCTATCATGTTTTATTGTGGATTCCCGGAAGGGATACGGAATTCAAATCCTTTCCCGATAATCTCAACCCTTCGAAAATTCTCGATAATCGTAAACACAACTTCTCGGATGTGGCCGGTTTCATTCAAACGGCCGACTTTATCGAATGCGTTCGCCTATGTATCGAAGGGGGGACTTCGAATAATCCGTTCCGGCAGTACATATCCATCCGTCCGATGCGAAATCCCCAGGTAATTCGTCGAATGTTTGATTATGATCTGATATCATATACGTCGGGCGATTTGAACCGACCCCATACCGCGAGTCTCAACCGCCGAACCGACGGTTATGATCAAGTGATTCTTTCGGTTAATAGAATCTGAAAAGAATCATTAAATCCATCCCGAACCGATTGAGAGAAAATGAATTGACCAGACTTCGTAAAAAGAAAAATATAACTACTCGTTTGAAGGCGTGTTCCGGGTATTGGTTTGAGGTACCGGTCGCGAACCGCGGCGCCTGGCGCGCCTCGTGCGGTATGCCCGAAGATTGTCCCCTATATTTGGAACTCGGTTGCGGTAAAGGACGATTTGTACTGAACGTCGCCCGTCGGAATCCGGATGCTTGTTTTATCGCTCTCGAAAAGGAAGAGTCGGTCATTCTCGCCGCGATCGAGGCGGCGTGTGCGGAGGGGTTGACCAACGTTTTTTTTCTTTGCGCGGATGCCGTTCTGATCAAAAATTATTTTGCACCCGCGGAAATAGACCGTATTTATATCAATTTCTGTGATCCGTGGTCACGCAAGAATAAGCCGAAGCGCCGGTTGACTTACAGGGAGTATTTGGAGAACTATAAACTTCTTCTGAGTCCGAACGGACAAATCCACTTCAAAACCGACGACGACCGGCTTTTCGAGTTTTCGTTGAATGAATTTAATGCCGCGGGATTTGAATGCAGAAACGTAACGCTTGATCTTCACAACAGTCCCTTCGACGCCGAGAATGTCAGGACCGAATTCGAAGTAAAATTTGCGGAGCAGGGAATACCGATCAAACGGGTAGAGGCCGTTCGAATGCCTTAGTGTGTCGGGGGCATAGAAATCCCGTTCCGAACGATTCAATGATCGGAATCGTCAAAAAGTAGAGAAACCGAGGGATCCGCTTCTCGTTTTTTGTCCTCCGAGCAGGCGGTTTTCGGTTGTAATCGTTCATCATTTAAGGTAGAATTTTCATGGTGCAAGGCACCGTTACAGTGTTATCACCCTGAAAAGGGAATTGTTAGGAGGAATAGAGATGGCAATTAAGGTTGGAATTAATGGTTTTGGACGTATCGGACGATTGGTATTCCGCGCTACCGTTGCAAATCCGAATGTTGAGGTGGTCGCAATCAACGATCCTTTTATCGATCCGGATTACATGGGGTATATGCTCCGTTACGATACGGTTCACGGTCGTTTCAAGGGCACGATCGAGACCGGCGAAGACACCATCACCGTTGAAGGTACGAAGATCAAGGTCTTTGCCTGTATGGACGCCAAGGAGATCGACTGGAAATCCGTCGGAGCCGATTACATCATTGAGGCAACCGGTGTTTATACCACGACCGAGAAATGCGAAGCCCACTTTGTCGGCGGAGCGAAGAAGGTCATCATTACCGCTCCCGCCAAGGACAACACACCGATGTTCGTTGTGGGTGTCAATCACGAGAAATACAATAAGGACATGAAGGTCGTCTCCAATGCTTCCTGCACGACCAACTGCCTGGCCCCCGTCGCCAAGATCCTGAATGACAAATACGGCATCGTCGAGGGTCTCATGACCACCGTTCACGCGACGACCGCTACCCAGAAGACCGTCGACGGCCCTTCCAAGAAGGACTGGAGAGGCGGACGCGGTGCTGCTTTCAACATTATCCCTTCCTCCACCGGTGCTGCTAAGGCTGTCGGTAAGGTCATTCCCGAGCTCAACGGTAAGTTGACCGGTATGGCTTTCCGTGTTCCGACCGCAGACGTTTCCGTTGTTGACCTGACGGTTCGCCTCGATAAGGGCGCTTCTTACGATGAGATCAAAGCCGTGATGAAGGCCGCTTCAGAGAATGAGTTCAAGGGTATCCTCGGCTATACTGAAGACAAGGTTGTTTCTTCGGATTTCATCGGCGATGACCGTGCTTCCATCTTTGATGCGGATGCCGGCATTTCCCTGAACCCGAACTTTGTGAAGATTGTATCCTGGTATGACAATGAGTGGGGTTATTCCAACATGGTCATTCGTCTTCTTGAGCACATGGCTTGCGTTGACGCGAAGTAATCTCTCCCGGGATTCATAATCGAATGGATAAACTTCCCGCGGCGCAAGTCGTGGGAAGTTTTCTGTTTGTTTTCATGGCAAACGCGCTTCTCCTTTAAGTTTGATGCGCTTCGCTGTATAATATTAATAAGTCAGTGGATTCCCACCGAGGTATAAGGAGGAATATTTTATGGCACTTTTTGATCCTAAGGCGAAGGCGATCTCATCTCTCCAGAAATCAATCGAAGAGAAGAATGCCGGTATCGTGAAGTATTTTGACGAGATAGGAAGACTTTATTACGGACAATATAAGGATCCGTCTACCGATGTATCCAAGGATATCAATTCCAGATGCGATGCGATTTCAACATTGTTCATGGATATTGAAGCGCACAAATTGAAGATCCTTTTCGAAAAGGGCCTGAAGATTTGCGCGAGTTGCAAGAAGGAGAATCCCTTGGATCATGCTTTTTGCGCCGGATGCGGTACGAAGTTCCCGGAGGGATCCGACAAACAAGTTGAGTTGCCCGTATCGGAAAGCCCCGCGGAGAGCGAGCTTCCGACGCCGGAATAGTCTTCGGCCCGTCATCAAAGAACGTGTGTATCAAGACAAAAGTGTGTCGGAGGATTTCTCCTCCGACACACCTTTCATTTTAGCACAAATAGTTTTTGGATGCTTACGTGTTTGTTACAAGAAATTTCACAACCATTCGATATAATCGAATTATGAACAGTTAAAAGCCGTTCATGAGAACAAAAGCCGGAAGGATGTGATTCAATGAAGATCACTACACAGGGAAACGGAGTCCATATCGGACAGAGACTTGAGGAAAAGATCGAATCAAAGCTTTCGAAATTCGAGAAGCATTTCGGAGAGGAAGGTAACTTTAACATCAAGATCGTTCCGGAACGGGAACTCAACAGAGTGGAGCTGACCCTTAAGCTTCAGAACAGAATTTTTCGAGCGGAGGCTCGAGACGAAGAGATCCTCACAGCCGTTGACCGAACCATTGATAAGTTGGAGTCTCAGATCAGACGCCAGAAGACAAGAATCGAGAAACAGATCCGGGATTATTCTTACGTAAAGGAGTATTTGAAAGACGTTCCGGAGGAT